>JGI12269J14319_10001587_pt1 | contig 22545 bp, 17 predicted proteins | sample PeaSoiSIISIP2007_FD_14319 | JGI IMG/M metagenome (IMG submission 14319)
GTTGGAGTCAGGGACCGGTGGGGCTATCCAAGGCCCCCCGGTTCTGTCTTGAAAACCCTGCTAGGTACGCACGGTCCGAGCCGATCCCGTCGGCAGTCAGGGTTCCTAGCTTTCCGCGGATGAAGAAGCTTGTCGTGCTGGATTTCGGGGGGCAATACGCCCACCTGATCGCCACCCGAATCCGCCATCTCGGGGTCTACTCCGAAATCCGCTTCCCGGGTTCGGAGCCCCTGAACCTGGGCGACATCGGGGGTGTCATCCTGTCCGGAGGACCCTCCTCCGTCTACGACACGGACCGCCCCGAGTTCGACGCACGGTGGCTGGCGGTGCCGGTTCCCGTGCTCGGTCTGTGCTATGGACACCACACCATCAACCAGGAGTTGGGAGGACACGTCCAGAAAGGGAAGGTCCACGAATTCGGGCCCGCCGACCTGGTGCACGACGGATTGTCGCCGCTGTTCACCGGCATCCCCTCGCCCACCCGGGTTTGGATGAGCCATGGCGACGAGGTGGACGAGCTCCCCAAGGGGTTCCGGGTATCGGGCACAACGAGCCACTGCCGCCACGCGGCGGTGGAGAACGTCCCATCCCGCCGATTCGGACTCCAATTCCACCCCGAAGTGGTCCACACGGTCCACGGAGAGAGGATCCTCTCCAATTTCCTGGACGTCTGCGGTTTCCGCAGGGATTGGAACATCGGGGACTACGCGGCGTCCCTTTCCGACAAGATCCGGCTCCAGGCCCAGGGGCGGAAGGTCTTCCTGCTGGTGTCCGGCGGAGTGGACAGCACGGTCGCCTTCGCGCTCCTGAACAAGACCCTGGGTCCGGACCGGGTGCTGGGTCTGCACATCGACAACGGTCTGATGCGGGAATCCGAATCGGCCGGCGTCATGGAATTCATGAAGAGGGAAGGCTTCGAGAACCTGCGGGTGGCCGACGCCTCGGACCTGTTCCTGTCCCGGTTGTCCGGCGTCTGGGAGCCCGAACGCAAGCGCAAGATCATCGGCGACACGTTCCTGGACGTCCAAGCCGAGGAGACCGCGAAGCTCGGTCTGGATCCCGACGAATGGCTCCTGGCGCAGGGAACCATCTACCCCGACACCATCGAGTCCGGCGGCACCGCCAACGCGGCCACCATCAAGACCCACCACAACCGGGTCCCCGCCATCCTGCGGCTCATCGAGGCGGGACGCATCCTGGAACCGCTGGCCGAGCTCTACAAGGACGAAGTCCGCGAGCTGGGCGAGCGGCTCGGCATCCCCCACGACCTGGTCTGGCGCCACCCGTTCCCGGGCCCCGGCCTGGGCGTTCGCCTCCTCTGCCAAGGTTCCGAGGCACCGAAGGCATCGACGGAATCCGTCCACGCCGCCACCGCGGTGGCTGCTGCTCACGGATTCGGATTCGCCGCACTTCCCGTCCGTTCCGTGGGTGTCCAAGGCGACGGACGGACCTACGCGCAACCCGCGGTCCTTTCCGGCCCCTGCGACTGGAAGCAGTTGGAAACTGCGGCCGTGGAGCTGACCAACAAGGTCCGCGCCTTCAATCGGGTGGTCTGGCACGTCGCGGGTGCCGAGGATTTCGTCGCGCACGAAGCCTTCTCGGAGCGCGGTCGACTGGACCTCCTGCGTTCCTTGGACTCCGAATCGACCGCCTGGCTCCAGCGAATCGGGGCCTACGAGACCATCTGGCAGATGCCCGTGGTGCTCCTGCCCGTGCTGGCGGGAGGCAAGGAAGTGGTCGTGCTCCGTCCCGTCATCAGCCGAGAAGCCATGACCGCGAGCTTCTGGGAGGCCCCCGAGGCCGAATTGCGCAAGCTCGCCGCCCGTCTTCTGGAACTGGGCGCCGGTGCCGTGCTCTACGACTGCACCCACAAGCCACCGGGGACCATCGAGTGGGAGTGAACTTCGCGCCCACCGCGGCCGCGCGGGGGCGTCACGACAATTCCCGAGAGCGGGTTGTCCTGGTGGGCGTGAGCACGAGGGCGCAGGATCCCGCCACCACGGCCCAGCATCTGGCCGAACTGGAACGCCTGGCGTTCTCCGCCGGGGCGGACGTCGCCGGGACGATGACCCAGAACCGCACCACCTTCGATCCGGCCACGCTCCTGGGCCAGGGGAAGGTGCGCGAACTGGCGGAACTGTGCGAAGCTCACAACGTCGACAAGATCGTGTTCGACGACGACCTTTCGCCCGGCCAGGCCAAGCGCCTGGAAGAGCTGACCGAGCGATTCATCCTGGACCGTTCGGGCCTGATCCTGGACATCTTCGCCCGCCAGGCCCGCACCCGCGAGGCCAAGCTGCAGGTGGAGATCGCCCAGCTCGAATACCTGATCCCCCGACTCACGAAGATGTGGGCCCACCTGGAGCGCCAGGGAGGCGGCATCGGGACTCTGGGTCCCGGCGAAACGCAGTTGGAGACGGATCGCCGCATCGCCCGCACCAGGCTCGCGAAGCTGAGACGGGAATTGGCAGACCTCGAGACCAGTCGTTCGGAGCAGGGGAAGCGCAGGCGCAGCGACGCCTTCTCCGTCGCGCTGGCGGGCTACACCAACGCCGGAAAGTCCACCCTCCTCAACTCCCTGACGGGGGCCAAGGTGCTCGCGCAGGACCGCCTGTTCTCCACCCTGGACGCCACCACCCGCAAGCTCTGGGTGGGAAACGACGCCCCGGAATGCACGCTTTCGGACACCGTGGGCTTCATCCGCAAGCTCCCCCACCACCTGGTGGCGTCGTTTCGCAGCACCCTGCGCGTGGTGGACGAGGCCGACCTCGTGCTCCACCTGGTGGACGGATCGGACAAATTCCGTGACGAGGAGATGCGGGTGGCCCGAGACCTCCTGGACGAACTCTGCGGAGACACCGTGCCGCGGATCGTGGTCTTCAACAAGGCCGACCTCCTCGACGCCCCCGACCGCGAAAGCATGGCGATCCACTTCCCCCACGCCCTGTCGGTCTCGGCCTCCACCCGCGAAGGCTTCGAGACCCTCCGAGCCGCCATCCATGCCGAGGCCATGGCCTGGAAGCGCTCCCGCGCCGCCAAGGCCGACAAGCAACTGGAACAAGCCGTGGAGAACCTCGACTGGAACGCGGCATGAAGAAGCTCTACCTCCTGGGCCACCCGGTCTCCCACAGCCTGTCGCCGATCATGCAAAATGCCGCCATCCAACACTACGGCCTGGACTGGGAGTACTCCGTCCTCGATGTCGCACCGGAGAACCTGATCGCGACATTGGAAGAACTGGAAGCGGACCCAGACGTGATCGGCTGCAACGTCACGGTGCCGCACAAGGTGGCGGTGTACGAGTGGCTGAAGTCCCGCAGCCGACACCTCGCCGCAGAAGGCGAGTACGCCGAGGCAGTGAATACGCTCGTGAAACGTTCCGAGCGATTCGATGGTGACTCAACCGACTTCCGAGGCGCGATGGCGGCCTTGAAGCAAACGGCACCCGTCGCCGATCTCTCGAAGCTAGATGTAGCCGTACTGGGAACTGGTGGTTCGGCACAATCGATGATCGCTGGATTCGACCAAGAATTCCGGGTTCGTTCCGTCACTGCGTTCGGTCGGAATCTCAGACGATTTCCAGAAATCACCGAGAGGACCAATTACAAGATTCCATTGCTCCCCCTAACCGATTTCCCCGAATGGAACAACGGTCGCCGATCCCTCGTGGTTCAGACCACCACGGTCGGATTGGATTCCGGCGACGATCCCGGCCAAAGCCCCGTTCCATCAGGATCTGTCAAATCAGGCCAGATCGCCTTCGACCTTGTCTATAAGCCGCATGACACCCCGTTCCTGATCGACGCAGCCAAGAACGGAGCGACTGTCGTCCATGGAATCGGAATGCTCGTCGGCCAGGGTGCCTTCGCACTCCAACAGTGGACCCAAGCATCTACCGGCCGCATAATCGACATTTCCGAGACGATGTCCGTCATGCGAAGCGCCCTGGGCGTCTAGCCCACCTCACCCCCATTCCCCCTCTCCAACAAGTGGAGAGGGGGGTCGCTTCGTCTCTCCCCTCTCCACTTGTTGGAGAGGGGACACCCTCGCCGACGGCGAGGGAGGGGTGAGGTGGGCAGTCTCCGTCGGAGGCGGGCAGGCGTCCCCCGTGCATCGGTAGAGGAAAATGACAAAAAGCCCCACAGGGAATTGGCATCTTTCAGGGGATCATGTCCGACCGCTCCTGTCCCACCCTCCGGCGCCCCTGTTGAAGCTCCAGCGGCACGTCTGGTTCACCGGGTTCATGGCCACCGGGAAGAGCCGTCTGGGGGCGCTGGTGGCCGAAAGGCTGGAGGTTCCGTTCGAGGACACGGACCACTGGATCGAGGCCAGGCACCGCAAGACCGTGCAGGAACTGTTCGCGGAACTGGGCGAGGCCGCCTTCCGGGAAATCGAGATGGAGGCCATCCGCCACCTCAGTGCCGAAAGCCCGCGGGTGATCGCCCTGGGCGGCGGCAGCCTGATCCATCCGGACGCCCTGCCCCTGGTGCGCTCCACCGGCATCCTCGTGGGCCTCTGGGCCCGTCCCGAGACCATCTGCCTGCGGGTGGGAAAGAAGGAGAACCGGCCACTCCTCGCGGGCCTGGACCCGGCCTCGCGGCTTGCGAAGATCCACCATCTGATGTCCGACCGCGAACACCTCTACGCCCAGGCCGACTTCCAGATCGAATCCTCCGACGAACAAGGTCGGGAAGAGATCGCCGATCGAATCCTGGAACTGTTGGAACCTTGGGCCTCCAAGGCCGCGACCGTTCCGCTGGGCTCCAGGAGCTATCCGATCTTCTCGGGATCGGGCATCGCCCGCCACCTTCCCCTCCTGTGCAGGAGCATCGGGCTGGTCGGCAGACCCATCGTGGTCACCGACCGGAACGTCCTGGCCGCGCGCGCCGGGGAGATCGAGGCCTGGAAGCGCGACTGGGGCCGGGATCTTCCCGTGTTCGCGTTCGAGCCGGGCGAGGAGCACAAGACCCTCCGGGACCTGGAAGGCCTCTTCACCTTCCTCCTGGAACGCAAGGCCGACCGCAAGGCGTTCCTCGTGGCCTTCTCGGGCGGGGTCGGCGGCGACATGACCGGGTTCGCCGCGGCCTGCTACCTCCGCGGCATCGACTTCGTCCAGGTGCCCACCACCCTGCTCGCCATGGTCGACAGCTCCGTGGGCGGGAAGACCGCCGTGGACCATCCGCTGGGCAAGAACATGATCGGGGCCTTCCACCAGCCGCGGCTCGTGCTCGCGGACAGTTCCTGTTTGGACACCCTGTCGTCCCGGGAATACGTCGCCGGGTTGGCGGAGGTCGTCAAGCACGGGGTGATCCGCGACGCGGCCTTCTTCGCCTGGCTGGAATCCGGCACCGAAGACGTCCGGGCGCGCGATGCGGCGGCGGTATCGAGGATGGTGGCCGCGTCGTGCGCGATCAAGGTCGGGGTGGTCGCCGAAGACGAGCGCGAGGCGGGGGTGCGGGAACTCCTGAACCTGGGGCACACCTTCGGACACGCCCTGGAGACCCTGTCCGGCTACGGCACGCTCCTCCACGGCGAGGCGATCGCCCTGGGGATGCTCTGTGCGGGCAGGCTCTCCAGGGAGCGCCGGCTCTGGACGGAAGCGGACGAAATCCGTCAAAGGAGCCTGATCCAGGCGCTGGGACTCCCCGTCCGGATCCCCGACGGGCTCTCCCTGGACCGCGAATCCGCCTGGGACGCCATGGGACGCGACAAGAAGGCGCGGTCGGGCCGCGTCCGGTTCGTGCTCCCCACCTCCATCGGTTCGGCGACGGTCGTCGATGACGTCCCTCGCGAACAAGCCGCCGCCGCCTGGTCGGCGATCGGAGCCTGAATGTCCGTCCTGGTCGCCGGCACCACGGGTTCCATCGCCCACCACCTNATGGAACTGCTGCCCCGCGAGAGCGGACCTCTGGTGGCGGCCGGTCCGGTCCTGCCTCCNCCNGAACAGCAACGCGCCGACGTTCAGTACGTGCGCGCCGATCTGCGCGACCCCGAGGAAGCGCGTCGTCTCTTCGAATACCACCAGCCTTCCGAAGTCGTCCATCTCGCCAGTCGCTGGTCGGTGCGGTCCGGCGAGGAGGATCCCGAGGAAGCTCTCCTGGGGAACGTCGCCTTGGCACGCAATGTCCTGGAAGCCTGCCGCCGCCATTGCCCGGGCGCCCGGATCCTGTTCCAGAGCTCCGCCGAGGTCTACGGGCTCGGGCCGCTGGGCAGGGGCGCCGAAGTGGCGCGGACCGAAGACGATCCTCTGCTCCCNCTCTCCACGATGGGCGCCAGCATGGCCTGCGGCGAGATCCTCGCGCGCCAGTACGTGCTGGGACACGGGTTGCGCATCGTGGTGGCCAGGCTCTTCAACACGGTGGGGCCCCGGCTCTCCAGGCAGTCCTTGGCGGGCGAGATCGCCTGGCAACTGGCGCGCATCCGCGTCGAACGCGGGGAACCCGTGCTGTACACCGGGGACCTCGAGGTGGAACGCGACTACGTGGATGTCCGCGACGTGGCGCGGGCGTACATCCTGCTCCTGGACAAGGGGGAGCCGGGCGAAACCTACAACGTCGCCTCGGGCAAGACCGCGACCGCCCGCCAGGTGGCCGAGGAGCTGGTGCAGCTCTCGGGCGGCGGCGTCGAGGTCCGCTTCGATCCGCGCCGGGAACGCACCACCGAAATCCCCATGATGCTGGGAGACCCCGGCAAGATCCTCCGGCACACCGGGTGGCGTTCGGCCATTCCGCTGCGCGATTCCCTCAAGGACCTCTGGAACGAACGGCTCGGGCAATTCCGCCTGGAGCGGAAAGGATCCCGATGTTGAGCCTCTGGCTCCATCACGTCACCCACCTCGCCCTCTTCGACGGACGCCTGTTCCGCGCCGGGGCCGCGGCCATCGCCGCTTCCACCCTTGTCTTCCTGCTGATGCCCTGGTGGATCCGCTTCCTGCACCGCATGGACGCCACGTCGGATTTCGCGGGGACCTCCCACGCGTCCCCACCGCCCATCATGGGCGGGCTCCTCCTGGTGATGGTCGTCCTGGTGGTCTCCCTCCTGTTCGCCATTCCGAACATCCAGGTGCTGGCGATCCTGGGCATCCTCGCGACCTACGCCGCGGTGGGAGCCCTGGACGATTTCGCCAAGATCCGCACCAAGCGCATGATCCGGCTGGGCAAGGCCTCCAAGCAGCACTGGATGGACAAGGCCGACGGGATTTCGGCCCGGCTGCGGTTGGCGCTCTACTTCGGGATCTCGCTCCTGGTCTCCTGGGCGGCCTTCAAGTACGTGCCGCACCTGCAGTCGGCCACCATCGCCATCCCCTTCGTGAAGCCCAGCCTCTTCCAGCTCCACCTTCCCGGCTGGGGCTTCGTCCTGTTCATGTCCTTCGTGGTCACCGCGACCGCCAACGGCGCGAACTTCACGGACGGCCTCGACTCCCTGGTCTCCGTTCCCCTCGTGACGTCCGCGCTGTTCACCGGAACCGTGGCCTACATCTGCGGGAACGCGGTGTGGTCGCACTACCTGCTCCTGCCCCACCTGCCCGGGGTGGACGAACTCCTGGTGGTGGCCGGGGCGATGAGCGGGGCGTTGATGGCCTATCTGTGGTACAACAGCCCCCCCGCCGAGATCTACATGGGCGACTCGGGCTCCATAGGTTTCGGCGGAGCCATCGGCATGATGTACGTGTTCTCCAAGGCCGAGCTCTTCCTCCTGGTGGTGGGGTTCGTGTTCCTGGCCGAGGCCCTCTCCGTGGCGCTGCAGATCGGGTGGTTCAAGGCGTCGGGAGGCAAGCGCCTCTTCCGCATGGCACCCGTCCACCACCACTTCCAGAAGGTGCTCGAGGACAAATACCGTCGTCGAACCGACGCCAACTCCAAGATCATCTGGCGATTCCACCTGGTCTCCCTGTTCATGCTGCTGGTGGGGCTGGTCATCTTCTTCAAGGTGCGCTGATGGAGGTCCGCCTGCGCGCCGCCGGACAGGAACACCTGCTGGAGCATCTGCGGAACCTGGAGCCGGACCGCAGGCCCGGATTCCTGCGGGAGCTGGAGGGGGTCGATTGGGACCGGGTCCGAGCCATGCACCGGGCGGCCGGACCCGCCGCGGACCATTCCGCGCAACCGGAGATGTTTCCCGTGCGCGCGAGCGAACCGACCCCGGACACGCGGCGTTCGCTGCGCGAAGCCGGCCTTTCCCTGCTCGCCTCGGGCAGGGCGGCGTTCGTCCTCATGGCCGGAGGACAAGGCTCCCGACTGGGCTTCGACGGCCCCAAGGGGGCCGCGCCCCTGGGCCTTCCCGGAAACCTGACGCTCTTCGAGGTCGTGGTTCGACGCCTCCTGCGCCTGGAGGAGCTCTCCGGCACCCTGCCTCCGTTTTCCGTCATGACCGGACCCGACAACGACGAAGCCACGCGCCGTTGGTTCCGGGCACGCACGGGTCCGACCGTCCCGGAGGATTGGCCCTCCTTCTTCCTCCAGTCCTCGGCACCCGCGCTGGACGACGCCGGGCACGCGCTCCTCGCCGCTCCGGGAAGGCTCGCGCTGGTACCGGACGGCAACGGAGGCATCTGGGAGCGCCTGCGGGACACGGGGCTCCTCTTGGCATGGAGGGCGCGAGGGATCGAATGGATCCACGTGGCGGGCGTGGACAACCTCCTTTCGCTCCCCTGCGATCCCGTCTTCCTGGGCCATGCCGCCGCCGCTGGACAGCCGTTGTCCTGCAAGTCCGTCCTGCGCACCGATCCCGCCGAAAAGGTGGGCGTCCACGTCCAGGACGCCCATGGACGTCCCAGGGTCGCGGAATACACGGAATTGCCCGCCCGGACGGCCTCGGCACTGGACACCGACGGACTTCCCGTCCACCGCGAGGCCAACATCGCTTCCCACCTGGTCCGCCTGGATCTGGCGGAGTCGTTCGCCGACCTGGACCTTCCCTGGCATCTGGCGCGGAAAAGGATCCCCCACGTGGATCCCGTCACCGGCGAAGACCGCTCCGGCGAGATCGCCTGCAAGTACGAACGGTTCCTCTTCGACGCGTTTCCCGCCTCCCCGGGCAATTCCCTCCTGCGGGTGCGTCGGGAAAGCGAATTCGCTCCCGTGAAGAACGCCGAGGGGCCCGATTCACCCGCCACGGCTCGACAAGCCTTGGAAGCACTCCATCGATCGTGGCGCGAGCGCTGGGGAGAAGCCGACAACACATCCTGGGTGGATCCGCTGGAGAGCTTCGACGGCGAACCGCCGGCGCTTGGCCGGGAGAGGAGCTAGCTTCTCAGCCCATGTCGAAGGATCTGGCCGACCAACTCGGGGAGCTTCCCCTCTTCGCCGCCCTGGGACGCGCACCGCGAGAGGCGATCGCCCAGGTCAGCGAGCTGCAGAAGGCGTCGCGCGGCGAGATCCTGATCCGCGAAGAGGAGATCGCCACCCGAGGGTTCTTCGTGCTCCTGGAGGGGAGCGCGCGCGTGGCCATCACCGGAGCCGAGGGTCGGGAGGCGGTCCTCGCCTTCCTGGAGGAGGGCGATTTCTTCGGCGAGATGTCCCTGTTGGACGGCGACCCCAGATCCGCCACCGTGCGTGCCGCGACCGACGTCCGGTTGCTGCTCCTGCGGCGCCCCGCCTTCCTGGATCTTCTCCGCCGATTTCCGGAGATCGCCATCGGTCTCCTCACGGAGCTCTCGGGAAGGCTGAGGAACGCCAACCGCAAGATCAGCGCATTGGCCCTGTCTCCCGTCTACGCGAGGGTCTCGGGAGCCCTCCTGCAGTTGGCCGATCTGCGGGGGTTCCGGGTGCGCGGACAGATCGTGATCCACGACCGGCCCACCCAGCAGGAGATCGCGGACATGGCCAACACCTCCAGGGAAACCGTCTCCCGGGTGCTGAGCCAGATGCAGAAGGAAGGGATCGTCAGCGTGGAGGGCAGGGATTTGGTGCTGAATTCGGAAGACAAGCTCCGGGGAGAATTGTGAACCCGTCCATCCAACGCATCCTGGTCCACTTGGCCCTGGCCGCCGCCACCATCGCGAGCCTGGGCGCCATCGGCTGGGTGGCAATGGACTCCTGGATCATGCCCCACGTCGCTCGGGAGGGCTGGCCCGTGGTGGAGGTTCCCGAAGTCTCCGGACTCTCCCTGGAGCAGGCGACCAGGAAACTGGCGGATCTGGGTCTGGAGCCCACCGTGGATCCCGAACGCCGCCGCGCCGACCGGATCGGCCCGGACCTGGTCGCCGTGCAGCGCCCGGCACCCGGGGATTCCGTCAAGAAGGGCCATGTGGTCCGGCTCTGGTTGTCCGCCGGTGCGACCACGGTCCCCGTCCCCGACGTCGAGGACCAGGACTCGTCCGAGGCCGTGACCCACATGCAGGAAGCGGGTTTCCAGGTGGCCGACCTCGACTACGTCTCCTCCAACCGCGTTCCGGCGGGCCATGTCCTGCACTCGGATCCCATGGCCGGCACCTTGTTGACCCGTGGAAGCTCGCTGGAGCTCGTGCTCAGCTCCGGAGCGGATCCCGACTCCATCGTCGACACCTCCCGGACCGCGACTCCCAAGGTCGCTCCTCGTACTTTCTAGGGCCGAATGAATCCACGCATCCTATGGGTCGGCATGTTCGGCCTCTGTCTCGCTTCCTGCGCCGGCCGCAACGCCGGATCCACGCAGCTGGCTTCCCAGACCGCCGAGGAAGCCCGCAACGGGTATTCCTCCCTCCAACGCCTGGAGATCGCCCACGAAGCCTGGCTGCAGGCCATTTCCCTGGACCAGGAGGGCCAACCCCAACTGGCCTTGGAGGCGGTCCAGGCGGCGGCCTTCTACGATCCCGACAACCGGTGGCTGCAGGTCAACCTGGCCCGGCGTCTCCGCGACGCCCGCCGCTCCCCGGAGGCGTTGGCCGTGCTTCGCCGTGCCTTGAGGCTGGACGGCGAGGAGACCGCCGAGGAATGGGAACTCGCGGCGGGCCTCTGGATGGAGACCGGAGCACGGGATTCCGCCTTGCACGCCTGGAGGAAGGTCCTCTCGCTGGACCCCCATTCGCGGGAGGCTCTCTTGGGCTTGGCGGGCATGATGGAGGCCGAGCAACCCGCCGAGGCGGCGCGGCTCTTCGGACGACTCGCCGAGGAGTACGGTGCCCAGGCGGCGCCCATCGTGGAGCGCGCCTGCGCTCTCTGGATGCGCGCCAACCTCTCCGATTCCGCGATCGCATTCCTCGAGAAGCGATGGCAGGAATGGCACAGTCCGGCCGACGGCGAAAATCTGGCACGGTTCCTCCTGGGTGCGGGTCGGGCGGATTCCGCGGCGAACCTCCTGGACAGCTTGTCCGATCTCGCCCCCGAGGACTCCCCGCGGCTGGAACTGATGGCCGCGCGGGCGTTGCTCGCGGCGGGGCACAGGGACGAGGCGCTGGAGCGGTTCCGACAGATGGAGTCGGAGAACCCGACCGACACCAAGATCCTTTCCAGCCTGGGAGCCTTGCTCCTGGACATGGATTCCCTGTCGCATGCCCGCTCCACCTTCGAGGGTCTGCGGACCATGGACTCGACCGACGCCATCCCCTACTATTTCCTGGGGCTCTGGGCGCTCAAGTCCGATCTTCCCGATTCCGCCCGATACTACCTGGACCGTTCGCTCGAACTCGATTCCGGGGCGATCGACACCTGGATCCGCAGGGGGATGCTCGAGCTCGAGGACGACAAGCCGGCCGCGGCGGTCGCCATCTTCCGGCGCATGACGGCGAACTGGCCCCGCCTCCCCCAGGCCCGATTCCTCCTGGGCTACTCCTGCGCCCGCCTCGCGGAAGCGCGCACCATCCACGTCCATCGCGAATGGTCTCCGCCGGACTCGGAACCCGAGGCCACGGCGCTTCGCCGGTCGGCGTTGACGGAATTCGATACCGCGCTCGCCATCGATTCGGGAATGCACCGCGTGCACTTCGAAAGGGGGTCCGTGCTGGAGAGGCTGGGCAGATGGAGCGCCGCCAAGCGGGACCTGGAGCTGGCCATCCAGGAGAATCCAGACGACCTCAACGCGAAGAACTACCTGGGCTACCTCCTTGCCGACCGGAACGAGTCCCTGCCGGTGGCGGACTCCCTGATCGAGCATGCGATGGCGGGCGATCCGAAAAACCCGGCGTATCTGGATTCGAAGGCGTGGGTCCGATTCCGCGAGGGTCGCCTGAAGGAAGCGTTGGCGGACGAAGACAGCGCCATGGCCTTGGGAGAGGACGACCCCACGCTGAAAGCCCACAAGGCGAGCATCCTCGAAGCCCTGCACCGCCCGGCCGAAGCCCGCCCCCTGTGGCAAGCCGTGCTCCAGGCGGACCCGGGCTGTCCCGAGGCGATCAAAGGCCTGGACAGGACCAAATGATCTCCCGCAAATGGATGGCCACCGCCGCCTTGGCGTTGGCTGGATGTGCACCCACCTTGAGAAGCCGACAGGGAATCGAACTCTCGCGCGGGACGGTCGGACCGTTTCCTTCCGTGCCGGCCGTCCGCGCCGAATGCCGGGCCACCTTGTTGCGATCGGGCAAGACGTTCCGCTTCGACGTCTGGATCGAATGCGATTCCACGCAAGGCCGCCTCGATGCCATGGGTCCGTTCAACACGCCTCTGGCTTCGGTGGTGTGGACCGACTCTTCCTGGACGACCTGGCTGCCCGGGCAGGGGACCCTCCTGCGCGGCAACGGCTCGACCATGAATCTCCCGGTCCTGGACCTGCGGAACGTCAGTCCCGGAATGCTGGTATCCGCCCTGCTCGGCCGAGCCATGAGCGTGAAAGGGCCGGTCCGCGCCCTGCCGCCGTCGAAGGGTCAGGTCGTCGTTCTGCCCGGAGCCCCGACGGAGGATCCGGCCTGGGCCCTGCTCGTGGACCAATCGACGGGTCTTCCCCTTCGCCACCAATACCTCGCCCAGGGGAAGGAGACCGAGGGCATCGAATACTTCGACTGGAAGGACCGAAAGGGGGTCCTGGTTCCCGGAAAGATCGTCCGCACCACCCCGGACGGTCAGATCCTGGAGCTGGCGGTGCGCCAGTGGACGCGTCTCGACTCGGTCCCCAAGGCCCATACCGCCTTGCAAGTGCCCCCGGCCGTCGACACCATCACCGTGGGGATGCAGGGCAACGGGAGGAAGGTCTTCCGGATCCGGGGCGGAACGGGGACCGATTCCACCGTGGTCGTCCTCCCCAACGGAGGTTTTTCGGGACCGGCCGACCTCGCGGATCCCGATTCCACCACGGTGCAGGACGACAGCACCTCCGACGACGGCGCGGACACCGATGAAACGGCACCGCCCAGCCCGGTTTCCAAGCCGTTCCGACCGGTTCCCGCAAAACTCTGAGCGCGAACGGTGTGCAGACCTGGACTTGGGGAGATACCTTGAAACGGAGGGACCCATGCTCGACCTGACCAGAACTGAAGAAGGCGCTCGCATCCTGATCGCCCTGCAAGGGGTGGCGAACCTGCGCTCCACCGCGGATCTCAAACGGATGCTGGCCGAGGCCACCGAAGATGGCGGAATCCGCCAGGTGGTGCTGGACATGAGCGGGGTCGAGATGCTCGACAGCGCCGTCCTGGGCATCCTTCTCGCCCACCACCAGAAGCTCCAACGCCGTGGAGGGGAGCTGGTGCTGCTCTCTCCCAGCGAAGAGATGAACGACCTCCTGGTGATGACCGACCTGGAGCAGTTGATCCCGGTGTACACCAATCGCGAAGAGATCCCCTCGGCCGTCGCCGCTTAGTACCTTCGGAGATCCCCGCGGAGGAGGTTTCCTTGTTCGAGACGAAATGGCTGGCCGAATCGATGGCCAAGGATTGTCGCGTGTGCGTCCATCTATTCCAGAAGCTCCCCGAGTCCATGTACGCTTGGCGACCTTCCGATGGACAGCGGACCAGCGCGGAATTGCTGGGCTACCTCTCCATCTGCGCCATCTCGGCGCTCAAGGGGTTCCTGGAACCGGACAAGGGTTGGAGGGACCACTACCGCGCCCAGGCCCAGGCGATGGTTCCCTCGCAGTTTCCCGATCTGATGGAGCGACAGGCCTGCGAGATCCTGGACTATTTCCGCGATCTTCCCGAGGACCTGCTCCACTCCCACCAGGTCCGTCTTCCCTGGGGGGAAGAACTCCCCCTTGGACAGGCGATCCTCGTCGCTCCAGCCAAATGGCTTCCCGCCTACAGGATGCAGCTGTTCCTGTACGCCAAGGCCAACGGCATCGCATTGTCCACCGCCAACGTCTGGCATGGACGGGATCCCGTCAAGTAGCGATTCCCGTAGGTATCATTGCCCGACATGCAGGCGCCGCGCATCTCCATCGGATTGTTCCTCGCCCTGGGGAGTCTCGCGATGGCGATCGAAACGTCCGAGTCCGATGCCTTGAACAACGCCTCGCCCGACACTTCCGACCAGCCTTACACCTATTCCGCGACCACGCCGGAGGACACCCTTCCGGTCTGGAGCTTGGATCTTCTCTACTCGGGTTCCAGAAGTCCGAACGCCCCCTTGCGGAACGAATGGACCACGGAAGCGACCCGAGCCTGGCATTTGGGTGGGTGGGAACCTTCGGCGAGCGTGGGCTGGAGCAATGCGGAGCTGGGAGCCCGGGATTCCACGCTTTGGCATCTGGGTTCCGGTGTCGAAAAGGCCCTTTCAGAGACCTGGTCGACCGGAGCCGCCTTCGACTGGTCCCCCGCCACCCGCCACAAGGGCGATGCCGCCGCGCGAGCCGGGATCGAGGGTTCGCGAACGGTCGCCCGCCACTGGGACATCGGTGGATCGTTTTCCGGTGGGTGGGATCGGCTGGACCGAGGCAGGGCCGAATTGGGAGCCTACGTCGCACCCGATTTCGGCTGGACCAGAGGCAGGGTGGGCACGGCCTGGAACCGCGCGCTGCCGGCGGACTCCGGCGGGTCGGGACCGCGTTCCTACGCGGGAAATCTCGGGTTGTCCATCCAATGGGCCTTCCTCTGGGGCTCGTGGTCCACGGGACCGACCTGGTGCGGGGACCGCTGGCGGTCGAACGCCTCGGATCGCGTCTTCCTCTGGAACCTCGGCTGGAGACCCCTGAGCGGCGTCGCCTTTTCCGTCGACCTGTTCCGTTCCTCGGGGGGCGAAGTCCTGCAACCGATGGAAGGGGCGACACCTGTCCAGGCGGTGGCATGGACCCGATGGACCACGCCGACCACGGCTCCGGCCGGTTCCAAGGGCGGGCGGGCGACGATTTCCGTCTCCTGGTAGGGCGGCGGCCCCCGGGGATCACATCGGTTCGATCAGGCTCGGTTCGTAGTCCTCGGGGGCTTCGTAGCCCAGCAGGTTCGCGATGGTGGCGGCGAAGTTCGCCAATCCCGGTTTCTCCAGGTCGCTTTGGAGCTTCCAGCCCGGAAAGGGGTCGGAGGAGACGAAGATGGCCGGAACCGGATTCAGGGTGTGGCTGGTCTTGGCCTTGGGATGTCCCGTCCCGTCCCGCTTCACATGGCCCTTCTTGTCGAGTTCGTACATCTCGTCGGCATTGCCGTGGTCCGCCGTGACGATGGCCACGCCTCCGGCCGCCAGGATCGCCGGGATCAGCCGGCCCAACTGGAGATCCAACGCCTGCATGGCGACCACCGCCGCTTCGAACACCCCGGTGTGGCCCACCATGTCTCCGTTGGGATAGTTCACCCGCAGGAAGGCATGCTTGCCGGTCCCGATCGCGGCGAGCAGGGCGTCGGTGATCTCGGCCGACTTCATCCAGGGTCTCTGCTCGAAGGGCACCACGTCCGAGGGGATCTCCTGGTAGGTCTCCAGCGCCTCGGAGAACTTTCCGGAGCGGTTGCCGTTCCAGAAATAGGTCACATGGCCGTACTTCTGGGTCTCCGAGATGGCGAACTGGGCGACCCCGGAGCCCGCCAGATACTCGCCCAAGGTCCGGTCGATGGTCGGAGGCTCCACCAGGAACCGGGCGGGGATCCTGAGGTCCCCGTCGTACTGCATCATGCCCGCGTAGGTCACCTTGGGCAACGGGCCGCGATCGAACTTGGCGAGGTCCGGTTCGGCGAAGGCGCGCGAGATCTCGATGGCCCGGTCGCCGCGGAAGTTGAAGAAGACCACCGCGTCGCCGTCCAGGATGCGGCCCACCGGCGCGCCGTCCTGGGCGACCACGAACCCGGGAAGGTCCTGGTCGATCACCTTCGCCTCGGAGCGGAAGGTCTCGATGGCGTCGCGCGCCGACGGAAATTGCCTTCCCTCCCCGAGGACGTGGATCTTCCAGCCGCGGTCCACCATGGACCAATCCGCCTCGTAGCGGTCCATGGTGATGTTCATGCGGCCTCCTCCGGAGGCGATGCGGACGTCGAAGCCCGGTCCGCGCAGACCCGACAGGAATTGCTCGAACGGGTCCACGTACTCCAGGGCCGACGTCTCCCCCACGTCCCGGCCGTCCAGCAATACGTGCAGCCGGACCTTGGCGACGCCCTCGGCCTTGGCCCTCTCCACCATGGCCTCGAGATGGTCGATGTGGCTGTGGACGTTCCCGTCGGAGAAGAGCCCCAGGAAATGGAGCGTCCCGCCGGCCTTGGCGGTGGCGACCACGTCCTTCCAGGCCTGGCCCTTCCAGATGTTGCCCTCCGCGATGGAATCCGCCACCAGCTTCGCTCCCTGGGCGAAGACGCGCCCCGCGCCCATCGCGTTGTGACCCACCTCGGAATTCCCCATGTCCTCGTCGGAGGGCAGACCCACGGCCTTTCCGTGCGCGTTCAGTCGCGTCCAAGGGTACTTGGCGAAGAGGGAATCCAGGACGGGGGTTCGGGCGGTGCGGATCGCGTCTCCCTCGTGGTTCTGCGAGAGGCCGACTCCGTCGAGCACGATGGCGACCACCGGGCCGGGAGTGGGAAGGAAACGTGCGGACTTCTTGAGCTGCATTTCAGGGTCCTTTGTCGACGGAAGACGGTGGTGGCTGGAAGATGTTGCTCTCCCAACCGATGGTGAGCTCCAGGCGGGGCTCCCATCGGCGCGATGAATGTTCGGTCCAGACGTCCACCCTGGAGCGGACGGTCCAGTAGGGTATGACCTGCCCGTGCCGACGGCTGAACGGCCAGGCTTGGAGCCACACTCCGGCCCGATCGCGTTGCACGCGGTGGTCGATGGAGGTCAGCGTGGAGACGGCGGGCCCGATCGCGGTCAGGAAAGGGCTCTGGGAGATGTACCCTGCGAAGAAATCCAGCCCGATGATGTCGTCCCGGGACTGCACGACGATGTCCTGGGAGGGAAGGTAGAGCGAATCCCTGGTGTCGTCGATGTCGATGCGACTCCAGAAACCGGAGATGCGCCCCTGCATGGAGCCGATTTCCTTGAGTACGGACCACTGCCAGGTGAATTCGTCGGCCCAGTGCGAGTCCAACCCGCTGGACAGATTCCAGATGTCGTCCTCCGACCGCCCCGGATCCCCGGAGAGCGAAATCAGTCCGAAGGGGTATCCGATCCGTTCGTAGGCCAGGCTGGTCTGGAGGAAACTCGTGGGTTGCAGGACCACCCGCACCCCGAAATCGAGCTCCTGGACGATGGCCTGGGAAACGAACTCCATGCCGATGTAGTTGTAGGCCAGAGCGGGGGCCTGCGTCTGGTACATCACTTCTCGCCATCCGAAGTCGGCACCCATGCCGGCGTTCCAGGGGTTGACCGTCGCCTGGGTCCGGAACCCGAGGTAGGCGCCTTCCACCGGGGGGACCATGACGCCTTCCGCCACGTCGGCATCCGCCATCGCCCAGCTCAGGAGGAGGATCACCAGGATTCGACGCGACATGGTGGGACCAAAGATAGCTAGGGAGCTATTTTCAGGATCCATGCGCATGCCGGACGAACTGGCCGCGAGAACACTGGCCTATTTCGGGCGCGTCCTGGGTCGAAGATTGGCCGTCCCCGGCGATCTGCGCGACCTGACCTCCCACGACCTGCTGACGCTGGCCGACCGGATCCCGGACGGCTTCCTGCCGGCTCTGGTCGGACTGCTGAAGGGCCTGGGGCCCGCCGGTTTCGAGAGACTGCTGGGCGAACACGAAGAGGAGAACCGGGAACTTTCCGACCGCTTCTTCCAACGCTACCACGCCCTGGTCCTGGAACCGGTCCATGTCGAGGAATCGAACCCGCTGGAGATCTGGCTTCCCAGGCAGGCTTGCCAGGATCTGGCGTTCCTTTCCAGCCGACAGGCGTTCTTCCTGCGCCAGGAAATCCGGCACGTCAACGAGTGGCTCTCCAGGAACTTCCAACTGGGCCCCTTCCCCGCGGATGGGCAGCTCGACGCCTGGAACGCGCTTTGGAGCCGTCTGACCAGCGCATGAGCACCTCGCCTTCGCAGCCCGAAACGGAAACGGATTCCGCCCTCGCGCCCCTGTTCAAGGTGGTCCTGTTCGACGACGACGAGCACACCTACGACTACGTCGTGGAGCTCCTGGTGGACTGCTGTTCCCTTTCGCGGGAGTCCGCGTTCCGCTGCGCCGTCGAGGTGGACCTTTCCGGACGGACCACGGTCTTCTACGGGACGGGCGACGAATGCCGCCGTCGCCGCGACCGGATCGTCGGATACGGAGCCGATCCCAGGCTTCCCCGCTCCAGGGGCTCCATGAAGGCGGAAGTCCAGGGGCGTTGAGGGGGCGTTCCGGACGGAAATCGCCGGGCGGCTCCCGGAACCCCTTCCGTCACCGGACGATCCAGCCCAGGTGGAGCAGTTTCTGTTCGATGTACGGCCGGTTGCCGATGGTGCGCCAGCCCACCATCCGGATCAGGTAGACTCCCGAAGGAGCCATTCCATGGGCCGCCTTGCCGTTCCATCCCACCAGGACCTCGTAGTTGCCCCGGGAGTCGGTCTGGATGGCCCCGTCCAGGTAGGCCTGCTTCACCGCACCCAGGCTCTGGTAGGCGACGAAGACCCCCGAATTGTCGTAGACGTAGACCGCCGCGTCGGTGGGACCGTTCATCTGGAACAGGACGAGGAGCATCTCCGACGTGTCGGAGGCCGCGCTCCCGTCCAGGGTCTTCCAGGGACCGCCGCCCTGCCCGCCTTGCACGAAGATCTGGATGGGGGATTCGGTCGCGGGGGGGGTCTGGCCGTTCCATTTCCGGACGGTCTGGTAGGGCACCAGGCCCAGGTGCGGAGGAACGGGACCCAGCACCAGCGGTCCCCAAGCGGCCGTGTCGCCCGCCCCGTTGCCGGAGGAGTCGAGGAGCCCGCCGGCTCCCGGAACGTCCATGCGGATTCCGTCGCCCGGAACGGGGACCACGAAGGTGTCCACCAGGAAGGTGGCGATGCGACCCGTCGAATCCAGCGTCACCGGATATTGGCGCAACGGATTCCCCATGGATCCGGGCACCTTGGCCCCCCAGGCGATCCAGCCCGAGGTGTCCATTCCCACCACCACAGGTTCGCTGAAATAGGCCGTCAGGGTGTCCGGGACGCCGGCCAGGCCCGAGTAGTGCAACGTCCCACGCACGGGAATCGGCGGCACGCCGTCGCGGATCGGGAAGCTGGTCACCGCGGAATCCGTTCCGGAAACGGCGACCATGGACCCCAGGTCGCCGCACCCGGCCCCCGGGCAGGAGGTGCTTCCGAAGTCGTAGGGCGGCAAGTGGAATGTCAGGATCCGTCCACCGGAATCCAGTTGGGCGGAATCCGTCACCGAGAGGCGGACGTCCAGGCCGCCGCTGTCCGAAGGCCAGCGGAAGACCCAGCTCTCGCCGTACTGGAGAGGCTGGGTGAAGCGCAAGACCACCTCGTCGGCGCGTCCGTCGCCGTTGGCGTCCAGCATCACGGCGTCGTAGGGCGGACGGTCCGTCCCCAGGATGATCACGGACTTGGACAGGAGTCCTGGCGCGTTTCCGTAGACGTCCATGGTCTTGCCGCCCGGTGGAAACCGGACCGAATCCCCCGGATGGGGAATCGGACTCGCCGCATCCGGAAACACCAGCACCATGACCCCCGTGGAGGGATCCAGCGATTCCTGCGTGAAGTCGTATTTGGGCAAGGTGCCGTCGGGTGCGCGCCTGCGGAGCACGTCGTCGCCGGTCTGGAAGGGTTGGATGGGCTCGCTCGGCCAGACCCGGAGGGTGTCGTAGGTGGTCCCCCACGAAAGGATCGCCTTGGTGGGAACGGGAGGCACTCCATCCCTGATCTGGAAGGGTTGCCAAGTCGCGCCGCCGTCGCTGCTGAAGCTCCCGAGGAGGGTCGTGTGGGCCGCGGTCCCGGGCAAGCCCCCGGGCACGTCCAGATTCAAGATCATGGAGTCGGCGGAAACCAACAGACCGGGAAGGTTCGGACCGAGCCAGAGGCTGGTGTCGGGCCAGGAGACCCGGATTCCGTCCTGGGGCGTCCATTTCTGGTGCAGCCAGATCTCCACGTGGTCGGCCGTGCCGTTCCCGTCCGGATTCGTCCAGACCGCCGAGTCCGGAGCCGTCCCCACGAAGACCGCCCGGCGCACGTCGCTGCTGTCTCCCTTGATCGTTTCCACCACCAGCGGATAGGAGCCCTGGACCTGGTCCCGAACCCAGACCTTCCTGGGCATCCCGCCAGTTCCTGTCATGAGGGTGTCGGCGGGTCCCACCGTCCTCGCGCAGGCGGAATCGGCGCACCAGACGATCCCCGGCTGGGGGCGGAGCCGGAAGGGTTGGGGAATCTGGACCACGGCGCCGTTCTGGACCTCCTCGACGTCCGATTCGAGGGTGGACCCGACGCTCCCGGTCAGGGTGGCGTGGGAAACGAAGACGGGCGTTCCGGAGACCGGAACCACGAATGTGTCGATCTGGAACTGGGTGGAATCGGCGGCAACCTGCACCCGCACCGTGTAGGTCCCCGGGATCAATCCCTGGATGGTCGTGGAGTCCACCCGGATCTCGGCCGAGTCGCCGCGCACCACCAGACCGCCGAAGGATGTGCCCAGCGGCAGGTACAGCGGTGGGGAGACTCCGGGCCCGGAGAGCAGGTATATCCCCGGGGCGACCTTGTCCACCTGGACGGAAGCGCAGCCTTGCCCTTTCGTGAGTGCGCTGGACAGGTCGTAGACCTGCACTCCCTGGGATGGCTTCGTCTCCAGGATCCTGTAGGAAGGGATGTCGCGGAGGTTCAGGGAGGTGGAGATCTTCATGTGCGAGGTGACGGTGTGGCGCTCGCAGAAGAAGAAGTCGAAGGGATAGGTCTTTCCCGGCGTCAATCCCAAGGTATCCAGGGCCACGGCGCCTTCGGCCGCGTTGTGGACCCCGCCCAGGTCNACNACCAGCTTCTTGTCGATGAACGCCCAGACGTCGTCGTCGCCGATGAANTCGAAGGTCTGTCCGGGATGGTAGTCGAAGACCGCGTGGGCTTCCAGACAGAAATTGAAGTTGTGCATCTTCCCGTCCTGCGCCACGTACTGGATGTTGTGGGGATCCACCGCCTTCGGAATGGTGTCGATCGGGAAGTAATCCTGGTTGTCGTAGCTGTAGACGTCGGTTGCCGAATTCAGCGTCAGGGGAATGTCCACGCAGGTGGTGTATTCNAGGTTGGGCTCGTCGTGGAACCACTGGTGGAGGGTGGAGTCTCCGCAGAGGTTCCCGTTCAGGGAATCCCGGACCGGCGTGTTGTCCGCGCCCAGCGTGGGGAACACCATTCCGTGCGTCACCCCGCACCCGTAGTAGTGCTCGAAGGCGGGATGGGTGGAATCGAAGTCGCGGATGGTGGCCGGAAGCTGGTACAAGGCGCACTGTCCCGAGGCCGCGGTCCAGGCGGAGCCGACCAGCCAGCGACCGGTGGTGTCCGGTCCGATGCGCACGGTGTCTCCGGTGGCGAGCGTTCCCGTCAGATCGAAGGGAACCGCCGATCCGGACCCACCCGTGCCCCAGGTCGTGGCGGAACCCGAAAACAGCACCGAAGCGGGGCGCAGGTCGTAGCGCACCACCTGGAACCAGCCGCAATGCGCGAGGTCGGGTTGGGCCTGGACGGAATACCCGTCGCCGAACCGCGCCACCGGGAAAACCACGGGGAACAGGCCATCCCATGGATTGAAGAAGTCCAATACCACCGCCTTCGGGGCCTGAGCTTGCCCGACCGGAGGTCCGGAAGGCACGGGATCCTGGAACACCCACACCGTGTCGTTTCGGGAGAGGAGGGAATCGAACCGCACGGGTGCCGCGCCCGTCCCCGANACGAGNCCTGNNGNGCCCAGCGATTGGCTCCCCGTCGCCGACTGGAAGCGGAGGTCCAAGTGGGAAAATCCGACCGCCACCCGCGAATACCAGCCGGGCTGTCCCGCCACCGGCGCCATCGGCGACCAGGCCAGCGTGTCCACCTTGATCGAGGGAGCCTGTCCCGGTTGCGCACCTTCCCATGGATTCCAGAACATGACCGTGGTCTGCTGGGGCTGGGCGTAGAAGACCATGGCGGGTCCGCCTTCCAACGGATTCGGAACCAACCAGACGGTGTCGTGGGTCGCGAACAGCGCGGAGGAGAACGGGACACCGACCCCTTGGCCCTGGCTGTTCGTCCCCTGGGTCATGTAATCGTGCCAGTTGNTCCCGGTGGAGTCTCGCGCCGTGTCGTGGATCGTGAACTGGGCCGGAATATTGGCAGCCGTCCCGA
>JGI12269J14319_10001591_pt1 | contig 22483 bp, 16 predicted proteins | sample PeaSoiSIISIP2007_FD_14319 | JGI IMG/M metagenome (IMG submission 14319)
GATGCCGCCGATGTCGGCTGAATCCACCGTCTCGCGCAACTATCTCGATTGGCTGCTGGCGGTGCCGTGGAAGAAACGCTCGAAGGAAATCCGCGACATCAAAAAGGCCGAACAGATTCTCTCGGAAGATCACTGCGGCCTGGAAAAAATCAAGGAGCGCATCCTCGAATACCTTGCCGTGCGCCAGCTCGTGAAGAATCCGAAAGGCTCGATTCTGTGCTTCCTCGGGCCTCCGGGCGTGGGCAAGACGTCGCTGGCAATGTCCATCGGACGCGCGACCGGGCGGAAATTCGTCCGCGTGTCGCTCGGCGGCGTGCGCGACGAAGCGGAAATCCGAGGCCACCGGCGCACTTATATCGGCGCTCTGCCCGGCCAGATCATCCAAATGATGCGGAAGGCCGGCACAACGAACCCGGTCTTCGTGCTCGACGAAGTGGACAAGATGTCGATGGACTTCCGCGGCGATCCGTCCGCGGCGCTGATGGAAGTGCTCGACCCGGAGCTGAACCACTCCTTCACGGACCACTATCTCGACGTCGAATACGATCTGTCGAAGGTGATGTTCATCTGCACGGCCAACGTGCTGCACACCATTCCGCAGCCCTTGCAGGACCGCATGGAAGTGCTTCGCCTGCCCGGCTACACGGAACAGGAAAAGCACCAGATCGCGCAGCGCTTCCTGGTCACCCGGCAGCTTGAAGCGACGGGCCTGGCAAAGGAGAACGTGCAATTCACGGACGAGGCCGTGACGCACATCATCCGCCACTACACGCATGAGGCCGGCGTACGCAACCTGGACCGCGAGATCGCCAACGTCTGCCGGAAGGTCGCGCGCAAGGTCGTCGCCGATGGAAAGAATTTCAGCGTCGAAATCACGCCCGCCAACGTCAACGACTACCTCGGCATCCTGAAATACCGCGATTTCTTCGCCGAGAAGAAGAACGAGATTGGCCTGAGCACCGGCCTCGCCTGGACGGAAGTCGGCGGGCAGGTCCTCTCCACCGAAGCGACGATAATGCAGGGGAAAGGCCGCCTGACGCTGACCGGCAAACTCGGCGACGTGATGCAGGAATCGGCGCAGGCCGGGATGAGCTACATTCGGTCGCGCAGCCATCTCTTCAGCCTGCCGAAGGATTTTTACCGCCACATTGACATCCACGTGCACGTGCCCGAAGGCGCCATCCCGAAGGACGGCCCGTCGGCCGGGATCACGATCTGCACTTCGCTCGTGAGCGCGCTCACGCGCATTCCCGTCCGCTGCGACATCGCCATGACCGGCGAGATCACGCTCCGTGGCAAGGTGCTTCCAATTGGCGGCGTGAAGGAAAAGTTGCTCGCCGCGCACCGGCTCGGCCTGCGCACCGTGATTCTCCCGAAAGATAATGAGAAGGATCTGGCGGATATTCCGCCCGAGATCCTCGCGCAGATGTCCATCCATCTTGTGGAGTCGATGGATGAGGTCCTGCAATACGCGCTCGAACAGCCGCTGCCCATTTCCGTACACCCCCCGGTGGACGGTGTGGAACCCAAGTTCGGCGCGGACGTTACGCAGGACAACGAATTGACGAATTGAACCCTTCGGTCCTCCCACACCCTGCTCGGCAGGTTCGGCCCGCGACCGGAGTGCGAAGGATTCTCGACGTAAGCCCATTGAAGAATCTGGGATAGAGTGCCTCGATCGAACGCGCCCGCCCCGGATTTATTTCACATCACAATCGCGCCTGAAAAATCAGGCTTGAAAAGGATAGAACTCGATGAGTGTTAGCCTCGCAGAACTGAAAGACAAGAACATCACCGATCTGGCGAAGATCGCGAAGGAGCTGAATATCCCCGGCTCTTCCGGCATGCGCAAGCAGGAGCTGATCTTCCAGATCCTCCGCGCCCAGACGGAAAAGAACGGCCTCATCTTCTCCGAGGGCGTTCTCGAATGCCTCCCCGACGGCTTCGGCTTCCTCCGCGCGCCGGAGTACAACTACCTTCCCGGCCCGGACGACATCTACGTCTCGCCGTCGCAGATCCGGAAGTTCGACTTGCGCACCGGCGACACGGTATCCGGCCAGGTCCGCCCGCCGAAGGACGGCGAACGCTATTTCGCGCTGATCAAGGTCGAAGCGGTCAATTTCGAGGACCCGGAAGTCGCGCGCAACAAAATCTTCTTCGACAACCTGACGCCCCTTTACCCGCAGGAGCGCATCCGCCTGGAGACGACCAAGGAAAACCTGACCGGCCGCGTGCTCGACATGCTTTGCCCCGTCGGGAAGGGCCAGCGCGGATTGATCGTCGCGCCTCCGCGCACCGGCAAGACGATGATGCTGCAATCCATCGCCAACTCGATCACTACGAATCACCCGGAAATCGCGCTGATCGTGCTGCTGATCGACGAGCGGCCGGAGGAAGTCACGGACATGCAGCGCACGGTGAAGGGCGAAGTGATCAGCTCGACGTTCGATGAGCCGCCGCAGCGCCACATCCAGGTCGCTGAGATGGTGCTCGAAAAGGCCAAGCGCCTTGTCGAACACAAGCGCGACGTCGTGATCCTGCTCGATTCGCTCACGCGACTTGGGCGGGCCTACAACGCCGTCACACCGCCTTCCGGAAAAGTCCTCTCCGGCGGTATCGACGCCAACGCTCTCCAGCGTCCCCGCCGCTTCTTTGCCGCGGCGCGGCATATCGAAGAAGGCGGCTCGCTCACTATCATGGCCACGGCCCTGATCGACACCGGCAGCCGCATGGACGACGTGATCTTCGAGGAGTTCAAGGGCACCGGCAATATGGAAATCAACCTCGACCGCCGGTTGGTGGACAAGCGCGTGTTCCCCACCATCGACATCAACCGCTCGGGAACGCGCAAGGACGAACTGCTTCTGCCGGCCGACGAGCTGAACCGCATCTGGGTGCTGCGCAAGGTGCTCAGCCCGCTGTCAACCGTCGAAGCCATGGAGCTTTTGCTGGGCCGCCTCTCAAAGACGAAAACGAACGCGGAATTCCTGGCCTCGATGTCCAGTCCGGCGTGAGCCATCTCATCTAAATACCTCGACCGGTCACAAAAGTTTCCAGATCAATACAGCGGCGACCAACGCCAATCCGACGAGGATGAGGACTGCGAAAAGCTTGCCTGCCGTTCGAGGAATCGCGGGAGTCGGCGGGACAGGTTTCTTGGGCGGAACGGGCGGGTCGAGAACTCCGACCGCGGTGTGTTTTCCTGGCGGCCTGCCGTGACGCCCGCCTGCAGCTTGCGCTTCGGGCTCTTCCTCGCGATGCGTAAATTCGTGAGCCATTAACGAGAATCTTACCCTGCGATTCTAGATTCGTCCACTCGCGCTCCGAAGCGCCCCCCATCGAGTGACGCTTTGCGGACGAAAATCTACCGCGCGTTCTCGGTCGCTTGTTCCTTCGCCAGCATCACCACAAGCCGCGCCACATCCTCGGACTCCATCGCCGTGCTGTCCACCACGACAGCGTCTTTGGCGCGGACGAGCGGCGAATCGCTGCGCTCGCGGTCGCGGCGGTCGCGCTCGTGGATCTCTTCGAGCGTCCGCGCCAGATCGATCGCGTCGCCCTTCTGCTGGTGCTCGCGCCAGCGACGGTCTGCTCGGATTTCGGGTGAGGCTGTCAGAAAAATCTTGAGGTGGGCGTCGGGGAACACCACGCTGCCGATGTCGCGGCCCTCCATCACAACGCCGCCCTGTTCGCCTGCTCGGCGCTGCTCGGCCACGAGCACACGGCGCACGCCGGGTACGACGGCAATTCTTGACGCCGCTTGCGCCACTTCCGGCGTGCGAATTGCGGCGGTCACGTCTTCGCCGTCAAGAATCACCTGCTGCGCGCTGTCGTTCGCGCGCAAGTCGATGCGCGATTCGCCGGCAAGTGTGGCAAGCGCGTCGCCAGCCTCGAATGACACGCCCCGCCGCAGCGCCTTGAGCGCAACCGCCCGGTACATCGCGCCCGTGTCGATGTAAATGTAGCCCAGCAGCGCGGCCACGCGCCGCGCGAGCGTGCTTTTCCCCGAGCCGACCGGGCCGTCAATTGCAATGATTAGTCTTCGCAACAATGATCCAAAACTCCCCGCGTTGTCATTCCGAGCGAAGCGAGGAATCCCTCTTCAATTTCGGATGGATTCTGCTCAAATGCGTTTGAACGCGCGCTCGATTTCGCGCACCGAATAGCGCAGCACCACCGGCCGCCCGTGCGGGCAGCTCATCGGGTATTCGGTCTTCGCGAGCTCGCCGAGCAGCCATTCCATCTTCGTCTTGTCGAGCGGCGTATTCACCTTAATGGCGGCGTGGCAGGAGGTCGATGCGGCGATCTTCGATTGCAGCGAATCGATTGAAATCGCCTGATTCTCGCGCGCGATTCCGTCGAGGATTTCGAACAGCAGCTTTCCCGCGTCGCCGCTCGCGATTCCCGCGGGCGCCGCTTGGATGGCCACGCTCCGCGCGCCCATCAGCTCCGCCTCGAATCCGTTGGCGCGCAATTCCTCGGCGATCTGCTCGAATGTGACGAGCTGCCGCGGATTCAGCTCGACGATGATCGGCACCAGCATCCGCTGCCCGCCCAGCTCGCCCTCTCGCCGCGCGCGCAGGTGCTGCTCGAAAAGCACGCGCTCGTGAGCCACGTGCTGGTCGATGATCCACAGCCCTTCGCCGTTCACGGCGATGATAAAGCTCGCGTTCACCTGCCCGAGCGGCTTCAGGTCCGTAATTTCCTCGGCGCTCGGCAGCGTGCCGGCTGCACCTTCGCGCGCGGATTCGCCCGGCACGGCCACCGGAGCTTCTGGCGGAGGCAGGGGAAAATTCATCGCGCCGCTCGATTCAAAACCCAGCCGCTGTGCAAACGGTCTCTCAGGTGCGCCCGACAATTCGAAGTCTTCCGCGACTGAGGCGCTTGAGCCAAACGACGTGGGAATCTCCGCTCGCGGCGGTCCCGGGAAAGCGCCCGAATCCGCCACTGGAGCATACCCTCGCATGTTGCCCGGACCGGCCACCGCAGCCGTGCCGATTGCCTCGCCCGGAATCCCGGCACCCGCCGCTGCCGCACGCGCCGCCGGAAATCCCGGAATCGGTCGCGCGATCGAAAGTGCGTGGCGAAGCGCGTCGCGCGTGAAGTCGTGGACAAACTGCGGATGGCGGAATCGCACCTCGATCTTCGCCGGGTGGACGTTCACGTCCACCTCCTGATACGGCAGGTCGAGGAACAGCAGCACCACGGGAAAAACGCCCGGCGGCGTGACGTTGCGGTATGCCTCGCCGATCGCGTGCAGCAGCAGGCGGTCGCGGACGAGCCGCCGGTTCACAAAAATGTAGATCCCGTTGCGGTTCGTGCGCTGCACCTCAGGACGCGACGCGAATCCGGTCACGCGGAGCGTCGCCGCCTGCTCGTCGGCTTCGAGCTGCGGCTCGGTGATCGCCGATCGCACCGGCGACTCGTTGGGAGGAATCTCCATCAGTTCTTCGAGCGCCTGCCGGCCGAAGATCTGATACACGCGATCGGAAAGTTTTTCCACCGGCGCGCAATCGAGAATGAGTTGCGACGGTGTCTTCAGAACGAATTGCACTTCGGGATGCGCGAGCGCGTAGTGCGTGACGAGCGACGCGATGTGGCCCAGCTCCGTGGTTTCCGACTTCAGGAATTTTCGTCGCGCTGGAACGCAGTAGAAAATATCCGCGACGCTGATCGACGTTCCCGGCGGCACGCCCGCCGGCTTCACGCTGATCAGTTTCCCACCCGCGAATTCGATGCGAGTTCCCTGCTCTTCTTCTGGCGTGCGCGTTTCGAGCAGCAGCCGGGAAATCGCTGCGATCGAGGGCAGCGCCTCGCCGCGAAAGCCGAGCGTGGCAATCGAGAGCAGGTCGTCCGCGGTGCGCAGCTTCGAAGTGGCGTGGCGCTCGAAGGCGAGCAGCGCGTCGTCGTGGTTCATCCCGCTGCCGTCGTCGATCACGCGGATCATCCGCTTGCCGCCCGATTCCGCTTCGATGCGGATCGAGCGCGCCCCCGCGTCTAGCGCGTTTTCGAGCAGCTCTTTCACGATCGATGCCGGCCGCTCGACCACCTCGCCGGCGGCGATCTTGTTCGCGACATTCTCCGGAAGTATTCGTATCTTCGACATGTGTAAGCAGAGAGTTTACACGCTTCTCTTATCAGGGAAACGGCTACGCCATGAGCGCCTGGCTAGCCAGACACAAATGGGCAAGCTGATGGCGACGAGCGCGGCGCACGCGAGCAGCGCGAGAAACAACGATAAGGTCAGAAGCGCCCACATGCAAACAAGCCCGACAGTCGCGATCACCACTACGATTGGGAAGCTGAGGATCGCGGCGAAGGTGCGGCCCTCGATGCCGTAGTGCGACTCCGGAGGCACAATCTGCCTGGCCACTAGCTTCGTCTCCCTGCCGCTACTTATACCCCTTGGCTGGTTCCGGCTTGATCGCGATTCCCAATTCATCGAGCTGGGCCGTGTCGACCTCGGACGGCGACTCGGCCATCAAATCCACCGCGGCGGTGGTCTTCGGGAACGCAATCACTTCGCGAATCGACTTTTCGCCCGCCAGCAGCATGACCACGCGGTCGATTCCGAGCGCAATGCCGCCGTGCGGCGGAGTGCCGTACGTCAGCGCGTCGAGGAAGAATCCGAAGCGCTGCTTCGCCTGCTCGTCCGAGAGGCCGAGCGCCTTGAACATCCGCGCCTGCACGTCCTGTCGGTGAATTCGAATGCTTCCGGAGCCAAGCTCGTTGCCGTTGAGCACCAGATCGTAGCCTTTCGACCGGCACTCCCACGGCGCTGTCTCGAGCTTGTCGAGGTCCTCTTCGTAAATTCCCGTGAAGGGGTGCTGCGCGCTCACCCAGCGCTTATCCGTCTCGCTCCATTCGAAGAGCGCGAAGCCCGTGATCCACGCGAATTCCCACTTGCTGCGGTCGATCACGTTCAGCTTGTCGCCGAGGTGCAGACGAATCTGGCCCCCGGCGTAAAGCGACGTATCCGTGTGCGGAATCTGCTGTTTCGCCGCCGCGGCCACGATCAGGTCGCCGGGCTTCGCTCCGACCGCGCCAGCCAAGTTCTTAAGTCCGTCCGCGCCGAGATTCTTTTCGAGCGGCGACGAAACCCCCTCCGCCGTCACTTTCACCGTGTACACGCCGCGCGCGCCGGCCGATTTCGCGAATTCCGCGAGCTCGTCGAGCTGCTTGCGCGACCACGAAGCCGCACCCGGCGCGACCACGGCCTGCACGTTGCCCTCGAAATGCAGCGCGGCGCGCGCCGGCTCGAAGAACTGCGTCACGTTGTGCAGCTCCATGCCGAAGCGCAGGTCCGGCTTGTCCGACCCGTAGCGGCGGAGCGCTTCCTTGTAATCGAGGTGGCGGAACGGCCCCTTCGCCTGCACGCCGACGACGGCGCAGCAGCGCTCCATCACGCGCTCGATGGCCTCGAAAATATCCTGCTGGCGCGGGAACGACATTTCCAGATCCAGCTGCGTGAACTCGAGCTGGCGGTCCGCGCGGAAATCCTCGTCGCGGAAGCATCTGCAGATCTGGAAATAGCGGTCCATGCCGGAGATCATCAGGATCTGCTTGAAAATCTGCGGCGATTGCGGCAGCGCGTAAAACTGCCCGTGATGGATACGGCTCGGCACCAAGCAGTCGCGCGCGCCTTCGGGCGTCGAGCGCGTGAGGATGGGAGTTTCGATCTCGAAGAAGCCGAGCTCGTCGAGCGCCTTGCGAATCTCCAAGACTACGCGGTGCCGCAGCTCGATATTGCTGTGCAGCTTTGGCCGGCGCAGGTCGAGATAGCGGTGGCGCAGGCGCGTCTCTTCGCTCGCCGTCACTTCGTCCTCAATCAAAAACGGCGGCGTCTTCGAGTTGTTCAGTAGGTGCAGTCGCGTTGCCAGCACTTCCACTTCACCGGTCGGGATATCGGGATTCGCTTTCTGCCGGCGAATCACGCGTCCTTCGACCGCCACGACAAACTCCGACCGCAAATCTTCGGCCTTCGCATGCGCTTCGGCATGAAGTTCCTTGTTGAACACGATCTGCGCGATCCCCGCGCGGTCGCGCAGGTCGATGAAAATCAGCTGGCCAAGGTCGCGCCGCCGGTGCACCCAGCCCATCAGCACGACGTCCTTGTCCGCATCCGATGCGCGCAACGCCCCGCAGTACGTCGTGCGCCGTAAACTTCCGAGCATATCGAGCGACATTGTCTTCCCTTTGGTGGCTTCCGTTCAGTGGCTAGTGACGAGTGGCTAGAAAACTGCCAGCTTTCGCCGGATCGCCGCGAGCATCTTTTGTGGCTCTGCAATCTCTCGTGAAATCGAACTCACGTCTGCCGCACCGCGGTATCCCAGATCGACGCTCAGAAGAACTTGCGTTTCCAATTCCGCGAGAGAGCCGCTCGCATGCGATAGAAACTGCAAGAACTCGCGCGTTCCGCGTCGCGCTTGCCCTTCCGCGATATTCGATGGGACCGATACAGCAGCGCGCCTCAATTGCGCCGCCAACCCGTACTTTTCAGCGGCCGGAAACCTTTCCGTGACGCGATACACTTCCTTCGTCAACGCCATTCCCTTCTGCCAAATCTTCAGCTCCTTGTAGTGCTTTACTTTCGCACCTTCAGGCAAGGCCATCCCTCACCTTCTAGCCGCTAACCACTCGCCACTAGCCACTTCCTCTTCGTTCTGATTCAAGATACTCGAGCAAATCGCTTTCGTTGAGTTTCTTCTGCTCGCCGTCGGTGAGCCGCTTCAGCGTGTACGTGCCGGACGCAACTTCATCCTCGCCGATGATGAGCGCGTAGCGCGCGCCCAGCTTGTCGGCGAGCCCGAGCGACTTCTTGAATTTCATCTCCTCGGGCGGAATTTCGACGGCGAGGCCGCAGGCGCGCAGCTTCCGCGCGATGGCCACGGCCGTGGGGTACGCCTTGGTTCCCATCCACGCGATAAACACGGCTAAACCGGGCAATTTTGGCTGATTTTGGGCCTCTTGAATCGATAAAATCGCGCGATCGGTGCCGATGGCGAAGCCGATGCCCTTGGTCGGTGGGCCGCCGAGCAATTCGACCAGGCCATCGTAGCGCCCACCGCCGCAGACGGCGTTCTGCGAGCCAAGGCCCTCGGCCGTCACCTCAAATGTCGTGCGCGTGTAGTAGTCGAGGCCGCGGACGAGGCGCCAGTTCTCCTGGTAGGCGATCCCGCGCAACCCCAGCTCGTCTTTCAACTCCGAAAAGTGTTGCCGGCAGGCGGCGCAGAGATGATCGGAGATGCGCGGCAGCTTTTCGATGATGGGCTGCTCTTCGGGCAGCTTCGAATCGAGGACGCGCAACGGGTTCGTCTCGATGCGGCGCTGGCTGTCCGCGCCGAGCTGGTCCTTCACTTTCAGCAGTTCCTGGCGCAGCAGCTCGACGTATTTCGGGCGGCATTCCTTGCACCCGATGGAATTGACGAAAAGCGTGATCTTCGCCAGGCCCACGCGGTCGAAAAGTACTAGCAGCATTTCCAGGATTTCGGCGTCGATGCCCGGCGCGTCCGATTGGCCCAGCACTTCCGCGCCGACCTGGTAGAACTGGCGGTAGCGTCCCTTCTGGGGACGTTCGCGCCGGAACATGGGCCCCACGTAGTAGAGCTTTACGTTTCCCGGCAGCGTCTGCATTCCGTGCTCGATGTACGCCCGCGCAACACTCGCCGTCGCCTCCGGCCGCAACGTAAGCGAGTCACCTAAGGCGAGATTGCGAACCGAATCGAGGAAGCGCAGCACAGCCGGTATTCCTTCCCGGTCTATGTCTCGGCATGCCTCATGCAGCTGGAGGACTTCCGCTTCGTTTGCGGAGGTGCGCGGGATTCGCCCGTGCTGCCACGCCTCGGCGACCGCTTCGTCGATCCGGATGACGTCAACCACGGACAGCGGATGCGCGATCCGGAACTGCTCACGATCTTCGAAGGTGTACATTTCTTTTGAAACGACGTCTGTGTCGACGCCGATTGAGCGGGCAAACAGCGCCGTTTCCTCGAAGACGGGCAGGCGGATGTCGCGGAATCCATAGGTTTCGAACACCTCGCGGGCGGTCCGTTCGAACCAATTCCACAGCGCGGAATCCGGAGGGAGGATGTCGCGGGTCCCTTTGATGGCTCTGAATTGTTTCTTCTCAGTCATTTTCGGCTGGCACGCAGGCCCCAAAAGTCATCCAAACATACTAACAGGCACGGTTGCTGATGCAAGAGTGTCGCCCCATGGGTAAGTGGCTCGAGACAGGATGGATGCAGCGCGAACCTCGCCACAGCAAGAATTGTCAAGACAGCCGCCGCGACCTTCGGTAGACTTCGGCGCCATGATTCGAAGCGTGCTGGCGGTATTGGCCGGGATCGCCACCCTGACGGTCACCTCGTTCGCGATTGAGGCGGCGGCCGACCCGCTAATCATCTGGATGTTCCCCCACGCGCTGCCAAACAAGGCCGCGATAAGCCACAACTTGCCGGCGTCGCTGTTCATGTTCGCTTACACGGCATTGTGCGTGGCCGCGGGCGGGTACGTAACGGCGTGGGTGGCGCGCCGCTCTCCGGTGTGGCATGCGCTGGTCATGGGCGCGGTCGAAGTAGCGCTAACTGTCTTGGCAATGGTGTCCCTTCCGGACGTAGCTCCGTTGCGGAACTGGATTGTGGCGATGGTGCTGACTGTCCCAGCGGCTGGGTGCGGCGGAATGCTTCGTTTGAAGCACAAAGAATCTGGCCGTCCTGACAGATCCTGATCCCCAGGATTGGAAGACCGATCTCTTCTGGCCCCTCGCGCCCAAGGGTCATCTAGCGCGAAGTCGGGCGTGCCATCCTCGACGGGTTTCCCGCTACCTGACGACTTCTGACGCGCAAGCATTCGAAGCCCCGGCAACCCCTCAAAGAGGGCCTCCTAATGCATTCAGAGAGCAGGCTTTAGGGGACACGCGCGGCCATTTGAAACATCTATCTCTGCCATCCAAACGTTGCATTTTACGAACTTCATACTTACGTATAGCCTTCGGCCTCAGGTTTTTACTTTCCTAGAGGAGAGTACCTACATGGCCGAGAAGACAACTGGAGAAATGCAAGCGACGTTAGGCTTGACTGGGCTCACGATGAACGCAATGGCGCTGATCGCGCCCGGCGCGTTCCTCTGGCTCACGTTTTACGCACAGGCGACAGAGGGCGCGACCTCACCGGCAATGTGGATCGGTATCGTCTTCGCTCTTTTGCTCTGTCTGGCGACCGCCGTCTGTTATGCCGAAATGGCAAAGCTGTATCCCGGCACGGGGAGTTCTTATTACTTTGCCGAGCAATCGTTTCTGAACCACGACAAGGCGTGGCGCTACGCACGCCTGATGAAGTTCATCGTGGGTTGGGGTTCTCACCTCTACTACTGGATTTATCCGGGGGTGATGGTCGCCGTCACGGGGGTTTTCGTAGGTTACGTCGTGGGCACTCTTTGGCCGAACTTCATGAGCGCCTCGAACCCTGGCCCGGCGTTTATGATGCTGGTTGCGGTCCTGTTCTCCTTCGGGGTGGCCTACATCGCTCATCGCGGTGTCACGGGGTCCACGGCGGTCAGCATCGCCATCAACGTGATCCAGATATCCGCACTGATCGTGTTTGCCGTCATGGCAATCGGCTATCGCATGGGCCACCCGCCGGGCAGCGTCGCCTTCCAGTGGGATTCGACGACAAACGAAGCCTACAACTATGAGTTCGCGACCACGAGCCAGACGGTGAATGGCACGGCAACGGACGTAATCACCCGCGACGCCAACATGGTGCCTCAGCCCAAGCTGGATGCAGCCGGGAAACCTGTGCCGTACCACGTCGATTACACCATGAACGATTCGAGCGGCAATTTCCTGAGTCACCCGAGCGCCAAATCGGTAATCGCCATCCACAATTTTGGATGGATGTTCGTTCAGGCCACGGTCGCCATCCTGATCCTGGTCGGATTTGAATCCGTTACGTCGCTAGGAGGGGAGGCCAGAAACGCCAAACGCGACGTGCCGATTGCCGTTATCACATCTCTGCTCGTTCAGGGAGCATTCTGCTACCTGTTCGAGTATTTCGCCGCAAATTATTTCTTAAATAGCGGCTACCCAATGTCGAGCGCCGCCGGTTCGGCGGCGCCTATCGGCGACATGATGGTGATGGTCGGTGACGCGCTGTTCGGCTCCGGTCACGGCCGCACTTTCATGTTGATCGAAGCCGTCACCGTGTTCCTGGCGCTCATCGGGACCACGCTCTCCTGCATCAACACCGGGGCGCGCGTCACGTACGCCATGGGCAAGGACAACGAAGTGCCGGAAAACTTCGGCTTGCTTCACGACAAGAACCTGAGCCCGCACAAGGCCATTTGGGCCTTGGCGGTAATTTCGGCGATCTTCGGATGCCTTGCGCTGCTCATGGTGTTCGGCGATGGCGGTGCGCCCACCGACGCTACGATTGCCGCACTCCCTCATGGGTTCTGGTCAAGCTTTGGTTACCTGACTCATGACAAGATGGCGGCTCTGCCCAACACCTTACTCACGATCACGCTGGCTTCGAACTTCGGGACGTTTCTGCTCTACGGGCTAAGCTGCGTAACCTGCATCTTTTGCTACCACGGGCACCCGAATTTCAAGGTCGTTCGTCACCTTCTCGTGCCCATATTCGGTGTGGTCGCAAACCTAGTCTGCATGGCGTTTTACCTGATCGGGCCGTTTATGGGTTACGGCACGAAGATGGAGCCATATCTGGCATTGGGGATTGCAGCAGTCTGGGCCATCTACGGAGGTATCTATTTCACGCTGAACAGCAAGAAACAGGGGAAGACAACTCTGGTTACGACCCGAGCTTGATCTTCCTCGCATCATCCGAGGGGGCGGACCCGAAAATCGGGCCCGCCCTTTTCGTTCTCTCCAGCCACTATCACAAAGATCTATCCGGACCATTCAAACGTTGCATCTTCCAGTCCGCCTTCTTGCCCAATAATCGGTATGCGTGGCATCCGCGCTTGCGAATGTGAGTGGGCGCGCGGTTACAGCATCGGGCGCGGACGTTAGCCCGCGCTCCCTTTTTTGCGAGCCGGGATGATCTAATGTACAGAGGCCTTCAAAAGGCAGTGGCGGCAGGCGCGGGCGGACTCGCCCAGAGCTACCACTTGCCCCAAAACTCTATGGATGTCGAGTTCGCGCAGCTGACTGATCTCGGCCGGGTACGCCAGGGGAACGAGGACTATCTCGGGCACGCAGCCCCACTGACTCCGGAAGACGTCCGCGGGCGCGGGTGGCTATTTGCAGTTGCGGATGGAGTGGGCGGGCACGATCTGGGCGAGGTCGCATCGCACACGGCGGTCGAGAGTCTCCTGGCCGGTTTTCGCGAAGCGCCGCCGGGCGAATCGCACTCAGCCCTGCTGGAACGCCTCGTGAGAACCGCCAACACCCGGGTGATCGACGCGGGCCACGCGGCCAGTGGCACCGGCGCGCGCATGGCGACAACGCTCGTCGCTTGCGCGCTGCGATACGATCGCGCGACCGTAGCCCACGTGGGCGATTCACGCTGTTACCTGATCCGTCGGGGTCAAGCGAACCTGCTTACGCGTGATCATACGCTGGTCAACGAACAGGTGCGCCTCGGAATCCTCTCGCGGGACGAAGCGGCTGATTCGGAGTCACGCCATCTACTGAGCCGCTCTCTCGGATCCGAGCTTTTCGTCAACGTCGATGTCGAGGAACACCAGGTGCTGGTCGGAGACGTTCTGGTGCTTTGCTCGGACGGACTTCACGGCTCCGTTGCCGGTTCCGAGATCGCCGCGGTCACCAGCCACGGTGGCGATTTGGCAACGGCGGCACGCAGGCTTGTGGATATTGCCAACCAGCGGGACGGAAGTGATAATATCACCGTGCAGCTGATCCGCGTCCGGAGTGTCGAACGCATAGGCATGTATCGCGGGCGACCTTACAGGCTCCCGTAACCCCGGGACTCGCCGGCAGCTCCATCCCTGACGCGCGCTGACGAGGTTTCCAGTCCACCCCGGCGACCAAATCGACCACTACCGAATCGACAGCGTCGCCTCCCGCAGCGGCATGGCGTCGATTTTCAAGGGTACCGATCTGCGCACCGGCCGCACCGTAGCCATCAAGGTCCCTCATCCCGAAATAGAGAGCGACCCCGTCTTCTTCGATCGCTTCAAGCGTGAGGAGGAAATCGGCAAAACCCTCGATCATCCCGGGGTGATGAAGGTCTTCGCGGATTGCGACCGCGGCCAGATCTACATGGTGATGGAATGGGTCGACGGGCGGCTGCTCCGCCAAGTCCTCAGCGAGCACAGGAAGCTTCCGCCCGAGCGGGCGGTTAAGATCGCCCTCGGCATCTGCGACGCTCTCGCCTACATTCACAGCCATGGGATTGTCCACCGCGACCTGAAGCCGGAAAACATTATGATCGATGGCGAGGATCGCATTAAGCTCATTGACTTCGGCATCGCCGGACAGGCGGGGGCGCGGCGGCTTACATTCGCCAAGCTTTCGCAGGTGATGGGAACGCCCGAGTACATCTCCCCCGAGCAGGTGAAGGGAAAGCGCGGTGACGCGCGGAGCGATGTCTACGCGCTGGGAGTCATGCTCTATGAGATGCTGACCGGCAAGGCTCCTTTTCTGGGACCCAATCCCTTCGCCATTATGAACGACCGCCTGCTGAACAACCCCGTTCCGCCTCGCGAAATCGACCCCTCGATCTCACCCCAGCTTCAAGAGATCATCTATCGCGCCCTCGAGCGCGAGCCGAAGAACCGCTACGCAAGTGCCCATGAAATGGCGTTGGACCTTCAGCATCCCGAGAACGTGGGGGTGGCCGAGCGTCCCGAGATGCGAGACTGGAAAAAGCGCCGCACGCCATGGGTGAGAAGGGTCTTGTTTTACATCATGCTGGCCCTGATTCCCGTCATCGTTTTCGGGCTCATGCTCTTGTTTGTGAAGCGGTAATCCCACAGCAGCCCTCTGGGCGGAGGTGCGCCCACCCGCAGGCCCCGCAGTCATCCCCCTCAATCACTCCGATCCCAGCAAATGAAACGCTAAAAGACTATTTTTGTGTGGTTTAGCAGCCAGTCTTCACTACCACGGCCGACATAAAGATTCCATACACATTTGAAATGAATATTCTTATGCGGCCAATAGAATTAATGAGTTGGACCATTCGGCTCAACCCCGGTAGCTTATCCACACTAAATTTTCACCTATGTGTATGTACAGGCCGCGACCTCATGACGGAAGAATATGAGCGCGGTAGGGAGGGAGAGGAAAACCACATGAATCGCATGAAGTGCTTCACTAAATGGGCCATGGCAATCGTGGCAGTAGGTCTGGCACTAGGATGGGCACCAACCTCAAGAGCGGAGGATAAAGCGTCCGAGACGGCTGCGGCCCAGCCGGCTCCCGCCACGTCAGCCGCTGCACAGCCAGCCGCCGCGCAGCCTACATCGGACCAGCGCTTGGAAGAGCTTGAAAAGGAAGTGACGCTCCTCGAGCAGGAAATCGCTTCACTGAAGACTGACAGCGAGGCAGCAATGAAAACGGCAGCGCTCGTTGAGCCAGCTGGCGAGCAAGACGCCACGAAAACGGACACCACGCCGAAAGTCAGCATCGCGAGCCTACTCGGTCCCGTTACCCTGAGCGGGTTCGGTGATGTGTACTACGGGTACGACTACAACCATCCCGGCAACAACCTGAGCCCCCTCCGCTTCTTTGAAGCGCCCACGAACGGGTTCAACTTCAATATGGCGGAGTTGATCCTGGACAAGGCGCCCGATGCAACTTCGGCGGACAGCAGGCTCGGGTATCACATCTCCGCTGGCTACGGGCAGGCGGCGAAAATTGTGAACGGTTCCGACTCGGTATTCGGCGACGGGAGCAACTTCTTCGTCAAGGAAGCGTACCTTTCATACCTCGCACCTGTCGGCAAGGGCTTGACCGTCACGGTGGGAAAGTTCGTAACGAATGCCGGCGCCGAGGTGATCGAATCCAACGCCAACTGGAACTATTCGCGCAGCTTGCTCTTCTACTACGCGATCCCGTACTTCCACTTTGGTGCGAAGGCAGCGTATACCTTTAATCCCAAGTGGTCCGTCAATGTCTCTTTGGTAAACGGATGGAACAACACAAACATTAATCACACTTCTGGCGGCAATGGCTCGAATCTGACATACGGCGGAAGCGTGACCTACACTCCGACTATGAAGTGGTCCGTGATTGAGAACTATTACGCCGGCCCCGTCATTGATGCCTCGTTCTTCAACGGCAACCAGACCATCAACGACTGGAAACAGTTATCCGACACCGTCATCGGCTACACACCGAACACGAAATGGGCCTTCCAAGTGAACGGCGATTACGGCTTCGGGCCCAGGCAATACAGTTGCCCCGATACGGTGACCGGGGGGGCGACCGTCGAGCCCCAGGGCTTCGTTACGGGCTGCAAGACGTTTGGTCCGCAGGCCACGTGGTGGGGAGTGGCGGGCTACGCGAAATATACGCTCAGCCCCAAGACCAACTTCGCGGTTCGCTATGAGTACTACGAGGATCCCCAAGCCTACACCGGGCTAATCGTGGATCCGTTTGACGGTGCCACTGGCTTCCCCGGTCACGCCCAGGAAGTCACTGGGACATACAGCTACAACCTGACCAGCGCCTTGCTGGTTCGCGGGGAATACCGCTACGACTTCGCGAGCCTGCCGGTGTTCATGAAAGGCCCCTCTGATTCCGTGAAGGAACAGAACACGGCGTACATCAGCTTCGTGTATTCGTTCAGCAGCGCGAACATGAAGTGAGTCCAGACAATCGGCTCCGCGCCCACCCCGCGGAGCCGCAGTATTGCGGTACCCAAACGACCGCCCGGCGCTCTACCTAGCCGGGCGGTCGTTTTCATTTTGCGCCGAAACGGAATTCGGTACGCGAAGCGAGACGCAAGGTCCGGACGAATGCGGAAGCACCCGGTTGTGGCTGGAAGACTTTCGAATGATCTCTATTGCATTAGGCAAAGGCGGGGCGCGAACGCTGCTTCACCGTGCGCGGGTCAAGCAGCCGGCTATCTGTTCGAAGTGAAGACCAGTTTGCCCGAATTGTCCTGCACGATTGCCAGCCTGGCCTTCGCCTTCTGAGCTTTGCTGTTCTCATCGGCGGCTTGCGTGATCGTCCGTGCCTGAGCCGCAAGAGCGGCCCTCCCTTCGGCCACCGCCTGGTCAAACGAGCGGAAGTTGGAAGGGATGAAATCGGTGTCTGTCCCAGCGACGTGAGTCACCGCGAAATGTGTCGGCGGGTAATTGACAATCGCTGGAAAACTGGGACCGCTTAAGCTGCCGCCGCCGATCCCACCGTACTGTGCGTGCGCCGATGCGGAGCACCCCAAGATGAGAATCCCCAGAAAGAGAGCGCGCTTCATAGTATTCAGCCTCCCACCCGGCAGTCGTGCCGAGGCAACGTAGCACTGGGGCAATTCCTCTGCCAGCGCACACCCCCGGTCTATCCGATGAAAACTTAGGAACTTAGCTACGTCGGCGAACCTGCCGCTAGAGGAAAATCTCGCGGCATGCGAAATTCGCAGGCCCTTCTATGCAAATGGATCGACCGGGAATCAGGGTCGGGTACCGGAACTTCTGGAACGAGGTAATTATGGGTGACGCACACGCGGCTGGCGGACTAGAGGCCCTTCGATGCCACGTAGGCAGCGCCCTTCAGAGGACATTCCTCGTCGAGTACCACGTGAATCGGAACCTGCGCGAGAAAGTCCTGCATCTTTTCTTTGTGCCTCGCTGCCGCGGCGAAGCGCCCATCTTTCAGCAGCGGCAGAATCTTGACGGCGATTCCGCCTGCCACATAGATTCCTCCGCGCGCAACGGTTCGCACAGCCAGGTTTCCCGCTTCCGAGCCGTAGATCTCGACCCAGAGCTGCAATGTTGCGACGCACACGGGGCATTCCTTCGCAAGAGCCATGCGCGTGATTCCGGGAGCCGGGTCGATTGTTGGATCGTCAAATCCCGGATGGCGGACCGACGAGTCGAGGAATTCGTGCACCGTCCGGAATCCCCTGCCCGAGAGCAACAGCTCGTTGCTGACGAACTCGCTTCGAGCCTTGATGAATCGCCACAGCTCCACCTGTTGTTCGGTGTGCGGGGCAAAGTCGGCATGGCCGCCCTCGGTTGCGGTCGGCACGTGTTTCGTGCCGTCCCAGAAAAGGATGGCCTCGCCCAACCCCGTTCCCGCAGCGATCACCGCTCGGGGCGCCTGCGGAGCCGGAACGCCGGCATAAATCGTGTCGAGGTCGCCCGGCCCCATGACGCTGATTCCGTAGGCTGTGGCTTCGAGATCGTTCATGAGCCGGACGCGGTCGAGCCCGAGTTGGCTCGCCAGCGTCGCGCCGTCGATGATCCACGGCAGGTTCCCGGCGCGAACCTTGTAGTCCACCACCGGGCCGGCGATTCCAAACGATGCGGCGGTCACTTTCGCGCCGGTCGTGGCGACAAAATCCTTCACGATCTCTTCAAGGCCCCTGTGCTCGCGGCTCGGATAGCGTTTGTCGGCGAGGCGGACCAGCGCTCCCTGCTGCACGTCGAACAATCCGAGATTCGATTTTGTCCCCCCGACGTCGCCCGCGAGTATCATCTGGTCCTCCGGAGCAAAACCTTGCACGCTGAAGGCTTCCTCTTCATGATATCCACAAGGTAAGATTTGTCATTCCGAGCGAAGCGAGGAATCTCTCTTATTCCGGTTCTCGGTTACAGCGGCCGCCAGTGGCGGCCTTCGGACGCCGTCAAATCGTCCGCCGCCCGCGGCCCGCTTGTCCCCGCCGGATAGTTCGGGAACGGCGGCGCAGAGGCGTTCTGCCAGGCCTCAAGAATCGGATCGACGAGGCCCCAGGCGGCCTCGACGCTGTCCGCGCGGTCGAAGAGCGTGGCGTCGCCGCGGATGCAATCGTTGATCAGCGTGGCGTACGCCTCGCGTGAGCCGGCGCCGAACGCCTGCCGGTACTGGAAATCCATCGTCACGGGCTGAATGTGCATCTGCCCTCCCGGCGATTTTGCGCCGAAAGAAAGAGAGATTCCTTCGTCAGGCTGGATGTTGAGGACCAGCGAATTCGGCTCCACGCTCTCGCCCTGAAAAACCATGTGCGGAGCGCGCTTGAAGCCGATGGCGATTTCCGTCGACGGCCGGGCGAGGCGTTTGCCGGAGCGCAAGTAGAACGGCACGCCCTTCCAGCGCCAGTTATCGACCAGGAGCTTCAATGCCACGAACGTCTCGGTCGCTGAGCTCGGATTCACGCCCGGCTCCTCGCGGTATCCCGCAACGGCAGCGCCCTTCACATTCCCGGGCCCATACTGGCCGCGCACAACCGATTTCCAAACGGTCTCCGCCTCGAAAGGCCGGATGGATTGCAGAATTTTGATCTTTTCATTGCGCACCGACGTGGCGTCGAATCGTGCGGGCGCCTCCATTCCGACAAGCGACGTGAGCTGCAACACGTGGCTCTGTATCATGTCGCGCAGCGCTCCGGCCGATTCGTAAAACGCGGCGCGACGCTCGACGCCGAGCGCTTCCGCTGCCGTGATCTGCACGTGATCGATGTAATTGCGGTTCCACAGAGGCTCGAAAATACCGTTGCCGAAGCGGAAAACCAGCAGGTTCTGCACCGTTTCCTTGCCCAGATAGTGATCGATGCGATAGACCTGTGATTCGTCGAAAACGCGCAGAACCTTGGCGTTCAGCTCGCGCGCCGAAGCGCCATCGTGTCCAAACGGCTTTTCGATGATCACGCGCGTCCACGAGGTTCCATTCTTGGGCCGTGCCAGATTCGCGCGGCCAAGCTGTTCGATTACGTGCGGGTAAACGTCCGGCGGCGTGGCGAGATAAAAGAGACGATTGCCCCCCAGCTGATTTGTGCCGTCGATCACCTCCAGACGCTCTGCGAGACGGCTATAGGCCGCTGGATCGTCGTACTTGCCGCCGAAGTATTCCAACTGCTTCAGGAAATCCTGCTTCTTGCCGTCATCCGCGCCGTTCTTCGGCAGAAACTCGCTGGCGTTCGCCCGGAATGTATCGTCGTTCATCTCCGTGCGGGCAAACCCGAGCAGGCGAAACCGCGGGGCAAGACACGCATGAACGGCCAGATCGTAGAGCGCCGGGAGAAGCTTCCGCCGCGCCAGGTCCCCTGAGGCTCCGAACATCACGATGGCGCACGGTTCGTGGGGAACTTCGCAAAAATAGCCTTCCACTCGAGGCGATTCGGCGATTTCGGTTGCGCGGGTGCTCATCGTCCTTCTCCGTGAAGTTCCTCGTGAGGATTATTGCGGAAGGTTGGGCCGTGTGAGGCGGTTCGGGCCTGCCTTTCCCGGCGCAAATCGCTCCGCAAGCGAACAGACTATCACAGTCCGGACCGCTGCTCGTGACGTTCGCCGGAGCCCTGTTCCTGCATTGGCGCGCCGCTGCCACTCCGGAAGCCGCACCCAGCCGCTCCCAATTTTTCGAGAAAATCCAATGAACATCGGGCATAATCCCGTCGCATTCGGAGCGCCAATCACCGCGGAAGCCCGCGATCGGGAGATTTACAGATGGCCAGGAAAGCTGCCAGGAACGGTTTCGCGGTCGAGAGACTTCAGCACCTCAAAGCAACGATCGAGAGGGACATCGAGCAACGGAAATACCACGGGGCCGTCATTCTCGTTGCCCGGAACGGCCGGATCGGCCTCCACGAAGCGATCGGCTACTCCCGGTTCGCGAACCGAAAAGCGATGCGCAAGGACGACCTCTTCAGCCTGTTTTCCGTCACCAAGGCGTTCACCAACGTTCTCGTATTTCGCTGCATCGAGCGGGGTGATTTCGCGCTCACCACCAGGATTTCCTCGATCATTCCTGAATTTTCGGGCGGCACGCGCGAAACGCTCACCGTCACTCATCTCCTGACCCACACCACCGGCCTCCCGCCCCTCTTCGCGCCCGCTCCCGGAATGTGCATCGACCAGCTCGACGAAGTCATCGCTGGCCTGTGCGCCAACGCGCACACCACCGGAACGCCGGGCAGTACCGTCTCGTATTCGCCGATGGCGGGGCACGCTCTGCTTGGCGAAGCTGTCCGTCGCGTGGACGCCCGCAAGCGCCGCTATCGCGACATCGTGAAAGACGAGATCTTCACGCCGCTCCGCATGAAGAGTTCCGCGATCGGCGCGCGCAAGGACCTCAAATCCCGTCACATCGTTCCCTTTTTCATGGAGACGGTGCCGCCCTTGCAGCACCTCGGCCACAGCAATCTTGGAGAGAACGGCGCGTTCGAGGAACCAGACGCGGAAATGCCGTGGGTTGGTGGCATCTCGACCGTCGCGGACATGTTTCGCTTCGCCGAAATGCTACGGCGCGGCGGCGAACTCGACGGCGTCCGCATTCTTTCGCCCGCGATCATCGATCAAGCCACGCGCAACCATACCGGCGACAAGCCCAATGACCTATACACGGCCATCGGCGCCGCGAAAGGATGGGAGCCTTACCCCGCGTACATTGGACTGGGCTTCTTTGTGCGTGGCGAGGCCATCTGCCATCACCAGTTCGGCACGCTTTCGTCCCCGCAGACGTTTGGCAGCACCGGATTTGGCAGCACGCTCTTCTGGGTCGATCCGGAAAGAGACATGACGTTCGTCTGCTTGACGTCCGGTGTGATGGACGAGGGCGACAACATCGAGCGCTTCCAGCGGCTCTCCGATATCGCGCTCTCAGCCGCGATTTGAGGCGGAAGCAGAGCAGTCATCACACGAATCGTCGAGGTGGAAGGGCGGGGCTTCAGCCCCGCCGAAAAGCTCCGGAACTTTAGGGGGTTTTAACCCCTGAGGGCGCCAAGGCGAGCGACGCATCTTTGACATTGGCTTGGTGACTCGCTTACAGCAGCGCGTAATAGCGGATCAGGTTGCCGTCCGTCTTGCGCTCTCCGACTCCGACGAAGACGTAGCGCATCAGCCAGTCGTGCTTCCCCGTCGCCACTTCGAACGTCGGAAACGCGCGCAAGTAATATTCGGACGGGCTCACCGGCGGCCCTCCCGCGAACGCCATCTCTCGCAGGCGCTTCATCGTGTCGTCCTCGTAGCCCCAGAGATAGCCGCGGTTGTGCATCAGGATCAGCGTGCCGTCGTCCTCTTGCAGCATGTAGCGCGCATCGAAAGCGGCGGTGTCGTCCGGCCGGAACAGGGCATAGTCGCCTCCGCTGTTCGGCACGGCCTTGCCACGCAAGCGCGGCCCCGAAAATTCGCCGCTGTCGAGATAGACAGCACCGCGTCCCGCGCCGTTCGGCATCCCTTCGATCATTTGGACGCGCGTGAAGTGCAAGCGCACCTCGAAAGCAAATTCGAGCTTCGGTTCTCCGATGGTGGACGCCGCCGAGCCGAATGGCCTGATCTTTGGCATGGACCCTCTCACCTCTCGTTTGCGAAGTGATACAATCCCGCCGATCTTTTCGGCTGTCAATCGTCATCGGCGGCCTAAACGAAT
>JGI12269J14319_10001594_pt1 | contig 22478 bp, 17 predicted proteins | sample PeaSoiSIISIP2007_FD_14319 | JGI IMG/M metagenome (IMG submission 14319)
CCGCTCAGTGAAGCGGACTGCGGTTCACCCCGTTGGGGCGATGCCAGAGTCTGCGCGCTGTGGTCTTCTGGCTTGGTAATCGATGGTACGGAGCGGTCGGCGTCGCTCAGGTCACCGGCTACGGTGCGTGGACCTAACGCTGGAGCGCGGGTGCCATCGCCAGGGCAGGCAGGTGTCCGGAGCCAAGGTGAGAGGGGGTGCCTCAGTGGGCGCTGACGTCAACATCGACACCATCGGAGGCGTATATGAGGCGTTTGGCCGTGGCGATGTCGCCGCGATTCTGGACGCCGTCACCGAGGACGTCGACTGGGGCACGGAAACCAGTTCGATCGTCGCGCCCTGGTATGGCGTGCGGCACGGCAAGGACGCCGTCGCGGAGTTCTTCGATGGGTTCGGCTCGACCATGGAGGTCGAGGAGTTCACGCCGGTGTCCTTCGCCGCCAACGACACCGACGTGCTCACCGTGGTCCGGTTCAGGGCCAGGTCGCGCAGCACCGGCAGAACCGCGGCGATGCACCTGCACCACATCTTCAAGTTCCGCGCCGGAAAGATCGCCTACTACCGCGGTACCGAAGACACCGCCCAGATCGTGGACGTCCTCCAGGACTGAGCCGGGGTATTTCTGCCGTTCAGACTCCTTCTGACTACAGGTTTGCCGCAACGCAGATTCAGAACTTCGACGGAACGCGAATGATGCGTCGCGCAATGCCGTTTACGGCCGCACAACTGGCTTTCTTTAGCCTGTTATCAACCAATTATGGTAGGAGGCTCACGCCCAAAGCCACCCTAAATCGGCGTTAAGCGGCGGGTTACCACGCGTTCTGGTACCCTCCCAGCGATATGGAAGTCCAGACGACGCTGGAAGACACCTCGCCTGTTGGCCGACCGGGTGTCGGCCAGCGTGTGACCGGGTCCCGCAACGCCCACCTGGCCGGGGTGGGCGTGCTGACCGTTCTGATGGCCGCCGTCTCCGCGGTGTACGCACTGAACCGTTACTACACCTTTCGCAGCTCGTCGTACGACCTTGTGATCTTCGACCAGGCAGTGCGGTCGTATGCGCATTTCCGGCCCGGAATCTCGATCATCAAAGGCGTGCATAACGGGTTCGGCCCGAACTTCTCCGTGCTTGGTGATCACTTTTCGCCCATACTCGCGTCCCTGGCGCCGCTGTACTGGATCTTCGACGGCCCGCAGACGCTGCTCCTCGCGCAAGCCGTGCTCTTCGCGCTCGCGATCCCGCCACTGTGGGTGTTCGCCCGCCGGGTGTTCGGCGACCGGCCGAAGGCGACCGCAGCCGCGTATCTGGCCTGCGTGGCCTACGGGCTGAGCTGGCCACTGGCCGCGGCCACAGCCGCCGACTTTCACGAGGTGGCGTTCGCTCCGGTGCTCACCGCGGTGGCACTCGAGCGCTTCGGCGCGGGCCGACTGCGTTCCGCCCTGATCGCGCTCGCTGCCCTGCTGCTGGTCAAAGAAGATATGGGCCTGCTCGTGGCCGGAATCGGGTGCTACCTAGCCGTGTCGCGCCCGCGCACGGTACGCAGGCAATGGCTCGTCGGAATCGCCTGCGTCGTCCTGGGTGTCGCTTATACCGCGGTCGGTGTCTATGTCCTGATTCCCGCTTTCGGCGGCCGGGCCAACTACTACTGGGCGTATTCGAACCTCGGTGCCAACGTGCAGCAGGCCGCCTGGCATCTGATCATTCACCCAATCAGCTCACTGCAACTGCTGTTCACGCCCAGCGTCAAGTTGCACACCATGCTCTGGCTGTTCGGCGCGTTCTGCTTCCTCTCGCTGCTGTCACCGATCACGCTGGCTGCCGTTCCGCTCCTGCTCGAGCGGATGCTGAACTCCAAGTTCCCCAACTGGTGGGTTACCAGCTTCCAGTACAACGCCTACCTTGTGGTCGTCCTGGTGTGCGCGGCCGTGGACGGGGCGGCCAGGCTCGACCGGTGGACAACCCGAATCCGGCAGTACCTGGCCGGCCGGAGGCGGTCGCCAGCCAGGGTCGGATCCGAGTCGGCCGCGGGCGCGCTAGGCGCACGCGGCACCAGTGCGGTAGCGCTGGGCTGCACCGTCGCGATGGTCGTCGTCGCGCTGTACAGCGTTCCGCACTTCGGGCTCGGGGCCGTTCTGCACAGGTCTTTCTACGATCGGACAAAACGGATGCAGGCCGCCGCTGCCGCGATCGCCGCGGTGCCGCCCGGCGTCACTGTGGAAGCTGCGAACACTGTCGGTCCCCAGTTGTCAGCGCGAGACAGCGTCCTGCTCTGGGACGGGGACGGCTACACGCCGATAGGCGGGGCGCCGTGGGTGGTCGCGGACGTAAGAGGGCGCGAGTTCACGTTCCATGACGTGGGCGAGCAGATTCAGCGAGTCCGGCTGCTTGAACGCTACGGTTACCGGATCGTGTTCGAGCGTGCAGGATATGTCGTATTGTATGACGGCAGCTGGCGGCCAGATCAGGCGAGGATGAAGGTGGCCCCCCGATGAGCGCCGATGCCCAGACCGCGAGCACGGGCGCTCTCGCAGCTGGAGCGGCAGAAGATGACCCGAGCGCCGACCGAGCAGACACCGCTGGTCGGCTGCTCAGGCGGCTGTCGCTGCTGCCGTCGCTGATCTTGATGGCGTGGCTGCTAGCCGGACTGCCGCTGCTGCTCGCTGGTCATTTCGCCCCGGTTCCCATGCTGGTCGTGTCGCTGCCGCTGGCAGTGGCGTTGGTCGTTTTCGGCCTGCGCTGGATACCCGATCGGAGCCCGGGCGTCTGGTTGGGGGATGCCTCGCGGCGGCCCGGCACGCCGTGGTGGGCCCTGGTCGCGCTGCTGGCCGTGGCAGCCGCGTTCGGCGTCGAGCAGTTCATCTATCACTCCGAGCAGATCATCGTGGTGCGCGATCCCGCGTCCTATATGCAGTTCGGGTACTGGATCGCGCACCACGGCTCGCTGCCGATACCGCAGAACCGGGTGGCGTTCGGCGGTATTTACCAGGGGCTCGAATTCGGCAGTCCCGCCTTCTATCAGGTCGGCCACAGCGTGGTGCCGCAGTTTATGGCCGGGCTGCCGATCGTTCTCGGGGCCGGTTACTGGATCGGCGGGGTAGGTGGGGCACTGCTTACCGCACCGCTGCTCGGAGCGTTCGGCGTGCTGACATTCGGCGGCCTAGTCGCCAGGCTGGTCGGGCCGCGGTGGGCGCCCGTGGCGGCACTGGTCCTCGCGCTCTCGCTTCCTGAGCTATTCACGAGCCGGTCGGCCTACAGTGAGCCGCTGACCCAGATCTTGTTCCTCGGCGGGCTGTGCTTTGTCATTGACTCGCTCGGCGCTGACGGGGTCGGGACCCGGATGATCGCGCTGCTCGGTGGTCTCGCCCTCGGCCTGACTGTGCTCGTCCGCATCGACGGAGCCAGCGACATCCTGCCTGCGATCCCGTACTGCGGGATGCTTGCCATCGCCCGCCGACGCCAGGCGATGCCGATGATCGGTGGCCTGGTGCTCGGCACCGCCTTCGGAATCCTCGACGGACTCCTGCTGTCCAGGCCCTACCTGGCCGAAATCAAGAGTTCGGTGGAACCGCTCGCATTTGTGATGCTCGCGGCGATCGTGCTGACCGAGGTCGCGGTGGCGCTGCTGATCCGCCGCGGCCTGCCACAGGTTCGCGGAAGGTGGCTCACCGTTGCGGCCTTGGTACCGGTCGCAATCACGCTGGCTTTCACCATCCGGCCGTACGTGCAGACGGTGCGAAACAACAGGAACCCGGTTGCCCAGGTCGCGCTGGCGAGACTCCAGCTAGCGAGTCATCTGCCGATCGACCCGATGCGCACATATGCGGAGATCAGCCTGCAGTGGGTGTTCTGGTACATCGGCATCCCGGCCGTCGTGCTGGCCACCCTGGGTGCCGCGCTGCTGGCGCGCAGGTGCTTGCTCGGTCGCGGGCTGGCTTGGACGCTGCCGCTGATGACATTCGGATGGGTCATCGTGACCTGCCTGTACCGGCCAGAGATCTCTCCCGATCAGCCCTGGGCAAGCCGCAGGCTCGTGCCTGCGGTGCTTCCCGGCTTCATCTTGCTGGCGGTCTGGGCAGTTAGCTGGATCGTCGGCTGGCTCCGTCAGCGCGGCTTCGGCCTGGTCGTCGGCGGTGGCGTCGCGTGCTTGTGTGCGCTGGCATTGCTGCTGCCGACCGCGACGACCAGCTTCGGCCTGCGAGTGAGCCGGGGCGGACCGGTCGGTGTCAGGCTCGTCGCGGACGGGCTGGCGGTCAAGACCACGTATCGGGGCGAGGTCAGGGCGGTGGACCAGCTATGCGCCGCGATCCCACCCCACTCTTCGGTCCTCATCCTCACGCCAAGGGTGGCCGGCGCTCTGTCCGAAGTCATCCGCGGGATGTGCGGCGCCCCAACCGCGCTCCTTGTTTCACGTGATCCCACCGCCCTGGAGGCAGTCGTGCGCGGTATAGAGCGGGCTGGTCGGCAACCGGTGCTCCTTGCGGGCTGGCCTAAAACCCTGAGCGGCTACGCCGCGACCCGGAGGGAAATCGTAATACTGCATACCATCGCGGACCCGAGCACCCTGGTAACTCCGCCGCTGGGGATCTCAGGGTTCGGGGAGCACATCTGGATGGCGGAGCCGCAGCCATGAGCGCCGCCCTTGACGGCTTCACCGGTGCGACGCACGAACTTGCTGCTGTTTCGGATCCGGTGAGCGAATCATCGCCGCCGAGTCCAACGGTCTCGATCATCCTGCCTTGCTATAACGAGCACGACCACATCGCGGCCGAGGTCGCGCGGATCTGCGAGGCCATGGATGCCAGCGGGTACGAGTACGAGTTGCTGGCTTTTGATGACGGCTCTACCGATGACACTCTTGGCCGCCTCTATGAAACCGCACCCAGATTCCCGCATTTGCAGATCCTGCAGTTCAACCGCAACGGCGGCGCGGGTACCGTGCGCCGGATCGGCACCCAGCGTGCCCGCGGCGACATCGTCGTGTGGACAGACGCTGACATGACCTATCCGAACGAGCGGATTCCCGAGTTCGTCCAGATGCTCGAGAAAAACCCGATGATCGACCAGGTCGTGGGAGCCAGAACCTGCGAGCAGGGCACGCATAAGATACTGCGAGTCCCGGCCAAGTGGTTCATCCGCAAGCTCGCTGAGCGCCTGACCGGATCGAAGATTCCTGATCTCAATTCGGGATTCAGGGCGTTCCGGCGCGAGGTTGCGCGGCCCTACCTGCGGCTGCTGCCGTCCGGGTTCTCCTGCGTCACCACGATCACCCTCGCTTTCCTGTCCAACCAGCACGATGTGCGGTACGTGCCGATCGATTACGCCAGACGGTCGGGCACGTCGAAGTTCCGTTATGTCACGGACGTTTACCGCTACATCCTTCAGGTGCTGCGGATGGTGATGTACTTCAATCCGCTGAACGTGCTGATGCCCCCCGCGCTCGTGCTGCTTGGCCTCGGCGTCGGCAAGGGCATCTACGACATGGCCGTGCACCCGTGGCGGTTCGCGGCCGACACCGTGCTGATCTTTCTGACCGGGCTGATCATCGCCTCGCTCGCCCTGCTCGCTGATCTGATCGTCAGGTCCAGAGGAGATACCTAACGCCTGCCGTCAGCGGGTGGCGGTGATCATCAGGTGCCAGCCGATGGCCCTGCCGAGCAGGCGCCGTACCGGTAGCGGCAGTTTCGTGGTGAGCGGCCCGAAGCCGTAGGTGAACGGATAGTCCGAGTGGACGTGCACCGCTGAGAAGTCACGGAACAGCCTGCGGACGCCACTCCGGCTGAAGGTGTAGACCACCGGGCAGTGGTCCTTCCGGTCGCGGGGCGATTCGTACGGCAGCCGAAGCGCCCAGTGCACGAGGTTGACCAGCGAATACCGGTGGTACAGCATCACGTACGCGGTCCCCCCTGGCCGCAGTACCCGGTGCACTTCCGCGACCGACCGCTCGATGTCCGGGGTGTGGTGCAGCACGCCGAACGAGTAGACGGCGTCGAAGCTCTGGTCAGGCAGGTCAAGCTCCTCGGCGTTTCCCAGCCGGAAATCGATCGTGACGCCACGGTGCGTGGCGAACTCTCTGGCCACCGCGAGCGCGTTCGGCGTCAGGTCGATCGCCGTCACGCTGAAGCCCCGCTGTGCCAGCGCGATGCTATCCACACCGATGCCGCAGCCGATCTCGAGCAATCTGCGATCCTGGCCGGTCATCGACTCGAAGAGCTCGGACAGGTGGTAATGCGCGCGATACCGGCGGTCGGTGATCTCGCGGAAGTACGACTCCGAGGCTCGCTCCGCCTCGGTGTAGTACTCGTTGTTGATGTGCGACTGCCAGAAGTCACGGACCACCTCAACGGTGCTGCCCGGTCGGGGTTTCATGGCGTCACGCTCCTTCGACGACGGGCCGGAGCGGCGGAGACTGGCTGGCCCTGAGCGAACGTCTCAAGCCAGGTCTCGACGCCGATCATCTGCCAGAGCAGGAAATAGTGCCAGCGGAGGCGCTGGTGTGGCGCTGCCCGCAGCACCGCCTTGACGAAATCAGGATTGAAGATGCCTGACCGTCGAAGCCGATCCGGTGAAAGCATCTCCCTGACCATGGGTCCGAGGTCCTTCTGGTACTGCTCGACCGGATCGAAGGTGAATCCCCATTTCGGCTTGCGCAGCACCCGGTCGGGAAGCACCCCGGTCAGCGCATCCTTCAGCAGCTCCTTGGGCCCGTCGGCGAAGCGGATGCGATCCGGGATGCGGGCGGCCAGCCTGACCAGCTCAAGGTCGAGCAGCGGCACCCTGGACTCCACCGAATGAGCCATCGACATGGTGTCCTCGTTATGCAGGAGATCACACACCATCTTGGTCGCGAACTCGGCCCGCAGCGCCTGGCTCTCCAGTGGCCGGTCATCTGTGAAGTAGTCGCTGTAGTACTCCCTGCTGGAAGCCTTGAGCTGGCCGAGGAAGTCAGCACTGTACACGCGTCGAAGCAGCCCGCTGTTGAAATCCCAGGCGTTGCGCAGCAGCAGGTAGTTGCGCGCTCCGTCGCCGGAAGCCGCCAGCCATTCCAGCTTGCGGGTGGCCAGGTCGAGCTCGGGTCGGCCCAATCCAGCGGCCTGGCGTGCCGCCCAGTGGGCGGCTGGGGCCAGGGCACGCACCATCGCACCGGCCGCGCCGCCGCGTAGTCTGCGGCCGCGGAACAGGTAGCGGTAGAAGTCGTAGCCGGCGAAAAGCTCGTCGCCGCCGAGGCCGGACAGCGCCACTGACACGTGCTCTCCGATGAACCGGTGCAGCAGGTACAGCTGCACCGAGTTGACCTTGGGCTCCTCGGTGTGCCAGATGGCGTCGGCCAGGTGATCCAGCGGTCGCTCGCGCAGCACGACCTCATGGTGGTCGGTATCGAAGGTGCGGGCCACGAACCTCGCGTCGGCGATCTCGTCGGTGGGCTCACCGAAGCCGAGGCTGAACGTCTTGATCGGCCCGCTTGTCGTGCGCCGCAGCATGGCCACGATCGAGCTGGAGTCGATGCCGCCGGAGAGCGAGACGCCGACCGGCACGTCCGAGATGAGCTGCCGCTTGACCGCTTCGGAGTATCCGGATCGGATCCGCTCGATCCAGTCGTCCCGCGTCAGGCTCTCATCCGGCGTCCAGTCAATGGCCGAGTAGGAGAAGAGCCTGGCCTGTCCTGCGGCGAACTCCAGCACGTGGCCAGGTGGCAGCCGGTCGATCTGCTGGAAGAAGGTGCGATTACCTGGGACGTAGCGGACGTTCATCGACAGATGCAGGCTCACCTCGTCGAGTTCGGCGTGGACGAGTCCGCTCGCGAGCACTGACTTGGCTTCTGACCCGAATGCCAGCATGCCGTCCCTGATCGAGTACACCAGCGGTTTCACCCCGAGCGGATCCCGGACCAGGAAGAGCTTGCGGCGCTGCAGGTCGAGCAGGGCGAAAGTGAAGATGCCGTTGAGGCGGGCGGCGAAGCCGATCCCTTCGTCCTCATACAGGTGCGGCAGGATCTCGGTATCGCAGTGGGTCATCAGCCGGTGACCGCGGGCCAGTGCCAGCTCCCGGAGCTGGGGGTAGTTGTAGATCTCGCCGTTGTAGACGACGACCACCGAACCATCTTCGTTGGCCATCGGCTGAGAACCGCCCGGCACGTCCTGAATCGCCAGTCGGCGGCTGCCGAGGTAGACGTCCTCCCAGCAGTAGAAGCCCTCGCCGTCGGGTCCGCGGTGCGCGACGGCGTCGGTCATCGTGCGGATCAGCTGTTCGTTGCCGAAGCCGGACGTGCCAGCTATCCCGCACACGACAGCCGCCTGTTCCCGCCGGGCATTATCGGGCGCTCGCGAACGAGGTCTCGAAGTAGTTGATCATCCATGCGGTGACATCGATCTTGTCGGCGAGCAGCCGCTGTCGCGCCTCGCGCCACGTGGTCTCGGGCTCGGCGAGTATCTGCTCGATAGCGGAAAGGGCCATGTCGTACTGGTCCTCGGTGAAGTGCCTGACCAGCCCGTAGCGGTGCTCTTGGTCGTCGGTGTAGCCCCGTCCCGTGGTCGCGATGAACACCGCGGGCACGCCGAGCACCGCTGCCTCGGAAGACATCGTGGCCGACTCTCCCACCATCAGGCTGGCGTAGGCGATCAGGTGGTGGACCCGATCCACGCGCCCGTGCAGAGCGAGGTCGGCGAGGTCTGCGGTGAGCGGCGCTTCGGAGGAGATGAGCACCCGTCCACGGCGTTGCAGCACCTCGATGAGGTGGCGCTTCTGCTTGGCCGACAGGCCAAGCTCCCGGCGGTCGTGGACGGCTTGCCAGGAGACGAACCGCACGATCGAGTAGGGCTCGCCCGGGCTGAGCCCGAACTCGGCCAGCACAGCGGGATCCGGCTGGAAGCGATTCGGGTGCAGGTAGGCGAGTTCGTGGTACCCGGCGTACTGCAAGTGGCGGCCGTTGACCTTGCCCTGGTAGCAGTCCGGCGTGCACACGCTGTGCGCCAGCGGGTACACGAACCGGTTGGTCTGCTCCGCGAACTCGGTGTCGTAGAACACCACAGCGGGGACTCTGCGCAGCGCACCGGCCGCCGCGATGGACGGGCCCATGATCCCGGTCAGCACGTCCGGCTTAAATGAATGCATGACCCGGATCAGGCGCGACGTGCGCGTGGCCATCTCGACGGCTAGGCCTGCGCCGCTCATCTGCCGGGAGATCACTTGATGGGGAAGGTCGAACGCGCGCAGCAACTCAACCGATCCGTCCTTGTCCCGTGCGGTGAAGTAGATCTCGTGTCCGCGGGCCCGCATCTCGCCATGGAAGTTGCGGAAGAAATGGACGTGCGCCGGGTGCAGGATGTCGATCAGGATGCGCATGCGATCAGGCGATCTTGTCGGATTCGGACGTGGTCAGCACCGGACGCCGCGCCACCGCGAGTACCCCGGCCCCCCAGCGCGGCCGGGAGAACTGCCCGAAGTAGGAGACCGCGAGCAGCAGGGGGAACACCGCGGCGTATGCCAGCTTGCGGCGCTGATCGGCCCCGGTGATCAGGTAAGAGATGTTGTTGGTGAACGTCTCAACCGCTCCGTAGGTATATCGGCAGGTCATGACCTCGAATCCGGCCTCGGAGAGCTTGCCGACAAGCTGGTCGGCCCGGTAACCGGGCCGGACATGGCCAGGGACGTCGAAGTTGACCCGGCGGCCGAACAGGATCCACCGCCGCTCGTAGCCGGGGACGTGAGCCACGAGCCGTCCGCCCGGCCGTAGCGCGTGCAGCAGCGTGCGCATCGCCTCGATGTCGTCTTCGACGTGCTCGAAATTGTCGACGCTGACAACCAGGTCGAATTCGTCATCGAAATCCAGCTTCGTGACGTCGCCTTCGGTAAAGCTGCAGTTGGCCAGGTGAGCCCGGCTCGCGATCTGGTTGGCACGGGCAACCAGCTCGGGTTCGCTGTCGACACCCACAACCCGAGCCTCCGGATGTCGTTTGGCGAGCTCGAAGCTGAAGACCCCGGAGCCGCAGCCGGCGTCAAGGATCGCCCGGTATGAGCCACGGGTGGCCGGAAGCACCCGCCGCAACCGGATGCGCAGTCCGTTGGCTGGGGCGCCGAGCAGGTTCGCGTACAGCCGTTCGAACCGGCTGCGGCTGGGGTCGAGCGACAGCTCACGGCCGGGGAATCCTCTCACTCCTCGCCTCCGCAGTTCTCGAGGTAACTGGCCAGCGCCCATGACATCCATCCCTGGCACCAGCGCAGTTCCCTGATCCGGGTCCGGATCCATCGCCGCCGCTGGTAGTAGAACCAGCCGCTGGCCGGATCCCACATGTTGTCAAGCGTCCAGCGCAGCACCCGGCTGGCGTCCGCTGCCCCGGCACCGAGGTGCCGCTGCTGGAGCGAGAAGGTGATGATCCCCTGAGCGCAACCGTGGATGTCGATCGGATACAGCCGGTCATTCATGAACCTGGCCGCGCCGCTGGGCTCGAACAGCGCTCGGGCGTAGAACTCGATGCCGCGGCGATAGGCGGGCAGGAACTCCTCGCTGCCTGTGGTTAGCCCGTACTGGAGTATCGAGTCCAAGATGAAGCCGGTGTGGTAGTTGTCGTGGGTGATATGACTGGCGGACGGCGGATCCGCGTAGAACCAGGCGCCGTAGTCCGTCTGCTTCGAGACCACATAACGAACCAGGCGGCCGCCCTGGCGGATGAGCTCGGCGTCGTCGGTGACCGTGCCAAGCCGGGCAGCCAGCGCGCCGACCAGGGCCGAGACGTCCATAACGATCCAGTCGATGGCCGGATCGGGCACGTAGCTGAGGCACCAGCGCTCGTCATCCTCGTGCAGCGTCTTCGGGGCCTGGAGCAGGAACTGCACCGCGAGCCTGGCGGCATCGAGATATCGGCTGTCCCCCAGCGTCTGGAAGCCGTCAAGCAGCGCCTGCCCGACAAACGACGTGACTACCCGGTTGGGGAAGTCTCGCGGAGCGAAGAACCCGACGTCCTGCCATGGATAGGGGTAACCCCAGGACAACCCGTCGAATCCGCTGGCCGGATGGCCGATCAGCCAGTCGAGCAGCTCGCGCGCCTGCAGGGCATCGTCTTCCGATCCGGTCATCCGATGCCGGGCGAGCAGCGCACGGGCGAAGAGCGACAGCCCCTTCGCGTTCCTCGCCTTGCGGACACCGACCAGGCGCCGGACGTCGACCGGGCTGCGAGTCACCAGCTGAATCGCGCCGAGCCTGCGCAGCCGCGACCCGCCAGCCAGGCGCGCCAGGATGGCGGAGTTGAGGCCGTCGTGCTTGGAGTAGCCCTCGTAGCGGTCCGACCTGGCGACCTGCAGGACCTGGTCGAGCACCTGCTCATGGCTTGGGTGCCCGTGCCGGATCATGGCGGTATGCCGGTCTTCTGTCATCTCAGTGATAACCTCGGGTCTGCTGGCTCTCGGAGATCCTTGAGCCCGGCCAGCGGGTCCCTGGCCCGGCGATCACGCATGCTCATGGTCCGGGAACTTCGGAAGTAACGGTACAGGTTAGTAGCAAGCGCTCGCACCGTTTGCCTCGTAGCCATGTTGCCCGCGCCACCCCGAAACCTTGGCGAGTGCCATCGATGGGTGGTTCAGGCGCCGTGGTGCGCGTGCCATGCAGTCATGGCGACCGTCGGCATCCGGTGCACACCACCCGAAGGCAGGTTGAAGCCGGCATGAAGCAGGTGTTCCGCAGGGTCATCGATCGGCGTGGCCGGGTCCTGGTCGCCGACCTCCCGGTCCCGCACGTGGGTCCTGACCAGATCCTCGTGCAGAGCCACTATTCGCTGATCAGCTCGGGCACGGAGATGGGAACGCTCGCCAAGACGCCGGTCGAGCTGGTGCGCCAGACCATCTCGGATCCCTGGATGCGGCAGGTGGTCAAGCAGACGGTTCTGGCCACAGGTCCCAGCCAGACCGCACGGCGAGTCTGGCACGAGATGATCACGCCTCGGGAGATCGGCTACAGCGGCGCGGGAACCGTGCTGGCGCTGGGCGACAATGTGGAAGGGTTCGAGATCGGCCAGACGGTGGCGTACGCGGCCAGCGGTCATGCCGAGGTGGCCGCCCCGTACGTCAGCCACGTGGTTCCTGTCCCGGACGGGGTAGATCTGCGGCATGCGGCGTTCGTCACCGTCGGCGGCATCGCTATCCAGGCGCTCAGGCGCGCCGACCTGAAGTTCGGTGAGACGGTCGCCATCTACGGCCTCGGCCTTGTCGGCCAGCTGTGCGCCAGCATCGCGAAGGCGGCCGGATGCGTTGTGGTCGGAGTCGACATCAACTCCAAGGCGAACGAACTGGCCGCCACTACGGGTGCCGCGCTGGTGGCCAACCCGGCTGAGCCTGACTGGAAGCGGCGCATCCTTGATTTCACCGGCAAGAACGGTGTCGACGCCACGGTGATCTGCGCCAGCTCGGACTCGCCGGAGATCATCAACGCGGCCATGGAGATCACCCGGCGGCAGGGCCGGGTGGTGCTCGTCGGCTACGTCAAGCTTGACATCCACCCGAAGAACTTCCTGTACCGGGAGATCGACCTGCGGTACTCGCGCGCCTACGGGCCAGGAAGCTACGACACCGGCTACGAGAAGGGCCGCGTCGACTACCCGTTCGGGTACGTCCGCTGGACCGAGAAGCGCAACCTCGAGGAGTTCATCAGGCTGGTCAGCACCGGAGCGGTCAATCCTGAGCCGCTGATCGCGGCGATCTACCCGGTGGACCGCGTCCAGGAGCCCTTCGACGCGATCCGCGAACGGACACTGCCCGGCGTTGCCGCCCTCATCTCGTACCAAGCCGATCCTGACCGCAGTGCGACGATGCAGATCGACCCGCGCCGCAAGCGCGCTGGCAAGGTCGGGGTCTCGCTGATCGGGGTCGGCAACCACGCCCTGAGCACGCACCTTCCCAACCTCCGCTCGATGCACGATGTCGAGATCCGCGGCATCGCGTCGGCGACCGGCCGCAACGCGTCCGTTGTCGCCGAGGGCCTCGGCGCGACGATGATCACGACCGACGTCGACGAGCTGCTCGCTGACGACGGCACCGACGCGGTGCTGATCTGTTCGACTCAGCCAGAGCACTACGGACACATCCGCGCGGCCGTCTGCGCCGGGAAGGCCGTGTTTGTCGAGAAGCCGATGGTCACCCGCCTCGATGACTTCAGCGAACTGCTCACTTTGATGGCGACCCAGCCGACCCTGGTCACGCTCGGGCTGAACCGCCGTTACTCGCCCCTGGTCGACAGTCTCCGCAAGTCGCTTGACGGCCCGGTCGACTTCGTCGAGTACGTGATCGCCCAGCAGTTCCTGCCCACCGAGCACTGGAGCCTGGACCCGGTTGACGGCGGCGGGCGGCTGATCAGCGAGGGTGAGCATTTCATTGACTTGTGCAACCTGCTCATCGGCAAGCGGCCGGTATCGGTGACCGCGCGCGCGCTCGGCAAGAAGCCTGACGACATCAGGACGCTCTGGCCACGATCGTCTTCGATGAGTGCGGCGTGCCCGGCTTCCCCAGGGAGCGGCTGTCGGTGTTCGCTCGCGGTCAGGTGGCGATCCTGGATGACTTCGCCAAGCTCACCCAGTTCGGGCAGCGCAAGCGCAGCCAGGGCACCGGCCTGCACAAGTCCATGGGGCACGCCGAGGCGCTTGAGCAGTTCGTCCGCGCCGTGCAGGGCGCACCCAACCATCTGCTGTCCTGGCAGGACGCCTCGCTGGCGACCACGTGCATGTTCGCGGCCCAGGAGAGCATCAGGCTGGGCGCCGAGATCGACCTCGACCAGTTCCACCGGTCGCTGCTCGCTCCGTCCGACGCGGGAGACCCGGCCGACGCAGCCCACCCGGCTGACCAGGAACTGCGGAACGGCCGATCCGGGCCTGCAACGCAAGGGGCGCCGGCGGACGCGCCCGCCGGGATCAGCTAGCCTGCGCACCGCTGCCCGGGCGGGGCCGCTGGGTCGCCAACTTCGGTTGGGTCGCTAACTTCCGGCGGGCGGAGGATCGGCGAGCCCGCGCACCGCCCGCAGCCGCCTGAGCCTGCGCCGACCGACGAGCGCCGACGCGGCGGCGCCGGTCATGGCATCGGCCACGACGGAAAGCGCTCTGCTGACCAGGGCCACGGTGAGGGCGGTCGCTGCCGTGGTTTGGGTGCTAAGCACCGCCACCATCACCGCCTCGCGGACTCCAGCCCCGGCAGGTGCGAACACGGCGACAAACCCGACGGCCCAGGAGAGCGAGTAGGCACCGATCGACAGCAGCAGCGTGCCCGAACGGTCGCCGTTCAGCTGTCGCATCAGCACGAAGATCATGGCCCCGTTGCACGACCAGCCAACCAGCGCCCACGCCAGGGTGCGGGCGAGGCCGCTGTAGCTGACGCCCTTGTGCAGCGTTGGGCTGGCGGGACAACCGCAGCAGCAGGCGGAGCAGCGGGTTGAGGACTGGCGGAGACAGCACCGCGATGAGGACGGGAATCAGAAACAGGACCCAGAAGTACCGTGCCAGCGATCCGCCGTCGGCGAACGGCAGCGTGACCCCCGCCACCACGGCACCCGAGCAGGTCATCACCGCGTAGCCGAGGAACACCGACAGCGCGGATCTGCTCCGCGGGATACCGCGATCAGCCCCGAGTTCCGACTGGGCGATCACCGGCCAGATGCTGCCTGGCACGTATTTCGCCAGCTGGCCGATGAACATGATGCGCCAGGCCTCAGGAATCGACAACCGCGAGCCGAGATCCGCGAGCAGCTCCCGCCAGACCATCAGGCTGCCGATCAGCCCGGCCAGACTCAGGGCGAGGGCCAGAAACATGACGGGCGCGGACAGCTTCTGGACCTGATGCCAGAGCGTGCCAGCCTGATCGACGAGGGCGACGGCGAGCAAGCCGAGCACGACGGCCAGAAAGCCCACCCTGACCAGCTTCGATCTCATCAGGCGCAAGAGCCAGGTGAGCCAGCGGGGCAACGGGGTGGGGACGCCGCCGGCTGGCTCGATCGGGACCGGTAGCTGAACTGCCGCAGCCGAATCGGCGGCATCTGTTGGTGTCAGCGTCCGCGGGTCGTCCGGCGATTCCTGATCAGCCGCCGCGGGCCAGTCAGCCCGGCCGGCCCGGCGGGTTGCGCGAACAGGTCCCTGACCCGGCATTCCTATCGAATCGGCTTTTCGAATGCGTACCCGACGCGCCGTCCGAGGTATCCGAACGTCCGGTGGACCCGGAACTCGAGCTTCGCGGTCCATCTGATCAAGGCCGGGTACCCAGGCAGCCAGACGTCATCTAGGGGGGCGATGCTGGAGGCGAACGAGACTGGCCGCAGACCGGCTTGCTCTCCCATCTTGCGGATCTCGATCGGGGAGAACAGATGCGCGTAGCCGTAGTGCAGCGTCTTCTCTCTGCTCATCTTCCAGATGCCGGCGGCGTAGGGCGGGTTCCACCAGTTGGGCACCGTGACGATCACGTGACCCCCCGGCTTGGTCACCCGGGCCATCTCTTCGACAGCCTTCTGCCGGGCCGGACCGGACGGGATGTGATCGATCGTCGACATGGAGACGGCCACATCGAACGTCCCGTCCTCGAACGGCAGGTCGCACGCATCCGCCACCTTGAAGGTGAACTTCGCCGCTAGGTCGGGATGTAGCTCCCGCCGCAGGATCTGCTCCGCGCCCTGGATGGACTGCGGGCTGAGATCGATCGCCGTCCAGCTGCCGATCTTGCGCGCGTAGTAGAGCTCGTCCACCGGAAACGAACAGCCGACGTTGAGCACCGACTTGTCCTGCATCCCGACAAACTCCATCAGGGTGTAGTCGCTGCGCAGCTTCGAGTACATATACGTGTACTGGTCGCGCGGATCGTGCTCTTCGAACCGCGCCCCGAGGTTCTCGTAGGAGGTCAGCGCAGCCTCGGAGCTGGACTCTAGCTTCGCAGTAGTTTCGGCCATTCGTCAGGGATCTCTCTCGGTAAGGCGCTCATCGACGGCAATCACCGTAGCAGAAGACGCTAGCAAGAATTCCGCCTCCGACACCCCGAATGCCACTTTCCGGTACCTACCGGCCCGGGACGGCGGGCTACCGCCCGGCGCGGGTTCGGGACGGCAGGTACAGCAGCACAGGGTCGTGGCCGACGTCGATGGTCGTCACCTGATCCCCGGCTAGATCACGGTGCCAGGCCCGGACCTCGACCGGGATCATGTGCGAGCGGACGATCCAGATCCGGCCATGGGCACCGCCACCTTCCGCGCCGATCTCGGCCCGCGCAGCCGCCAGCGCGTANGCGACGTCCACCGTCCGGCGCTGGTGCATGACCACGATCCACGCCGCGCTCGGGTAAGCCACGAGGTGGCCGTTGGGACCATCGCCGGCCGGGAACGATGGCTGCGCGAGCGGGTAGTAGTACGCGAACGCGTAGCTGGCTCCGTAGCTGACTATGATGACGTCCCCAGGCCTGAAGTGAGCGTCGACGTACCCGACCTCAGCATGGACGTTCTCGTCGGGTATCTGGTGCGATCTGATGTAGCCGTCCGTCGCCGGCACCCAGACGGCGAGCGCCACAGCGGCGGCGACCACTGGCGCCCAGCGACTGACCGCGGCCGCCCAGTAGCCAGCGGCGGCGACCGCCACGGCCATCAGAACCGGCACGGCCACGAGCCAGAACGTCGAGGTCCGAAGGTCACCGAACGGGTACTTGCGCGCCGCGCTCGCGGCGATCACGATCACCAGGGTCATCGGCAGCATCGCGGCCAGAGCGAAGCGACGGAGCAAGAGCAGCGCCACGACTCCGGCCAGTGCAAGCACCACATCCACGACCAGAGACCGGAAGCCCACGTACGGCGCGAGCTGGTGCAGTCGAAAGCCGATATAGCGGATCGCCGCTGACGGGCTGTGAGTCGGGACGTAATAGTTCACCCAGTAGGAGACCAGGTTGTGGGTGACCTGCCGGCGGTCGGCGGTCTGAAGGATCGCCAGGCTGGCGGCGAGCATCCCGGCCGAAGCGGCGGCGACTTCGATTAGCCGTCGGAAGCGCCGCATGAGCAGGCACTCAAGCGCCACGGAAGCCATCGCCGCCGCTCCGACGAAGATCGCGGTGTTGGCGAATAGCATGCCGACGGATGCCACCGCGGCGATAGCTACCAGGCGCCGCAGGCGCCATTCGTTCTCGATGCGCGCTACCAGAACCCATAGGACGAGGCAGCAGAATGCCTCGGCCGTGTACTGCTTGAGATCGTCTCTGACCAGCATCGCCGGCGACAGCAGAGCGGCAGCGCCGGTCAGGATCGGAGTAACGAAGCGGGTCAGCCGAAGTTCACGGCCGAAGAGGTACGCCGTGGCCGCCGTCAGCATCGCGAACGCCAGCGGCACCAGTCGCAGCCGCTGGGGGCCGCCGAAGGGCACCAGCCGGAGCAGAACCGTCCACCCGACGGGGGTGCTCGATGTCAGCGAAGGTGTGAGCCCGAGTCTCGCCCTGACCGAGTCCGCCACCCACCCCTCGTCCACCCAGAAAGAGTGCTGCAGCAGGTACGGCACGTCATGTACGAGGAGCGCAGCCAGGCCGACGGCGATGACCAGGCACGCGTCGATCAGGTCAAGTTTGCCGAGCGACCTGTGAGGGACCGGCGCGGCAGGCTGGTGAGCGTCCTGGCCGGGTCGCCGCAAGAAGGCCGGAGCCTTCGCCCGGATCACCACACTGCCTCCAAGCAGCACATGCTGCCAGCCTGATGGCCGGCTCAGGCTGGACGGGGCGCGAACCGCTCCCTGGTCAGGATCCAGATCGCCTGTGCGCCGTCGCGCCAGGTCAGCTTCTTCCCGGCGGCGCGGCTGCGCGCCTTATAGCTGACCGGAATCTCGTAGGGCCTGATGCCGCGCCTGAGCAGCTTCCCGGTGATCTCGGCCTCCATGCCGAACCCGGCCTCGCGGACGCGCAGCTTGCGGTAGAGCGCGGCCGGGATCAGCTTGAAGCAGGTCTCCAGGTCGCTGATGTAGCAGTTGAAAAGCACGTTCGCGAAGGTCGTCACCGCCTTGTTGCCCAGCACGTAGACATAGGAGTAGGAGTTGTGACTGCTGAACCTCCTGGTGCCGTACACCACCTCGGCATCCCCGGCCAGCACCGGCGCGAGCAGCGAGGGGATCTCATCCGGCGAGTACTCAAGGTCGGCGTCGCAGATGATCACGTAGTCACCGGTGGCGCCTGCGGCCGCGGTGTGGATCGCGGCGCCCTTGCCCCGGTTGCGGTCGTGCAGGTGGACCTTCACGCGCGGATCTGAGGCCAAAGCCGGGTAGAGATCCCTGGTGCCGTCGGTGCTGCCGTCATCGACGATGACGAGCTCCATCTCGCAGGGGAAGTTGACGTTGAGGACCTCTTTGACGGCCGAGGTCAGGGTTGCGACCTCGTTGTAAACAGGCATGAGAACAGACAATTCCACGGATGCAGCCTAGGCGAGCCGTTATGTTAAGCGCGCGGTGAATCGGATAGATTGCGACGTCATGGGGCGCGACGCCGTGCATGACCTGGGCCGGAGGATCTGACGTGGCTTCGACGCGAGATCCTCGCGAGATGCCAGCCGCAGCGTCCCAGCGCATCCTGGTGACCGGCGGGTCGGGTTTCATCGGGTCGCATCTATGCCGGCGCCTGCTCGCGCTTGGGCACGAGGTGCTGGCGGTGGACAACTTCTACTCAAGCACCCGACGCAACATCTTTGACCTGCTCACCGAGCCGCGCTTCGAGCTGATGCGCCACGATGTGACCATTCCGCTCTACGTCGAGGTCGATCAGATCTATCACCTCGCCTGTCCGGCCTCGCCGGTCTTCTACCAGCGCGACCCGGTCCAGACGACGAAGACCTGTGTGCAGGGCTCGATCAACATGCTCGGGCTGGCCAAGCGGCTGGGCGCGCGGATCCTATTCAGCTCGACGTCTGAGGTCTATGGCGACCCGACCGTGCATCCTCAGCCGGAGTCCTACTGGGGCAACGTAAACCCCACCGGCATCAGGTCCTGCTACGACGAAGGCAAGCGCTGCGCGGAGACCTTGTTCCTCGACTACCACCGGCAGCACGCGCTGCAGATCAAGATCGCCCGGATCTTCAACACCTACGGTCCGAACATGCAGCCCACCGACGGCCGCGTGGTGTCCAGCTTCATCGTCCAGGCCCTGCGGGGCGAGCCGCTGACCCTATTCGGCGACGGCTCGCAAACCAGGTCGTTCTGCTATATCGACGACATGATCGACGGCCTGATCCGTCTGATGCGCTCGCCGCAGGATGTCACCGGCCCGATCAACCTCGGCAACCCGGTCGAGTTCACGATGCTCGAACTCGCCAGCAGGGTGCTGGACCTAACCGGCAGCAGGTCGGCGATCGAGCATTTCCCGCTTCCGGCGGACGATCCGGTGCGCCGGCTGCCGGACATCGCGTGCGCCAGAGAACTGCTCGGCTGGGAGCCGACCGTACCGCTGGCCGACGGGCTCAAGCGGACCGTCGAGTTCTTCCGCCACGCACTGGCCGACTGAACCCGGTTACCTGCCAGCGGCTGTTCCAGCTTGGTCCAAAAAAGGTCCTGCGGGTTGGAACGGGATTGAGTGGCCGGAGTGTCAGGACCAGCTTGCGGGTCGCCCGGAACCCGGCGAACCCACGGGCGCTGCCACCGCACGTAAGCGTCCAGCCGCTGGGTGAACGGTAACGACGTCAGGTCCGCTTGCGCCTTTATCCAACTGGATCATACTTGGCCGGGCGGCGGCAGCAATGACTTCGCGGAATACCGGGCGATGACGAGACGGTCAGTTCGTGATAGGGAAGTAACGGTCTACGAACTCGTTGCGGAACTTGCCAGCTGGGTCGCACTGAGCACGGAGCTTCCTGAAATCGGCTGACCGTTCGTATAGCTGACTGATCGTCTGCGCTGGTGTGCTGAAGAGCTTCCCCCAATGCGGTCTCGCGCTCAGCGGAGCGAGCTTTTCCTCGATCGCGGCGATTACTCCAGAGACGGCCCGCATGTCGTTGATCCAGGTGAAGTGCAGTCCAACACTGGGCCGCTGATAGCTTGGGCTCAACCACAGCACGTCGGGTGCGACGGTGCGGATCTCTGAGATCCGGAGGATCGGTCTCATAAGATTGTGCAGTTCGGCTATTGCTCCCAATGCTTCTGGCGCCAGATCGCGGGGGATGAGGTACTCGGACTGCAGTTCGTTGCCAACGCTGGGCGTGAAGTCGAGGCGGAAGTGCGGCAGCCGCTCAAACCACGGTCCAGGCACTCCCATCTGTTGTGTGCAGCTGGCTGCCGGAATGCCTCGGACCGGGTGCATGGGCACGTCAGCGAGCCTGGCACCCATCCAGCTCTGCGGCGGCCTCTTTCGGTCGTCCTGGTCAGTGCGGCATTTGAGCCATAGCTGATTGTGCAGCGAGCTTTGCCAGTCGGTGAAGACACTGACGCTATAGGCGCTGGAGAAGATTTCATCGAAGTGAGTCTTGAGAGCGTCTGCTGGTAGATCAAGGTAGACGTGTTGCCGGATGTCGAACGCCGGAATGACATCGAGGGTGAGTTTCGTAATAACGCCGAGCGCGCCCAGCCCGACCACCGCACCGCAGAACAGCTCAGAATCCGAGTTCCGGTCAAGGGCGCCGAGTTCGCCGTCCGCGCAGACCCTCTCTATCGCCGAGACTGCGGTGGCCAGGTTGCCGTTGGCGTCACCGGAGCCATGGGTAGCGGTCGCGCAGGCGCCGGCGACCGACACGTGCGGCAGTGACGCCAGGTTGGGCAACGCGAGGCCGGCCGCGTGCAGATGCCTGGCCAGCTCGCCGTATCGGATCCCGGCGCTGACCGTGACGGTCGCGCGGTCCGGGCTGATGTTCATCACCGGCGGCATACCGGCCAGGGAGACCAGTGCACCGGGGGTGTCGGCGATCGGGCTGAACGAGTGTCCGGTGCCGATGGCGCGCGCATGTGTGTTCGCTGAGATCAGCTCCTGCAATTCCGCGACAGTCTGCGGCCGGTAAGTCTGGACGGCACTGAACTCAACGTTTCGAGCCCAGTTCGACGCTGGCCCAGCCATCTCATCACCGTCCGTCGTCGGATGTGCCACCTTGCGCCGCGGGTCACGGGCCTTCCCGCGACGGCGAGGCGAGATGACATGACGACCTTAACGCGCCGGTCTGGCTGCAGTATGTCCCCGGCGTCAGTGCGTCCCGGCCTGGCGCTCCATCTCCCGCTTGATCTCGTTCTCCGAAATCGGCTTGCGGCCGCCGTGGACGTACCAGCCACGCCCACCCAGAATCAACGCCCAACCGATGATCGGGTAGATGATCCAGAAGTTCCACACGTCGTGGATTCCGGAACTCTGACTGAATCCGGCCGTTGGCCATCCGCCCGCGTTGTGGTACTCAGTGGTGGCCCAGATGGCAACAAGCAGAATCATGCCGATGAGGGACACCATTGCCTCGACGCGGAAATGGCGCTTGCGTTCGATCTGTTTGATCGCCTGCTGACGGGTAACCTCTTCGCGGTCAGCGAGTTCCTTGCGGTCAATGAGTTCTCTGCTGTCATCGATGATGGTAGACATCTCAACCACTTCCTTTACGGTAAGGCGTTCAGCTGTTGATGGTTCAACACTTCAGCGCTGCTCTCGGGCCGGGGTGGCCCGCCCGTACGCAGCGAACGCATGCCACGCCTGGTGGTCTGCGCAAACATCACGACGAGGAGGACAAATGCCGCGCCGATCTCCNGATTGTCATGCCCCGAGAGCACGACCATCAGCGCAAGCGATAGCCCTGCAGCCACGGTCTGCCAGGTTGAGATTCGGTCCCGCCATATGATGAGCACCGCCGTGATCACTCCAGCCACGACGAGGCCGCCGTCGGCCACGACCCCCGTACCCAGGGCGCTCGGGGCGGCGGTCAGGGCCCAGGCCATCGGCGCAAGCAGCAGGTACTTCGGCACCGGCGGCCGTGCCAAGAGCAGAAGACCGAAGCAGAAAATGACCGTCGGGCAGGGCGCCAGCCCGAAAACCGGCAGCGTGCGCAGCGGGTGCCCGCCGAGCATGCCGATGGCTGGGTAGGCGACCAGCGCGTAGCCGACGAAGATCGCTCCGAGCGCGGATGCCAGGTTCCGGCGAAGCTCGATCACCAGGTCACGCCGGACGACACCGGCGACCAGGAGGAAGGCCGCCTGAAGGGTGAAGACGGCGGCCCACAACGACGAAAGATGCAGTGCTGGGTAAACCCAGGTGAAGTAGGCAATTCCGACCCACGCGACGTATACCGCAGCGAGCAGGCAGATCAGCTGCGACGAGCGACGAGCCGGGAACAGTGCAAGCCCGGCCATGGCAAGCGCGGCCGCGTANCACACGATCTGCATCGGCCAGACCTCGGCGTTGCCTCGATTGAAGGTGGCCAGGAATGGCTTGAGCGGCATGTGCGAGTACGGGNNCACGATGAAGAGCGCATAAATCACCACGGCGGCAACCACCGCGATCGCCAAGCCGATGCTTTCAGTCAAGCGCCTGGGAGTCTGGATGTCAGCGTCCGGGG
>JGI12269J14319_10001595_pt1 | contig 22465 bp, 21 predicted proteins | sample PeaSoiSIISIP2007_FD_14319 | JGI IMG/M metagenome (IMG submission 14319)
CCCATGGGCCCCGGCCTGCTGACCGGGGCGATGACACGCGAGCGGATCGAGCAGATGCCGGCCGACGACTGGCGCGCCCGCGACCCGCGCTTCACCGAGCCGCAGCTGTCGGAGCACCTCGCGCTGGCCGCGCGGCTGCAGACGGTCGCCGAGCGGCACGACGTGACGCCGGGAGCCGTCGCGGTCGCGTGGGCACTGCGCAATCCCGCCGTGGACGGCGCGATCACCGGATTCCGCCGGCCCAGCCAGGTGGACCCGATCGTCGCCGCTGCGGACCTTGAGCTCACCGACGAGGACGTCAGCGAGATCGAGGCAGCGAGGAAGAGGTGACGACGATGACCGCGATCGGCTTTGTAGGTCTCGGTGCGATGGGCAGCCGGATCGCCGGCCGCCTGCTCGACGGCAACCAGCTGTACGGGACCAACCGCACCAGGTCCAGGGCCAGCGAGCTGACCCGGCAGGGCATGGTCTGGCGCGGCACGCCGCGCGAGGTTGCCGAGGCGGCGCCGGTGATCTTCAGCATGGTCACCGACGACACGGCCCTGGAGGCAATCACCGCCGGCCCGGACGGGATCCTGGCCGGGCTCACGCCAGGCAAGATCTATCTGGACATGAGCACGGTCAGCCCCCAGGCCAGCCGCGAGCTCGCCCAGCGGGTGCGCGCCCTCGGCGCCAGTATGCTTGACGCCCCCGTCTCTGGCAGCGTCACCGCCGCCGAGGACGGCACTCTCGCGATCATGGCCGGCGGCCCGCAGGATGCCTTCCGTGCCGTCGAGCCGCTGCTGCGCCGGCTCGGCCATGTCACCCACGTCGGCGCGAACGGCCAGGCGCTGCTGCTGAAGCTGGCCATCAACATCAGCCTCGCCGCGCAGATGCTCGCGTTCAGCGAGGGCGTGCTGCTGGCCGAGCGCGGCGGGATCGACCCGGCGCTGGCGGCGCAGGTGATGACCGGCAGCGCGATCGGGTCGCCGATGCTCCAGGCGCGGGCTCCCCTCATGCTCAACCTGCCCGAGGAGGCGTGGTTCGACGTGCAGCTCATGCACAAAGACATCCGCCTCGTCCTGGGGACCGCCCGCCAGCTGGATGTTCCGGTTCCGTCGGCGGCGGTCGCCGATGGAATGCTGGCAAGGGCCGAAGACCTGGGCTATACGCGGCGTGACATCGCCGCCTTCTTCCAGGTTCTGGCGCGGACGGCCGGTGAGCCCGGCGCAGCAGCCGGGCCGGCCAGGTCCGGCATGCTGACCGCAGCCAGCGGCGGGAACACCCTATGACCGGCGCCGTGCCGACCGTCGCACCGCGGCGCGGGCGGCCCCGCAGCGAGAAGGCCCAGGGCGCCATCCTCGAAGCCGCAGCAGAACTCCTTCTGGAGAAAGGCCTGGCGGCCGTCAGCATGGACGCGGTCGCCACACGGGCGGGGGTCAGCAAGGCCACGATCTACCGCTGGTGGCCCACCAAGGAGACCCTCGCGCTGGACGCGCTGTATCACGAATGGGCCGGCGTCCCCCCGCCCCGCGACACCGGATCACTGCGCGGCGACCTGCTCAGCCTGCTGCGCCCCTGGGCCCGGCTCGCCAGCAGGCGGCCCTACGGCCGCGTGATCGCCGGCCTGGTCACCGAAGCCCAGATGGACCCCGCGTTCGCCCGTCAATACCGCACCCGCTTCGTCCAGCCGCGCCGCGACCAGGCACGCGCGATCTTCCGCCGCGCGATCGAACGCGGTGAGATCCCAGCGGACACCAAGATCGAGGTCGCGCTCGACGTTCTATACGGCCCGATCTACCACCGGCTCCTGCACGGCCATGCGCCACTCAACGACCGGTTCGTCCGCGACGTCATCGACACCGCACTCGACGGCATCGCGCCACCAGCGCCTCCGGCGGCCACCGCGCCAACCAGGTGAACTCTTCCGCAGCCATCCGGCGACAGCGGCAAAGCCCGAAGGAATACACCATGACCACCGCCGTCAGCAGTTCTCCGCAGACAGCCCTGGCTATGCCGCTTGCCCGGCACATGCTCAGCGATCCCCGCCACGGCCCGCTGCCGCCGCTGCTGCTGGCCCTGACCGCGGTCACCGGCCTTGTCGATGCCGTCAGCATCTTGCGGCTGGGCCGGGTCTTCGTGGCCAACATGACCGGGAACGTCGTATTCACCGGCTTCGCGATCGTCGGCACGCCGGGCCTTTTCGCTCAGCGCCTCGCTGTTCGCCCTGGCCGGGTTCCTCGCCGGGGCGGCTATAGGCGGCGTGCTGGCCAGCCGGGCAGGCCAGGACCGGGCGCTGCTCCTGCTCAGCGCCGCCGCCAGCGAACTGATCCTGGTAGCCGCCGCCCTCGCGGTGGCCGCCTCGGCTGCCGTCCTCAGCGACGTCCCCCGCGACATCCTCGCCGCACTGCTGGCTGTTGCCATGGGAATCCAGAACGCGGCCGCGCGCCGGCTCGCGGTGCCCGACCTGACCACCACCGTGCTCACCATGACCCTCACCGGCATCGCTGCCGACCTGCGCACCCGCAACCGCGGGCCTGCTCTGCTCAGGCGGCTACTCGCGGTGGCCACCATGCTCGGCGGCGCAGTTGCCGGCGCCTGGCTCGTCCTGCGGATCAGCCCGGCAGCCGCGCTCGGCCTGGCAGCCGGCCTGCTGGCAATGGTCACAACAGGCGCCACCGTCGCCGCCCGCCGGCCAGGGAAATGGCGGCAGAGCACGCCGTGAGCTTCACATTGCCTCAACGCCCGAGCGACACCAGCGCCTGCCCCGGCCGCGGGCTATCCAGCAGACTGGTAGGCCGTAGCCGGCCGCCGCAGCTGCCGTCGGCCAGGAGCGCTGCGGCTATCCGCTTTCCGGCCTGACCGTCCCACAGGGCTGGCCGCTGCGACACCGGCGGGTCAGCCAGCACCTGCCGCGCCGTGGCGACTATCCGCACCGGATCGCCGCCTACAAGCTGATTCGTTCCCTCGGTTAGCGTGATCGGGCGCTCGGTGTTGTCCCGCAGCGTCAGGCAGGGGACCCCGAGAGCGGTGGTCTCCTCCTGCACGCCGCCGGAGTCGGTGAGGACCAGGCGCGCCGATGCTTCGAGCGCGATGAAGTCGAGGTAGCCGGCCGGTGGGACGATCCTGATCTGGCCGGCCAGGTCCGCCAGGCCGACGCTGCCCAGGCTTGCGGCCACTCTGGGATGGGCCGGCCACACGAGCGGGCACAGCCGCGCGACCCGGTCGAGCGCGCAGAGCAGCGTGGCAAGGATCGCCGGGTCGTCCACATTGGCCGCGCGGTGCAGCGTCACCAGGCCGTACTCCCCCGGCGTGAGTCCGAGCCTGGACAGGGTGTCACCGTCGCGGGCGCGGTCCAGGTTCGCGAGCAGGGTGTCCACCATCACGTTCCCGGCCAGGTGGATCTGGTCCTCGCGGTACCCCTCGGCCCGCAGGTTCGCCACGGCGTCTTCCGACGGAGCGAACAGGTAGTCGCTCACCCGGTCGGTCACGACCCTGTTCACCTCCTCGGGCATCGACCAGTCCCTGCTGCGCAGGCCCGCCTCGACGTGCCCGAGCAGTGCCCCTGCCTTCGCGGTGACCAGCGCGCAGGCCATGGTGGAGTTCACGTCGCCGACCACCACGACCACGTCCGGACGCAGCCGCCTGACCAGCGGCTCGAAGGCGAGCATCACCCGGCTCGTCTGGGCGGCGTGACTGCCTGAGCCCACCCCGAGGAAGTGGTCGGGCTGCCGGATCCGCAGATCATTGAAGAAGACGTCGCTCATCGACGGGTCGTAGTGCTGGCCGGTGTGGACCAGGATGACCTCTGCCCCGCGCTCGGTCAGGGCGTCCATCACCGGTTTGACTTTCATGTAGTTCGGCCGCGCTCCGACCACGCAGAGGACTCGCATAGCCCGGCCGTTACAAAGCCTCGACCTGGTCGCCGGAGAGTACCCGGCGGCAGTCAAGGACGTAGCTCGCGTACTTGCCGATCTCGTCGAGATCGAACGCGTCGTGGTTGGTCACCAGGACCACCGCGTCGGCGCGGGAGATCTCGGCCGCTGTCAGCGTGACCCGCTCATCCACCACCGCGTCGATCGGCCCGAACTCCACGACATGAGGATCGGCGGCCATGACCTCCGCTCCCATGCCCTTGAGCAGCTGCGCGATCCGGACGGCCGGTGATTCCCGCGCATCGCCGGTGTTCTTCTTGTACGCCAGCCCGAGCAGCAGGATGCGGGACCCGCTGACTGGCCGGCCGCGTCCGTTCAGCGCCAGCATCAGGCGCCGGACCACATAGTCCGGCATATGCGAGTTGATGTCGTTGGCCAGCTCCACGAAGCGGAAGCTCTGGCCGAGCGCGCGCTCGACCCGCCAGGACAGGTAACACGGGTCGATCGGCAGGCAGTGGCCGCCTACGCCAGGCCCGGGCGTGAACGGCATGAACCCGAACGGCTTGGTCGATGCGGCGTCGATCGCCTCCCAGATGTCAATGCGCAGATCGTGGGCGAACATCGCGAGCTCGTTAATCAGGGCGATGTTGACATGCCTGAAGGTGTTCTCGATGATCTTGGCGAGCTCGGCGACGGACGGGGCGGATACCGGGACGCTCTGGTCGACGATTCCCGAGTAGAAGGCCTGCACGGCTGCGAGCGAGCCGGCATCGATTCCCGACACGATCTTCGGGGTCGAGGTGAGCGTCCAGGTGTCGTTCCCCGGGTCGATCCGCTCCGGACTGTAGCCGAGGTGGAAGTCGGTGCCAGCGATCAGCCCTGACCCGTCCTCCAGCCAGGGCAGCACCTGCTCCTGGGTGGTCCCTGGGTAGGACGTCGACTCCACGATCACGGTCGCGCCCGGCCGCAGGAACCTCGCCAGCATGCGAGCCGCCGCCTCGATGTGGGTCAGGTCGGGCAGGCCATCCCGCAGCGGCGTGGGCACCGTGATCACCGCCACGTCGAATCCGGCACAGGCCCTCGGCTCGGCAGATGGCCGGAAAGCCCCGCTGTCGACCATGGCGGCCAGCCTGCTGGCCGGAACGTCCTCGATATATGACTCGCCGGCGTCAAGCGCTTTCACCCGGACTGAATCGGTGTCGTACCCGACGACCCGGTGGCCGACCTCCGCGGCACGAATCGCGAGCGGCAGGCCCACGTATCCGAGGCCGACCACGACGACAGCACTCACGGTTGATCCTCTCGTTCGGCCGACCGCCAGCGACGCGTCATCGCCTGGCGGGCGACCATGGTCATGAATGACGTATTGGTGCTCAGGTAGCGGGAGCCCAGCCTGACCGGTTCCTGCGATGCCCGGTACAGCCACTCCAGGCCGTGCCGCTGCCACCACAGCGGCGCCCGGCGGGTCAGCCCGGCCAGGATGTCGAAGGATCCGCCGACCCCGTGCACCACCCGGGCGCCGGTCTGCTCCCCCCACGCAGCGGTGAACAGCTCCTTGTGCGGTGAGGACATTCCGATGAACAGCAGGTCGGGCCGGCTCCGCCGGATCTCGGCGGCGACCTCGGGCTCTTGCGCGCCGGTGAAATAGCCATCACGGGCGCCGGCCACGATCAGGTCCGGATATCTGCGTTCCACCTCGGCGAGCATGCGACGCAGGGTGTCCGGCCTGGCCCCGAGGAAGTAGACCCGGTAGCCGCGGCGCGATGCCTCGCCGAGCAGCGCCAGGAACAGATCGATTCCGGCCACTCGCTCCGGCAGCGGCAGCCCAAGCAACTGGCTCGCCCAGACCACCGACTGGCCGTCAGCCAGCACCATGCCGCAGCCGGCTACGGCCCCGCGCAGTAAATCGTCCTCGCGCATCGCGACGATCTTGGCGGCGTTCACCATCCCGACCGACAGGTACCGCCCCTGGTCGACGGCGTCGGTGCACCGCCTCACCGCCTGGTTCATCACGAGCGCGTCGACGCTGACTCCGAGTAGCTGATGCCGGGCGACTCCGGCGGCCTCGCGGTTCATCGGTCCTCCGCCAGCCCGGGCAGCCACGCGTACAGCAGCCAGCCGAGCTCGTACGGCCGGCATTCGTGGTCCACGGTCCCCGGCCGGAACACCCGGCTCAGCGCCGGCAGGCGCAGCCCTGGGTTCAGCCGGGTGGCTGCGGCCCGCAGCCCGCGCACCGCCTTTCCCGGATCGCTGCGCGCCACTTTCCGCCAGATGACTGGCGGTTCGGCACTGACCAGGTCCTCGCTGGTTTCCGGCGGCCCGGCCAGCCAGCGCAGTCCCCGGCAGATCGCGTCGGCGTGGCAGTGGCCGCCCGCGTCGGCCAGGTCGAGCAGGGCCATCGGCGCCATCGCGTGCTGGTGAACGCTGTAGACCGGGTAGCCCTCGACAACGGCGCCGGTCCGCGAGTCGTAATGCCACCACCACTGACCGGCGACGCCCTGTGCCTCGCAGAGCGCCGCAGCCACGCGGTCGGCGACGGCGAGCGCTTCCGGGTCGTCGCCGCTGCGGTGCAGCCGGGCCAGCGCCTGCACCGGGTACACCTGGTCGGCGAAGCTCCCGACATGCGCGCGGTACCAGGGTGCAGCCCCGCCGATCAGGTGCGGGAAGAGGGCGTCGCGGGCGGCAAGCAGGCGGCCACGACCGAGCCTCAGATGCCGCTCGACATCGGCCATCCGGCGGGCTGCGACCAGCGCCGTCACCACCCAGGCCGCTGATACCACATCGACTCGGACGGCCCGTTGATCAAGATGCCAGAGTCGGTCGAGGGCATGGGGCAGCTCGCTATGATCAGCCTCGGCCGCCGCCCAGCACAGCAGCGCCACATCGCCGAGGTCGATCAGGTCGTCCAGCCGCTTGGCTAGGCGTCCGATCAGGTCAGCACAGTCATCCCCGCCGAGCGCCTCGCGCCTGCGCTGCTCGGGCAGGCGCAGCAGGCCCAGCCCGGCGATGACGCCATAGCGCAGGCTGGTCCCGGTCGGCTGAACCTGCCATTGCCTGTCCGGACCGCGCTCCCCGGCCAGCGTGAACGCGAAGTCTCCAGCCAACTGTGCCTGCGGCAGGATCCGGACCGCCAGCCGCAGCATGCGCCGCACCAGTGCGGCACTGCCCGGGTCGTGCTCGGCGACGAGACCCAGCCGTCCCCCTGCCACGTACCTCTCCCAAGGTCTGGATTCGGATCGGCGGTCACGCGCCGACCCGATCAGCGGCCAGCCAGCCGCACTCGTCGGCCCCACCAATTGACAACTACAAGTAGTCGCATAACTACATTCGGTGAGACTGTAGCGGGCCAACGCACCCTCGTCCTGCGGTTTCCTGATGCTGGCGCTCAATGTCGGCGGCGCATTGGGTCGTTACGCCGCGTACTTGTGCAGAGCGGCGAGCTGGCTTGCCTGAGTGGCTCGGCGGCGCCGTCTTCCGTGCCGGGGATCAGGATTTGCTCGGATGGGCTAAAATTAGCTCATGCAAGCAAAGATCCGAGCGACGGCGGAGCCGGGACGCACCTTCACCGAGACAGCACGACGTGCCCAGATCGTCAGGGCGGCAATCGCCACCATCGCCGAGCTCGGTTACCGCAACGCGTCGTTCGCCCAGATCGCGAAGCGGGCGGGGCTGTCAAGCACCGGGCTCATCTCCTACCACTTCGAAGGCCGCGAGGAGCTGATCCAGCAGGTGGTCGAGGAGGTCGTGGGCGCCATCGGCGCGCACATGGCGGCGGCCATGGCGGACTGCGGCAGCGCCACCGAGGCACTCCGGACGTACATCGTGGCCAATGTCGAGTTCATCGGCGCTCACCGGGAGGAGATGAAAGCTCTGCTTGAGATCTTCCTGAACGGCGGATTCGAGTACGACCCAGCCACCGAGCAGCAGGTGCTCTCGCACGTTCGGGACATCCTGCGCAGCGGCCAGGAGAGCGGCGAGTTCCGCCGGTTCGACCCAGTGGTGATGGCCACGCTGATCCAGCGGGCAGTGGACGGGCTTCCGTTCCTGCTCGCGGCCGACCCGCGGCTCGATGTCCGGTCGTATGGCACCGAGGTCGCCACGGTCTTTCAGCTGGCCACGAAGGCGGAGGCGGCGGGCTGAGCGGGTAGCGGGCTGAGCGGATCGCTTCGGATGCTGATGCCCGCGCCGCCGCGGTCCGGCGGATCGGCTGAGTCAGGCATCTGGCCGACCAGACACGCCGCAATCGGATGTCTGGATCAAGATAGCGTAAGCCGTGATTGGGGAGGGGTCGGCATGCGCATGGCTGGATACCGCCGGGCGGCATCGGGGACCGGTCTGATCGCGGTGCTGGCGACCGGATCGCTGCTGCTGCAGGGATGCAGCACTGGGCAGCCGCACGCGGCGGCACCGGCAGCGGTGATCGTCGGGGTCGCTCCCGGCCACTCATCCTCCTTGCGTCTGGCCGGAGGGCTGGAAGTCCGGGTGCCACCTGGCGCGGTCAGCGGGCCGGGCAGGTTGTCCGGCTCGGTTGCCAGCGCTCCTGCGGCGGCTCCGTCAGGAATGATGCTGGCCGGCCCGGTATACCGGCTGAGCGTGGCCGGCACCAGGCTCACCGGGCGGGTGCGGCTGACGGTACCCGTTCCGCCGCTCGGCGCGAGCGGTGCGGCAGCCGGGCCGGACGCGGCACTGCTTGTCTTCTATGACGCCGCGGCCGGGCGCTGGCAGCCGGTGCCTGCGACCTACAACCCGGCCGCGCGGACACTCACAACGACGACTCCGCACCTGTCGGTCTGGTCCGTGCTACGGCTGGACACCGGCAAGATACTCGCCGGGGCGACGGACCTGCTCAAGGGCTTCATCGGCGTGGCCGACACTACCGCTCAGCCGGCCTGCCCGGGGAGCAGCCAGCTGGCCGCCGACGGCATCAGGGTCGAGTCCGACCATGGCAGCCTGGTCAAGTGGTGCGCGGGGGTCAGCGGGACCGGGTCGCCGCTGCTTCAGGTGGCCGACAACCGCCGCTACGCCATGGAGTCCGACTTTCCCGCGGACTGGTCCGTGCACCCGGTGGGTGCACCGGACCCGGTGACCGAGCGGATCATCTCGGCCGTGACGCATGTGCTCAGCCCGGCGGCGGCCGGCGGCGCATCCGCCATCATCGCGGGCGGCCGCACCGTGCAGTTCACCGTGCCAGCCGGGTCCTCAGGCGAGGTGCAGACCCAGCCGAGCGCCGAGGGCTACCTGATCGACGCCTTCCTGTACGGCGCCGACACTCTCGCTATGACCTTCGGTGACATCCCCGGTGCGCCCAAGGCCGACCCGTCAAAGACCGCCAGGGCGATCAGCCTGGCGTTTGCCGCCAAGGACTGCCTGACCCAGATCGACGCCATCGCTCACAACGACCTGTCCAGCCCGCATGCTGTCGGTGAGCTGTTCCGCAGCGAGGTCGAACTCGCCGTGGGCTGCCTGGGCGACCAGTGGAAGGTCGCCTACGGCGTGACCGGGTTCATTGGCTCCTTCGTCACCAGCGTGCTGCTCTGGCTTGTCGACGGCATCAAACTGGTCCTCGACGGCCTGCACGCCGCAATCGATACCGGCATTTACTGGCACAACTACCGCATCGCCGTGGATCAGGCCGCCCCGGCCATCGACGCATTCCGCGGCTCCTGGTACGTCCACGACGGAAGTCTGTGTGTCGGTCAGAGTCTGTACCTGCCCACCGCCAACACCTTCCCAGGCTGCAGCGGTTCTGGCAGCTCGGGATGGATCAGGTGGTACGAGGGATGCGGGCCCTATCCGCCGGCCAGCGTGCCCGTCTGCAACGGGTGGGCCGAGGTGACCTTCGCTCCGGGACCAGCGGGCACCATCATCGGCACCGTCAGTCGGGTGCTCTACACGACGCTCAAGAACGCGGTTATCCCCGGGTTCGACCCGAAGGACTTCCTGCGGGCCACAGACACATTCGAGCTGCGCGTGATGGCCACTGGCCTGCTGAAGACCAGCTACCTGCACACGCATCTGTCGCAATATGATCTCAAGTACGGCAACCCGTACTGGTGCGGGCCAGGTATCAGCGCAGTCAACCAATTCAAGTGCGGGGCCTGAGCGGCACGGCTCGTACGCTGGTCTCACCGCGCCGGGAACGGCCACTCCTCGAAGCTGGCGCAGCGGCCGTCGGCCTCAAAGCGCAAGATCCACATGTCCCGGTAATCCGGAATGGCCGGGTCGGCGTAGTTCACCTGCACCCGCACGACCGCGATTTCACCATCCACCGCGATGATGTCGCTGGCCATCTGGAACACCTCGTCGGGGCCCGCGCGCTCGGCTTCCCACATCCGCGCAATAGCAGCCAGGCCGACGACCGGTTCCTCGTAGGGATCCTGCAGGTAGGTCGCCTGCGGTGTGAAGATCCGGGCGAGCGCGGCAGTCCCTGGCGCCCGCCAGGCCCGCTCATACTCCGCGATCCAGCGCGCGACGTGCTCTCTGTCCACCGGGTGCTCCTAAAGCTATTAGGGTGCTGGCGATCCATCATGTCAAGGACGCGACTAAGCCGTGCGCAGGTCATTCCACCTCCGGGGTCGCAAGTGCAGTGGCTCAAGCAGCACAAGAACCAGCCGAGTCGTCAGATGTAGCGGCGCGGACGCCAGCCGAGGTCGACGCTCGCCTCGCCATGAACTCACCGCCGATATAGCTGCCCAAGATCGACAAGGACGACGTCATCGGATCTAGCGGCGATCTCCAGAAGCGCGTCGGTAAATCCGGCTCCGCTGTAGCAGGCAAGCTTCGCCTGATCGGTGGCGCGTCTGCATCTCCGACGCTCAGCATCTCCGACGCTCAGCCGAGGCGGGACAGCTTGTCGGGGTTGGTGACGACGTATATGCCGCGCACCTGGTCGCTGTCGGGGATGAGGTCGAGGCACCAGCAGCGCAGCACGAAGGCGAGGAACGGGACATTCGCGGCGCTGGCGAGGGCAGCGGGGGTGGTGCGGCGCTGGGCCAGGGCACGGCCGCCGAGCACCGCCCCGCCGGCCAGCGCGGCCCACGCCGGGTTCACCCCGGCGGCGGAGGCAACGACCAGCCCGGCGAGGGTGGCGGCCACTACCGCCAGGGCGAAGACCGGCACCTCGGGCGGCCCGCCGGCAGCCGAGGCCGGGGCGCCGGCGTCCAGATCGGTGGCGAAGAACCGCTGGAAGACGGCGTACTCGGCTCCGATGGCGACCAGCCACGGCAGCGCCATCAGCGCGGCGAAGCGGGTAAAGCTCAGTCCGCTGGCCGCGAACGCCAGCAGGTTAGTCAGGTTGGAGATGGGCAGCAGCACGGAGGCGGTATTCGACAGGTGGGTGCAGGCGTACACGTGCGGCCTGGGGCGTGCCCCCAGCCGGGCTGCGGTGGCGAACACCACCGGGGTGAGCAGCACCACCGCCGCGTCCAGGCTCAGCACCGCCGTGACCACCGAGGCCAGGACAAAGACCGCCACCAGCAGCCGCCGCGGCCGCCGCGCCGCCGTCCGGGCCATCCACGCCCCGCAGGCACGGAACAGCCCTCGCCATCACAGCACTGGGCGAGTACCAGCACCGCTGCCAGGAATCCGATCACCGGCCCCAGCAGCTCCGCCTCAGCGCGGGCCTGGTCCAGCGAGATCGCCCCGGCACCCAGCACCACGACCGCGGCGGCCAGCGACGCGACCGCCCACCGGCCAGCCCCACGGGCGGACCAGCGCGCAGGCCAGCACCACCACGAGCGGCGATCCAGCATCTTCCGCGGCCGTCCACCTGGCGATCCAGTCCTCGTCGTTCTCGCCGCGCGCATGCAGGCGGTGCTGGCGAAGCTCGCGAGGTGTATCGACGTAAATGGAGAAGTCCCGGTACGGGCGCAGCCACGGGCGAAGCAGGTAAACGCCCTCCACGACGACGCTCCCCGGGGGCCGTATGCCGATCCATTCCCCCAGGGTGCCGGTGGGCCAGTCGTAACGCTGGAACCTGGCCGGCAGCCCAGCGCGCAGCGGCCGCAGCCGCCGGGCAGGGCCGGCGAACGAGTCACCCGGCAGGCCCCCGGAACATGGCACCAGCGAGCGCCCGGCGGAATGCTGACGGCCTGTCATCCGGGCAGCGGATCACCGAATGTCAGCCCTTCGACGTCAATAGCACAGGTCTCCCCGATGTGCCTTGGTATCGGCTAGTGTCGCAGCTGTGGCTAAAGTGGGCAGGTTCGCGATCCCGGGCTTCGTGGTTACCATGATCTGGATCGTCGTGATCATCCTTGTCATCATCTTGCTGGCCTGGATCGTGCACCTGAGCGGCGGGGGCCTGTTCGATCTCAGGCTCGGGCACTTCAGGCTGGAGATCGGGGTGACCTGACAGGCCACGGCTGACCCCTGGGGTANCGNCGATGGATCCCGACTGNGCCGGCGGCACGCCCNTAAGGCGCCGACCTGCTCATCCTCGCCCGCGACGGCGACCGTACCCGCCTGGGACCCCGGAGCCTGAGCCCGCCACCCGCTTCGTCGTCGACCACGCCCCCTGCCCCGTCTTGCTCGTCTGGCCTGGGACAGCACCCGGAATCGCCGCCATCCCGCCCCCACCCCCCCATCCCCCGCGCACACCCCAGTAGGAACGCCAGATGGGTGCGGACATCACTGCCAACTACGATCCGCATTTGGCCACGTTTGATCGACGGAAATCCCACGGCCGACAGCAGATCCTGGCGGCCTGCCGACTGGAGCATTTGACCGGGTTGGCCTACACTCGGGGCCATGAATAGGAGTCCAGGTATCGGCCAGCGTCGTTCGGGATCGTGCTGGTGGTCGTTGGGGCCATCCTGCGGTTCGCCGTCTCAGTGCATACCTCTGGATTCAACATCCACAAGGTCGGCGATATCCTGCTTCTGGCCGGGATCGTTCTCGTCATCTTGAGCGTTCTCGTCATCGTTATGGGGGGCAGGAGTCGGAGTACGACTCGAACAGAGGTCCGGGAAACTCCTTCAGGTCAACAGCGGACCGAGCAGCGGGACGACTGGGGCGCGCCTTAGCGACACGTCAGGTGTGCGGGCCATCGCCGAGGAAGGACGCCGACCACTCCGCAGGAAGCACGCGCGGCACTCATGAGATACGCCATGACCAGCGGGAACATTCTCTCTGCCTACCTCAGGTGGTCACCCAACCGCTAGTCAGCCACGAACATCCGCAAGTGGCCGGTTCCTGCCGACACCACCGGATCCCGCCCTGCACGCACATTAACGAGCCGGAGGAAACGCGAGAGCTCCTTGCGGCGTGACCCGCAGCTCGCGGCCTCGAATAAGGACACCCATGCACCGGTGCGCGCTGCGTCTTCGGTGCTCAGTTGTTTCCGTCGCTGTGCTCGGCCTCGCGGTCGGGGCCGCCGTCTTCGTGGACCGCTACCCGCGCCTGCCACAGAGCCGGTAAATCCCGGCCTCCCCCACCTCGAGCCCGGAGCGAACGTGAGGCCAAGGTCCCGGCCCGGTAGGAAGTTCGCCCCTTGGCAGCGGCGGCCGTGCGCCGGAGCCTTTGAGCATGGTTACTAGCTAAGGAGCTTGTTATGGGCATAATTGCCTGGATCGTTCTCGGTCTGGCCGCCGGCCTGATCGCCAATATGGTGATCCCCGGCCGGAGATCACAGGGCCTCATCCTCACCTGCCTGATCGGCGTCGCCGGGGCGCTGGGTGGCGGCTGGGTTGCCACCAAGCTGTTCCACATCCACTCCCTGCAGGGGTTCTTCAACCTGTCCACCTGGCTCACCGCCATCGCCGGGGCGGCCGTCCTGCTGCTCGTCTTCCACCTGGTCAGCGGCCGGTCCGGCCATTCCCGCCGGTCCCGCCGGTTCGCGCACCGCTGAGAACTGCACGGGGCTGCTCCGGCCCACGGCGCAGCCCCAGCGGTCCGGTCGGCCGTCGGCATGAGTCTGCGGCCGGCGGATGCCATGTCTTTCATTAGTGGTTTGCGACCTAATCCCCGGAGTGCGTCATGGTCATAATCCTCGGGCTCATCATCCTGGTCGCCGCGGTGATCGCCGGTGTGGCCGGCGTTCTCGGCAACGGTGGCACTGCGCATGCGCTCACCCATCCGTTCGCGGTGTTCGGATACCACGTGACCGGCTCCACCGGCACGCTGTTCCTCTACGGCATCGTGGTCGGCGCACTGGCCCTGTTCGGGCTGAGCCTGCTGCTGGCCGGTGCCCGCCGCACCTCTCGCCGCGGCCGTGAGGCGCGCCGGGGACTCAGGCAGTCCCGCCGCGAGACCGCCGCCGTCAGCCATGACCGCGACGACCTGCTCGACCAGCGCGAGACCGCCCGCGCCTACACCGCCAGCATGCTAGGGACCGGCTAGCAAGGCGGCGACCAGCGTCCCAGCCCGCAGGGCCGGGGCTGGCAGCGCCTGTTCGGGCACCGATCCGACCACCCGCGGGCCACCGTCCCGCCGGTAACGACCCTCACCGCGCAGCCCGACGTCGATGTCCCCGCCGCAGATATCCCCGTCGATGCGCCCGCCCCGCAGAATGACCCGCGAAAGGCAGCCCAGTGAGCATCGCCAGGAAGATCGCGCACAAGGCCGAGGCGGTCAAGGGCGGTGCCAGGAAGATTGCCGGCCGAATCACCGGCAGTCGGCGCCTGCGGGGCAAGGGCCGCCGGGACCAGGCCAAGGGCAACCTCAAGCAGGCCGGCGCGAAGATCAAGGACGCCTTCAGGCGCTGACCGCCAAGCGCCTTCGTGATCGCTCTCAGGTGACCGCGATCTGCCACCCGCAGCAGTCAGGCCGCCGCCTTTGCAGCCACGCCTCCTCGACTGCCTGGGCCGCCCGGCGTATTCGCCGCCGCTGTGCGTCGGGGCCTAAGGATTGTGCGCAAGCGTCAATTGCCTACGGTGTTCCGCGGGCCATACGGGATGGACAAGTCCGCTCCCGCCCAGCGATCACGCCGGCCGCTGAGGGTGACCGGTGGACGGAGCACGCCAGAATGGTTTATCTGGGCGCTTCCCGGCGATGCCGACAATCTTTGAACCAACCGCGCAGAGTCGATCTGCGTCCTTGCCACAGCAATAGCGAGCGCCCGTATGTCACCGACTGTAATTGTCGGCGGATTGGGTTGCCAGATCTGGCAGTGCTCGATTACGAGCGCCAGGCCGTCTTGCGTTCGGGTATCCGCAGGACGCCGCGCAGTTCTCTGATCCGCCGCTCGTAATGATGGTCGTCGTGCTCACCTCCCGGTGTCTATGATGCGCCGGCCTGCCTCAGTTCACGGCTTCCCTGTCGGCCCGGCGTTCCCTGGTGCGTTGGAATACGCGTGCGGAGGGAAGGATCTGCGGCCTGGGTGGCTGCAAGATGGCGTCCCGGCTGACCGGGGTCCAGGCTGGCAAGGCGGGGCCGAGGTCGGCGTAGTCCGGGTCCTCGGCGGGCAGCGTCAGGCTCTGCCGCTGCGCGAGTTGGTCGGCGAACGCCTGATGCTGGGCGGCCAGGTCCCTGAACCACTGGCTCAGATCCCCGGCCTGCTCGCTGGGCACCAGATTCAGCTCGCTGCTCTGCGCGTCGGTCACGGGCTCAGCCGACCGCAGCCGCTCGAGCACCTGGTCCGGGTGACGGCGGCGGAGATCAGCGTCGGCGGCGATGGCCAGGCGCCGCTGGTGCGCGGTGGCCCGGTCCTCGCCGTGCCCGCGACGGCGGGCAGCCTTGGTCTCAACCATGCCCGGAACTTAACAGTTCTGGCTCCCAGTTTGGCTCCCCGCCAACTGCCTGGCAGACCCGATACCACTCTGACCTGCACCTGCCTGCGCGCCTGGCAGGACTCGAACCTGCGACCCGCTGCTTAGAAGGCCTTGGACGAGGGTGCCTCGACCTGGCCCGCCGCAGGTCAGTCTCCGTGTGGCGTGCCTGTCGGCGACCGTGATTCACCGCTGGTCACCGTTCTATCGGGCACGCCACGGGCACGCACGCGGCAATGGAGCCCGCTCGGTCATCCCGCGGCAATAGGCTGCCGACCTACGAGTATGAGCCTCATGGAGCGACATGAGGTTCCGACTGTGCCGTTGGCTGTCCTGGATCATGTACTCATGTGTGCCAGCAGGCCGCAGTGCACGAAAACGCCCATCGCGCGGGGCCCGTGAAGCGCCCGCCATGCTGGAGCATATGACTCTGTGCGACCATGAAGCGCTGGCCGGCCACCCGGCGCAGGCCCGGTGGCGGGACCAAACGACGACGGCATCGGAGGCTGTCACGTCGGCATGGGACGAGGTTGTGAGCGCACTTATGACAGGAAGGCCGGCCAGGGCCGCCACAGATCAGTCCGTCCGCAGCCTGCTCGTCTGAAGCGAGGAGGGCCTTCCTTTGGCAAGGGCAGAGTTTGCTCACTATTATGGTGACTGGATCTGGGAAGAGAAGCTCATTGACTGGGTGAAGTCGCTGTTGCTCTTCTTTGACGGCATTGCCCTAGCGCTACCGGAGGCTACGGCAGAACGGCTCATAGGCTGCGATCCGGTGTTGGCCCAACCTCTCTCCGAGCTAGGTCTTCTACGCAACTATTGGCCGGAGGTTTCAGCACAAATCCACTTGGACTTGCCTGCGGGCTACAAGGAATATTTTGAACGAATGGCTGAAATCTCCGACCGCCTCCCCGAAGGAGGCACTCTATCGGAGTCTGACCTGCGGAGCCTCAATGCCGCAGTTACTGTCCCCGAAGTTAGGGATGCCATCGAGGATTTCGGCCGCAGAGTTAGCCATGCCAAGCAGAGATTCGGCAATGATCCTGCGCATATGCGCGCTCTCGCAATTGCGGCAATTTCTAGATTTCTTGTTCACGGCATCACTGACGTTGCTATCCAGCCTGTCATCGACAACGAAGACGGAGCGTCTTTTGTCGCGGCAATTGTTGATTCGCATGATGAGGGCAGTGCCAAGATCATGACTGGCGACCTTCGTCATGTTGGGATCGACTTGGCAACGGTTCCGCTTGACGAAGTGCTCGACTTTCGGCGTCAGCACGGCTCTGACTACCGCGCGTACTCACGGCAGGTTCGCCAGTTTGTACTTGAACTATCGCTCCAATCTTCAGCTGATCAGACAACTGCCCTTTCAGAGCGGTGTGCCGAGCTTGATGATTGGGCGGAAGAGTTGAGAAGTGTCGGGCGAGTCGCATTCAAGCACCAGGCCGTCAGCTTGGGATTCGGTCTCGCAGGCGCTGCATGGACACTAGTCCACGGTGACGCGTGGGCTGCTACCTTCGCTGCAGGTGCTGCCGCAGCCTCCCTATCGGCGCCGAATTCTGAACCCATTGGAGCTGCGTACACATATATCCTTCAAGCGAAAACTGAGCTAACGCGCTAGTCGGCCAGCGGTTGATACTGGCGATGAGTTCGCTGGGGCGGCACGCTGGCCCAGTCGGTAACTTTACTCACTGCTTCCGCAAGACCTTAGGCGGGGATGCTATCGGACGGCTGGCGTGACGCTGACGCGCAGCAGCATGCCGAGCGGGCCTCAGACTCCGAGGATCGACATGACACTGGTGTGAAGATCTTGAAGTGCCTTCCGGCCATCCTCGCTCGCCACTGCCTTATTGTCTTGGACAAGGCGGTTAGCGACGGCGATTTTGGAAGGAGCCACCAAGCCAGCATTCTCAAACCATTCCTTCACAGCCACTGCTCTCGGAGAACGGAAGTCGCTAGCCGGCATTTCCGGAACCTCCGAGCCGTTAGTGACTACTGCCTCGGCCTGAACAGCGGCGCGGTAGACCTCGAGGTCAATGGTGTCCTCCAAGGTCATGTCTTGAAGAACGGCTATGCGAGCGTCGGGCACGCCGCTCCTAATTAGGCTTTCTCGAAGCCTGAGCCCTCCTATATCACCGTCCACCGCGAAAGCGACGCGAGCGGCTTGGAGATCGAGGTCGGGATACTGCGATGTTGGCGTCTCCGACAATCCAGGAGCTACTTGGTATGGAAGGAAGTCAAGGCCGGTCGCGCCGCGTATGGCGCTGGGAAGGAGAATCATATCGCTAGGGCCTTCAGCTATAACCGCATATCGCGTAGCTGTAAATGCCGCAGCGCCGGCTCCCATGGCAAGAAGTAGCGGCGAGAACCCTGCTGCGTGATCTACCCAGAAGGCGTTGCGAGCTTGGCTGATGGCTGGATCAGCCTCGCTAGGCGCTATGACGCGTACTCCAGTTCCCAGATCCGGCGGAAGGCATCCGGGTGAATGTGTCGTATAAATAACTTGTGCCGCCTCCTGCTGAGTCAGCATCATGTTTATTAGGTCGGCTTGAGCGTCATAATGCAGATGAGTTTCCGCTTCGTCTATCAGCAGAATAGGGGGTATGACCGTACCCCGTGTCGCCACGAAAGCTGCTAGCGCGACGAACATGCGTAGGCCCGCACTGCGTTCGTCAAATCTAGTAACAACGTCGTCATTTTCTTTGATCAGTACGTTCACGACCGTACCTTGAACGTTTAGCTCCACAGTTATGGTGGATTGTTTCCAGTTGCGCTGGAATACCTTAGCAAGTTCTTTGTTAGCACGATTCTCGATGGTAACCGTCCGCCCGCGGTCACCCTCCTGAATCGCCACTAGCAGCTGAACGAGGTCAAGTTGTGCCAAGCGCGCGAGATTCGCCAAGGCGGGCGGTGGATTGCTCGCTCCGGCGCCTTGAATATCGTACTCCCCCAGCAAATTGCGATCTTCGTCGCTAAACAGCAGAAATCTGGGGGTCCGCGTATGGATGCGGTTACGTGCCTCTTGACCGACTTGTGGTAGACGGCGCCAATCCACTGCGTAGCGTATCTTGGCGCCTAGGTCAGCCAAATCAATGCGTTCTAGTTCAGCGGCCACTGTTTGCGCCGACAGGGCAAGAGCATCGTCAATAGTCCTGACTTCGTCCGATAGGGCCGCCAGGACTTCTCGAAATCTCTCGCCGACCGACGGCTCTTCGTCGGCCTCGTCTTCGGCGCGGAGGCTGGCGACAGTCATGTCTATATCAGCCGGATCGGCTTCCTGCATCGCCGTGAGAGCCGCTTCGAAATCTGTCCGCCTCCGCACGGGCTGAGGACGAAAGCCAATCATTGGTACATTTCCGCCAATGCGACGCTCGTAAGTCATTCGCACTGGGGCTGCTACAAGGTCAAGGTCAGAGAGCGCCGCTTGGTCTTCGGCGTCTAGGAAGTACTCGGCACTTAGATATACGGTCTCCGGGTCAGATGGACGGTTTGCACGGGACAGGTCCTGTGGTGGAACTGCGTCGCCACTATCCAGCCGCGCAAGAGCATGTAGAAGGCTAGTCTTGCCAGCCTCGTTCGGACCAACTATTGCGATGATCTTGCCCGCTAGGTTCACTTTGACGTCGAGCAACCGACGATAGCCCGATACGCGCAGGCTGATAAGCCTCAAGTGCGACCGCCTCTAAGATGGACGAACCGCCATCGACAACGTGATCTTCCAGCCTATGCGATGGACGCGCGTCGCATACACAGGACCCGGCAGCCGGAGGAGATGAGCCTGTGCCGTGCGTGAGTGTGCACCGCTAGTGAGCTGAGTTGATTTGCGTTCTCCGGCCGGTAGGCCGGCCCGGCGCGCGCAGGGCGGGCCGGGAAGGCTGAGCCCGGCGCTGGTGCCGGGCCAGCGGCGCCGCGCAGCGGTGTCGCCTTGATCAAGTACGGCGCAATTCGGCAACGCATGGTCTCGTGTCCGTGTCCGTCAATCATCAGGTGGGACTAGACACCGGGCTCAGACATCGGGCTCAGGCACTAGGCTCGGACATTGTGCTCGTGGCCGTGCACTCGCAGCCGTGCCCGCGGTCGGGTCGGCAGTCGCGTCGATTCACAGCCGACGATCACGACTCGGAGCCACGAATTGGCCACGCATTTGGACCGCCGCCGACGGGTCGGCCTGAGGTAGCCGGCGACGACTGCCATCACGGCGACGATTCCGGAGACTGTCGACATTATCTGCTCGCTGAAGGCAGGCATCGCAGGTCACGCTGGGACCGTTCCTTCGGAGGATGCAGGCCGGTGAACCCTGTTATACCTTCAGCGCCTCCAGCATTTGTGGCCTTCCGGTAGTTCCTTTTGTCGCAACTTATGCTCACGCTTCCGGAATATCGACATCTGCTGTTGCCCGCAATGCCGCTTGGCTGATACAGTTACGGCGTGAAGATGCAGATGGCTAATGAAGCCAAGGACAAGTACGTCGCCCCACATATGTCGGAGTTCACTTCTGCAAGCATTCCGGACGCGGAAGGAAGTGAATGGCTCAAGTCCTACATCATTAATTCAACTCTCCGAGGTCGCTTTGAAGGTAATCACTACTCTTATGCATTTACTTTTCTACGACGCGCCGAGGCAGCCTTCAACGAGTACTCGCTTGCTCGTGAGCAAACGTTGGCATACCTGGCGAGCGAAAAACTCATTTCCCTATATTTGAGAGCAATTGCTCATTGGGAAGTATGCCTCTTCCAGTCGTGGCATTCTTATTCGGCACTGAGGGAACTGTTCAGCGTAAACGTCTTCGATAAGCGCCACGGGCAGGTCCTGCCGCGCCTGGATAGGCTCTACAACCATAGCAAGCATACTGAAGAGCTCGTGAAGGCAAAACAATACTCAGATGGTACGCCGCTATGTGTATGGCTAACCAATAGCGGACTCCAAAGCGCGACGGATCACCTAACGTTTGGCGAGATGGCCAACGACGTCCTTGGTGGCTTGGCCAGTTTTGCTGATGCGTTTCAAGATCCCATCACAGCACTCGACAAGTTGCGCGCAAAGGCCGCTTCGCAGAGTTAAATACCTGCAGCTGCTCAAGAGGCAGATCCGCGAAGCATTCGCCATTCAGCCATGAATACCATGGTCCGGTGGGCTGGATAGGACGCCTCCTATAACGAGTGAGACTCCGCACCATTGCGCGAGCTGGTCGCTGCGGCGACCGGCCAGTCCTAACCATCTCTCCGATGGGCGCAATCTGATCCTACGGGCACCGCGCCCTTGATCACCGTATGGAAACGCCTACTGGCGCTGCGGCCGTACCTCAGGGATGGGGCTCGGGCAGTTGTCTCGCGCAAGTGCCCGGTGTTTCCGGACGTGCCGGGCCGGGAGGCGTTAACCTCGTGGCGTGGCTGGTGCAATCGGGGACGAAACGAGCTCGTGGCGGACGTTCGGCGAGCGGACGATCTATGACAGTCCGTGGGTGTGGCTGGGCCAGGTGGATGTGGGTCTGCCTGGTGGCGAGCGGATCTGGCATCACGTCGTCCGGTTAGGCCGGGCGGCGGTGATGGTGCTGCTGGATGAGCAGGACCGGGTGCTGCTGCTATGGCGGCACCGGTTCGTGCCGGATCGGTGGGGCTGGGAGCTGCCGAGCGGCTTGGTGGATGCGGATGAGGATCCGGCCGAGGCGGCGGTGCGGGAGATGGAGGAGGAGACGGGGTATCGGGCCGGGCGAGTTGAGCATTTGGTGACGTTCCAGCCGTCGGCCGGAGTGGTGGATTCGGAGCATGCCGTTTTCGTCGGCCGTGATCCCGAGCAGGCTGGCGAGCCGACCGATCTGAGGGAGAGTGAGCGGGCCGAGTGGGTCCCACTGGCGTCGGTGCCAGGGCTGATCGCTTCAAGGCAGATCTGGAACGGCGGTTCGCTGGTCGGACTGCTGCACGTGCTGGCGTTCGGCAGCCGCTCGCGTTCCGGCGGGTAGCGCATCTTGTCGCTGGTGTGCCTGCCGCCCGGCTGGCCCTGCGGTGTGCTAGGCGTGAGTGCGGCCGGTTGCGTGTCCGGTCCTGCCCGGTAGCGTCGTGTTCGTGAGTGGCCACGCTGGCGGGGCGAGCGGGGATCAGGAAGGGCGCGGCGTCTTTTCGGCAACGAGCACGGCGCGGACGCTGGCCAGTGCGTGCGCAGCGGTTGGGCTGAATTCGGACGGCGCTGAGCTGCTGCGGCTCGGCGAGAACGCCATCTACCGGCTGCGCTATGTTCAGGTGGTCGTGCGGATTGCTCGCACGGTCGACTACCTGCCGGATGTTCAGACTGAGGTTGCGGTCGCGCGGTGGCTGGAGTCGGCGGCTTTTCCGGCTGTCCGTCTGGCTGGTCCTGCTGATCAGCCGCTGGTGGTTGACGGGCGGGTGGTGACGTTCTGGGAGCTGGTCGCTGAGCGCGCCGAGTACGGGACAGTCACTGAACTCGGAGAGCTGCTGCGGCAGCTGCACCACCTGGAGCCGCCGTCGTCGCTGAGGTTGCCGCAGCTGGAGCCGTTCCGCCGGGTGGAGCCGCGGATCGAGCGCGCGGGCCTGGCTGACGAGGATCGGGGGTTCTTGCTGGCACGGCTGGCGGATCTGCGCGAGCGGTATGCGCGGCTGGCGTTCGTGCTGCCTGCGGGGCCGGTGCACGGGGATGCGAATATCGGCAACATCATCCGGCGCCGGGATGGTACGGCGGTACTGATCGATCTCGATGGGTTCGCCTCCGGGCCGCGGGAGTGGGATCTGGTGCTGACGGCGATGTACTTCGAGCACCTGGGCTGGCATACCGCCGAGGAGTACCAGGCGTTCGCGGCCGGGTACGGGTTCGATGTGATGACCTGGCCGGGGTATCCGGTGCTGCGGGACGTGCGCGAGCTGATCATGGTGTCGTGGCTGTCGCAGAACGCTGGCG
>JGI12269J14319_10001596_pt1 | contig 22444 bp, 19 predicted proteins | sample PeaSoiSIISIP2007_FD_14319 | JGI IMG/M metagenome (IMG submission 14319)
TGGTGGCCCGCGGATCGGGCATTCCCGCGAAGGGCATCATCCTGCTGCCGATCGGCGGGATCACCATCCTGGACGAAGCGCACGCCATTCCGGACCCGATCAACGCCTGGAAGCGTGACATCCGCGTCGCCGTTGCCGGACCGCTGGTGAATCTCTGCATCGCCGGTCTATCCGCACTGGTCTTGTTCGCAGCCGTACCGGGCTTTTCGCTTAGCGTCAGGCCGCTACTCGACCCGCACGGTCTTTTGCGGAGCATCGTTTGGGCGAACCTCTACCTTGGCTTGTTCAACCTGCTGCCGGCGTATCCCATGGATGGCGGGCGGGCTTTGCGGGCTGTTTTTTCACGCCGCGTTGACATGGTGCAAGCTACCCAGCGCGCCGTACGCATCGGCCATGTCTTTTCCATCCTGATGATCATGGTCGGAATGCTGATCAGCATGCACCCTGACACGCGATGGGACGGCTACTGGCTGATGATGATCGGCTTCTTTCTTTTTGCCGGCGCACAACTGGAAGAGCGCTCGGCGGTGTTTCAGTCGGTGCTGCAGAGTGTCCGCCTGGAAGAAGTCATGCTCACCGATTTCGCCACGCTCTCGCCCGCCGACACGCTGGAAGACGCGCTGGAAAAGGCTGTGCATACGCTGCAGGATGATTTTCCGGTGGTACGCGGGAGCGACATGGTGGGCGTCGTCTCCAGACAAAAAATTCTCGATGCTTTGCGCTCCGACGGCAACGGCTACGTGCAGGCGGTGATGAACCGCATTTTCGACGTGGCCGCCAAGCAGGAGTCGCTGGCCTCCGCTTTCCGCAAGCTCTCCGCCCGCAATCTCAGCATTATTCCGATTGTCGACGATCAGCATCTGGTCGGAATCGTTACGCTGCAGAATTTGATGCACTCCATGTCGCTGCTGGCGGAGAGCCGCAAGTTACGGCGGGAAGCGCTGGACTCGTAGGAAGGTCAGAGGTCAGAGGTTAGATTGCAGAGGTTAGAACCCAATTGCGCACAGGGCCGGGATTTTAACCTCTGCAATCTGACCTCCTACCTCTTACCTGACCTTCGCGTAGACCTCCTGTGCCGCGCGCACTGCGCTTCCGAACTCGACCGCCTTCCCCGTGGTTTCGGCGATTACATGCTCTAACGCGGCCAGAACCCCCACCGTGTCCAGATAATCGTAGTAGCCGAGGTGAGCGATACGGAATAGCTGTCCTTTCATTTCCGCCTGTCCGTTGGCCACGACCGCGCCAAACTGGTCGCGAAAGCGTTTGCAGATGGCCGTGGAATCGGTGCCGGACGGGGCTGCGACGGCGGTCAACGCGGCTGCTGGGGAACTCGGCGCCAATAACTTCAGTCCCAGCGCTTCTACGCCGGCGCGCGTCATCGCCGCGCATAATTCGGCGTTCGCGATCAGCGCGTCGCGGCCCGCTGTCAGGTTGTCGTCCCCCATTTGACGGACGTAATCGAGCGCCGCAGCCAGTCCGGCAAACAGGGAAGTCGCGGGCGTGTAGGCGGTCTCCGACTTGGCGGCCGCTTTCCGTTCCTTGCGCAGGTCGAAGTAATAGCGCGGAGACGTCGTCGTCTCCATGCGCTGCCACGCCCGCTCGCTGATGGCGCCGTAGGCCAAGCCGGGCGGAATCATCAGCGCCTTCTGCGAACCACCAATGATGATGTCGATTCCCCAACCGTCCACGTCGAACCGGGTTGTGCCTAACCCGGTGATGGCGTCGACGACCAGCAGGGTATCGGGTAATGCGCGCACCAGCTTGGCGATCGCCTTGACGTCATGCCTTGCGCCGGTGGAACTCTCGGTTGCTTGTAGATAAACGCAGCGGATGTCGGGTATCAGCATGCGATGCACCGCCTCCAGCGAAAATGTTTCGCCGTAGGGGGCGGTCACCGTCTCCACGGAGCAGCCAAACGCCTTGGTTAGCGAGACCCATCGTTGGCCGAATTTGCCGGCGGTCAACACGAGGACGCGGTCCCCGGGCGACGTCAGGTTCGAGACCGAGGCTTCCATGAAACCGGTGCCCGACGAGGAGAGCACGAGCACGTCATTCTTCGTGCCGATGAATTCCTTCACGTCGGCCAGAACGCGCGTGAACAGAGCGCGGAATTCTGCAGTGCGATGGTGCGCGCCATAGGAAGCCATCGCTAGTTGCGCGGCGGGCAGAAGGGGAGTTGGTCCGGGAGTGAAGAGACGGTTCTTCTTGAGCATGGGAACCAGAATATTCGAAAGCCTGTGGTTCGGGAAGGAAAGGTCAGAGGTTAGAGGTTAGATTGCAGAGATGAAAGCACTCGCTGCATATGGTTTTCGCCTCTGCAATCTAACCTCTGACCTCTATAATTCTCCCATGCCCCTCATTGATCAGATTCAGAAAGACATTGTTTCGGCCATGAAGGCCCGCGAAGAGGACCGCCTTTCCTGCCTGCGCATGGTCAAGACGGCGCTCAAGAACCGCGAAATCGACAAGATGGCGCCGCTCGACGACAAGGAATCGCAGCAGGTGCTTTCGACGCTGATCAAGCAGCGCAAGGACTCGGTTGAGCAGTTCACCAAGGGCGGACGCCAGGAGATGGCCGACAAGGAAGCCGCCGAAATCAAGCTGATCGAAACCTATCTGCCGAAGGCCGCGGGGGAGGAAGAAATCGTGGCTGGAGTCCGGGCGGCGATTGCCGAGATTACGCCTGCTCCTGCCATGAAAGACATGGGCACGGTGATGAAGGCCGCCATGGCGCGCTTTGCCGCGGCAGGGATGCGGGTGGATGGGAAGGTGGTCAGCGAGACGGTGAAGAAGGAATTGGCGGGGAAGTAGGGATTACTTACTCTGCTGCCACTCCCGGTACGCTTCGCTTTTCCCAATCCCGCGCTCTTTGGCCACTTTCTTCAGCGCGGCTTTTTCATCTGCCTTTTCAGCGGACATGATTTCTCTTACGCGCTGGGCCACGCTTACGGTGGCTACTTCAGGTCGCGAGTCTTGGGTGTCAGGTTTTGCTATCAGCAGCGTAATTTCGCCTTTGACGTCTCCGCGGGCTTTGAGTTGTTCGAGAACTTCTTTCGCGCGGCCGCGCAGGAATTCTTCGTGAATTTTCGTCACTTCACGCGCCACTACTACGTGGCGGGCTTCTCCTAAGACATCGACCACGTCGGCCAGCGTTTCCAGCAAGCGGTGAGGGGCCTCGTAGAACACCTGCGTGCGCGGAGAGTCTTTTACGCTCTCCAGCAGCTTGCGGCGCTGGCCTGATTTCGCGGGGAGAAAGCCGCTGAAGCGGAAGGAATCGGTGGGCAGGCCGCTGGCCACCAGCGCCGCCAGGAATGCCGAGGCTCCGGGAATTGGCACTACTGGCACGTGATGCCGGATGGCTAGCGCGATCAGGCGGAATCCGGGGTCGGAAATGCCGGGCATGCCAGCGTCGGTGACGAGCGCGATCTTGGCTCCGCCTTCGAGGTCGACGACCAGTTCGGAGGCTTTGGTCATCTCGTTATGCTCGTGATAGCTGACCAGTCTTGTCTGGATGCCGTAATGACTGAGCAACTTCAGGGTCTGGCGCGTATCCTCGCAGGCGATAAGGTCAACTTCTTTGAGTACGCGCAGGGCGCGCAGGGTGATGTCTTCGAGGTTGCCGATGGGTGTGGCGACTAGATAGAGGGATGGGCCTGCTATGGATGGACCTGCTATGGTTGCGCCTCGCTCGGCGGTGTCACCATTCTGTTTCTCTTTGCGCACAAGTTAGTCTAGCAAGAAAACCCTCTTTCACCACGGAGACACGGAGGCACGGAGCAACCCGCAAAAAGTAATTCTTTGCTCCTCTCCGTATCTCTGTGCCTCCGCGGCAGGTTCTGGCCGCACGCCCTCTGAACCACACACCCATCAACTTCCTACTTCGCCTTTTCTTCGCTTCATGTTAAACTGACCAAAACTGATGTGATAGCCAACACTTCACGCTCCAGCCCGGGGGTGTAGGCTCAAATTCCAGATCCACAAACAGGAGCAGCCATTATGGCCGACGAGCGTAGCCGAACAGACGAGCGTGNCAAGGCAATTGAACTTGCATTCGCACAAATTGAAAAGCAGTTTGGCAAAGGTTCCATCATGCGGTTGGGGTCGAAGGAAGCGATTGTCCCGATCGCGGTGATTTCGACGGGCGCAATTTCCTTCGATGCCGCGCTGGGCGTGGGCGGCGTGCCGCGCGGGCGAGTGATTGAAATCTTCGGCCCGGAGTCTTCCGGCAAAACCACCATCGCTCTGCAAGTGATTGCCGAGGCGCAAAAGGCCGGAGGCATGGCGGCGTTCGTCGATGCCGAGCATGCGCTTGATCCGGGCTATGCCAAAAAGCTGGGCGTGGACGTTGACAACCTGCTGGTCTCGCAACCTGACTACGGCGAGCAGGCGCTGGAAATTACGGAAGCTCTGGTGCGTTCGAACGCGATTGACGTGCTGGTGGTGGATTCGGTGGCGGCGCTTGTCCCCAAGGCCGAACTTGACGGGGAAATGGGCGACAGCCATATGGGCCTGCAGGCGCGTCTGATGTCGCAGGCGCTGCGCAAGTTGACGGGAACCGTGGCCAAGTCACGCACTTCCCTGATCTTCATCAACCAGATCCGCGAAAAGATTGGCGTGATGTTCGGCAACCCGGAAACCACGACGGGCGGGCGCGCGCTGAAGTTCTATTCGTCGGTGCGCATCGACATCCGGCGCATTGCGGCCATTAAAGAAGGAGACGTGGTCACGGGCTCGCGTACCCGCGTCAAAGTCGTGAAGAACAAAGTGGCGGCGCCCTTCCGCGAAGCTGAGTTCGACATTCTTTATGGCGAAGGCATCTCGCGCGAAGGCGACCTGATTGATCTGGCGGTGAACAACAATATCCTGGAGAAGTCGGGTTCGTGGTTCAGCTACAAAGGCGAGCGCATCGGACAGGGACGCGAGAACGCGCGCGCTTTCCTGAAAGAAAATAAAGACACGATGGCCAAGCTTGATGCCGAAGTGCGAAAGGCTCTGGGACTGGCCCCGTCGGCAGCGACACCGGCGGTGGTTCCGGCGCAGGCCACCGGGACGCAGGGACGAGTCACGACCATGCCGAGCGCCTCGGAAGCGGCGAAGGTCCCGGCGGCGAGAAGGTAGCCATTGCACACCTAGGGGCGGACGTATTCGTCCGCCCCCGACTGCCGGGCGAGGGCGCCCGGCTCTCCATTATCTTGATTGCCATCCTTGCTTGCCCCCGCATACAATCCTCCTTTCTTCGCCCGAGGGCCCCGTGAATCGCATAAAAGCCATTTATCCCGGATCGTTTGATCCTCCTACTAACGGCCATCTTGATCTGATCGAGCGCGGCAGCAAGATTTTTGACGAACTGGTGGTGGCCATTCTTCGCAATCCCGAGAAAGACCCGCTGTTCAGCGTGGCCGACCGGCGCAAGATGCTGGAGGCGATGACCTCGGACTTTGACAACGTCTCGGTTGACACCTTCGAGGGCCTCACCGTGGACTACGCGTTGCGGGTCGAGGCGCGAGTGATTCTGCGCGGCATTCGCGCCATCAGCGACTATGAGTACGAACTGCAGATGGCGCTGATGAATCGCAAACTCCAGCCCGGGGTGGAAACCGTGTTCATGATGCCCGCGGAAAAGTATTCGTACCTGAGTTCGCGGCTGGTGCGCGAAGTCGCGCAACTTGGCGGTTCGATTGCCTGCCTGGTGCCAGAACTGGTCGAGCAGAAGCTTCGTGAGAAAATGGACGTGGCTCACAAGTTCGCGGAGGGCGAGCCCTCCGAAGGCAAGAGCAAGTCCAGGAAGAAGAAAGCATAGTCAACATGAGCACAGTCATGACCCCGACTCATCCCGTCCGGCTGACGGAACGCATCAACCGCATCGAGACCTCGGCGACCATGGCGGTGGTAGCCGAGGCTGAAAAGCTGCGGCAGCAGGGTATTGATGTTGTGGATTTCGGCGCGGGCGAGCCTCATTTTTCCACGCCTCAGCACATCAAGGATGCGGCCATCGCTGCTATCCAGTCGAATTTTTCGAAGTACACCGCGGTTGGCGGCACCGCCGAACTGAAAGACGCTATCGTGCACCGTCATGCCGTGGACTTCGACTCCGATTACCGGCGTGAGGAGGCCGCAGCCTCGGTAGGCGGCAAGCACGCGCTGTTCAACGTTATTTCTGTGCTTGTGGACCATGGCGACGAGGTCATTCTTCCTGTCCCCTACTGGGTCTCGTTCAAGGACATGGTGCGCTACGCCGGTGGCAACTGCGTGCTGCTGCAGAGCGACGAAGCGCAGGGCTTTCGCGTTACTGCCGACATGGTGGCGAAACTGGTGACGCCGAAGACCAAGCTCATCATTTTGAATTCACCGTCAAACCCTTCGGGAGCGGTGATGAGTCCGGAAGACATGACTGAAGTCGTGCGGCTGGCCCACCAGCGCGGCATCTGGGTGATTTCCGATGAGTGCTACGTCTATCTGAATTACACCGGCAAGCGCTTCTCGGTGGGTTCGTTGCGCGAGTTCCGCGACCGCTTTGTGGTGGTCGGATCGCTCTCGAAGACCTATGCGATGACCGGTTGGCGTCTCGGATTCACGCTGGGCCCGGCGCCGATCATCATGGCCCTTCAAAAGCTGCAGAGCCAATCCACTTCGAATCCGACCTCGATCGTGCAGAAGGCTGCGGTTGCGGCGTTCAAAGGCCAACAACAATGCGTGGAAGACATGCGCTTGGAGTACGTCAAGCTGCGCGATCATGTGGTCAAGGGACTGCGCTCCATCCCTGGCGTGCAATGCACGCTGCCGGAAGGCGCGTTCTATGCCTATCCCAATGTGTCGGGATTTTTCGGACGTGGCGGGATGAACTCGGCATCTGACGTCGCGGGCAGACTGCTGCGCGAGAATCACGTTGCTACTGTTCCCGGAGAAGGCTTCGGCACCAAGGAACATATCCGGCTTTCCTACGCCACCTCGAAGGCGGAACTGGACCGTGGGTTGGAACGCATGCGGCAGTTCTTTGGCGGGTTGTAGGCATCGCGTGCTCCATAAATGTATTTGGTTTGCTGCGCATGACCCAACTCTACCCACTCCTGATGTCGCCCGCATTCGACCCGCGGCCTTGGGGCACGCTTGATCTTTCCGCCATCTATCCCAATCACAAATTCAACGAACGCATCGGAGAAGCCTGGCTTACCGGCGACAACTGCGTGGTAGCGAACGGTCCGCTGGCGAAGCGTTCGCTCGAAGACCTAAGCAAGGAATTCGGTTCCGCACTTGTCGGCACAGCCGCGCGCGACCTGCAGCGTTTTCCATTGCTGCTGAAGTTTCTGTTTCCCGAGGAAAAACTCTCTGTCCAGGTGCACCCCGACGACGCCACCGCGCAGCGTTTCGGCGAGCCCTGGGGCAAAACCGAATGCTGGTACGTAGCCCACGCCAAGCCCGGATCGCAGATCGCGCTTGGATTGAAGCCCGGCGTTACCGTGGCTCAATTCGAGCAATCCATCCAGGAAAATCGAGCGGAAGGGCTGCTGAACTGGATCAACGTCTATCAGGGAGAAATGATTTATGTGGCCGGCGGCACGGTGCATACGCTCGGACCTGGATCCGTAATCGTGGAGACGCAGCAGCAATCCGACACGACGTATCGTCTCTATGACTACGGACGGCCGCGACCGCTGCATCTGGAACGCGGCCTGGCCTCGGTCAAGGAGCGCGTTGCCTCGGGCAAAGTGATCCGCCCCGCGCCCGTCAGTATTCACGGGGGCAAGAGCCGCCAGTCTTCGATGATTGCCGCTCCTTACTTCACGGTGGACCTGTTTGAATTGAAGGAGCCGCACGTGTTTTCCACCGCCGGCGATTCGGGTAAGACGTCCGTGCAAATTCTGGTCGCGGTCGAAGGCTGCGGAGTGGTCGAGGCGCAGGGCCGCGACCCGGTGACGCTGGCCAAGGGCGACGCGGTTGTGGTTCCGGCCGCGGTGCAGGGTTTCATGGTGCGCCCGCAGTGGGCGGTCGAATTCCTAAAGGCTTCCGTACCCGGTGCGGCGGTAGCTGAGCCCGCCACGCGCATGTGAGATTTCCTCACACCTAGGCGTAAATGGTAGGCTTTCTATTCCCGTGAAGACGAACCCTCACTTCTATCCCGTCATTCTCGCCGGCGGCCGCGGCACGCGCTTCTGGCCGCTGAGTCGTAAACGGCGCGCCAAGCAACTGCTCGCGCTCGACGGGAAGCAGACCATGATCCAGCAGACGGTTGCGCGCCTGGTACCCATGGCTGCGCCGAGCCGGTTCTGGATCATCACCAACGACGACCTCCGGCCCGCTATTATTCGACAGCTTCGGAGGCTTCCGGCGAAGCAGATCATCGCCGAGCCAGCGGCGCGCAACACAGCTCCGGCGATTGGGTTGGCAGCATTTCTCTTGCTTCGTCACGATCCCGAGGCGGTGCTTGGGCTGTTTCCCTCCGACCACGTGATCGCCGAGCCTGCGCAATATCGCGCGACGCTCAGCCGCGGGATTGAAATCGCTGCCGCAGGAGACAATGTGGTTGTGCTCGGCATCCGCCCGACCCGTCCGGAGACGGGCTACGGCTATATCGAGGCGGGGGCTCCAGACTCTGATGGTTCGCTGCGCGTGCGCCGCTTCACGGAGAAGCCGGACCGTGACCGAGCCCGTCAGCTTTTTGAGGCGGGCAACTACTTCTGGAACAGCGGCATGTTTCTGTGGCGCGCCGACACGCTGGCGAATGCGCTGCGCGAGCATCTGCCCAACACCGCGGTACTCCTCGAAAAGATTGCCGCGGCCTATGGCTCCAGCAAGTTCGCGGGAACTTTTCGAAAGCTTTACCCGAAGTGCGAAAACATCAGCGTCGACTATGCCGTCCTCGAACCCCGTTCCGCCGAGGGAGTAAGCCGGTCACGTATCTTCTGTCTGCCCTCCGATTTTGGTTGGAGTGACCTCGGCTCGTGGAGCGCTCTGCATGAGCACCATGTGGCGAAGACGAAATCACGCGACGGCAACCCGGTCTCGGCGTCCGGCAGTTTTGCCCTGAATGCGAGGAATAACTATGTTCACGTGCCCGGCAAGTTTGTCGCTCTGATCGGCGTGAGCAACCTGGTGATTGTCGAGACCGACGATGCTCTGCTGGTTACGACGCTTGATCAGGCGCAGGATGTCGGCAAAGTGGTGAAGCATCTGGATGAGAAGAAGCTGAAGAAACTGGTTTGAAGGTCGTTGGTCGATGGTCGTTAGTCGTTGGCAAGCTTTGGACTTTCGATGCGAACGTGCTGCCGGAGCGAACGGCAAACAGCGAACGACCAGCGACTAACGACTAACGACTAACGACTGACTATGACCCAAATCAAATTCGGTACCGACGGCTGGCGCGGCCTTATCGCCGACGATTTCACGTTCGACAACGTGCGCAGCGTAGCGGGAGCAGTAGCCAGCTACGTGCTCAAGAATGAAGATCCCACGCGCGGCGTGGTTATTGGCTATGACACGCGCTTCCTGTCGGGACGCGCCGCTCGCGCGGTTGCTGAAGTCATCGCTGGCGCAGGCATTCCCGTGCTGCTGGCCAACGACTACGTGCCCACGCCCGCTGTTTCCTACAACGTGAAAAAACTGGGCGCTGCTGGCGGCGTCATGATCACGTCGAGCCACAATCCGTGGAACTGGAACGGGGTGAAGTTCAAAGCCAAGTTCGGAGGTTCGGCCACGCCCGCCATTATGAAGTTGATCGAAGACGAACTAGAGCGAATGCCGAGTGGTGACCACGGGCAACTGCCGAGCTCTGCTCGGCTTGGACGGGCGGGGGCGCCCGTCCCCACACTGGCACGGGCAACTGCGAAAATCGAAGAGGTGGATTTAAAGCCCGCCTACGTCGAGGCGATCTGCCAGTTTGCAGACCTCAGCATGATCCGAAAAGCGAACTTCAAGTTCGCCATTGACTCGATGTACGGTTCGGGGCGTGGAGTCTTGCCGGGCATCTTCGACAAGAATGGGATTCAGTACGTAGCGATCCGCCAAGACGCTAACCCGTTATTTCCGGGCATTAATCCCGAACCAATTCTGCCGCACGTGGCGCTGCTGCAGGAAACCGTGGTAAAGGAAAAATGCCACGCCGGCCTGGTCACCGACGGTGATGCCGACCGCATCGGCGCGGTCGCTGAAGACGGCAGCTTTGTCGATTCGCACAAGTGCATGTGCGTTTTGCTGAACTGGTTGCTGGTGTACAAGAAGTGGCCGGGCGATGTGGTTCGCGCGTTCAATACAACCGGCATGATGGACCGCATCGCCGCGAAATATGGGCGCAAGCTGCGCGAGTGCAACATCGGCTTCAAGTACATTGCCGACCTGATGATGGAGCATGAAATTCTGATCGGCGGAGAAGAGTCAGGCGGCATCGGATATGGCCGCTTTCTCCCCGAACGCGATGGTATTCTCAACGCGCTTCTTTTGGCGAATGTGATGGCGGAAGAAGGGAAGCCGCTCGGCCAACTCGTCGCCGATCTGCAGCGGGAATTCGGCGCGCATTACTTTGGCCGGCGCGATCTGCACATTTCCGATGAAATGAAGAACGGCGCTATCCACCGCGCGGCCGATTCGCAGACGAAGAAGCTTGGCGCTTATCCGATCCTGCGCAAGGAGGATCGCGACGGCGTGAAGTTCTACCTGGATGCTCCCAAGCCTGGAAACGGCGCCGACGCCTGGGTATTGTTTCGCGCCTCCGGTACCGAACACATGCTGCGTTGCTATGTGGAAGCGGCCACGCCGGAACTGGTCGCAGAAATTCTTGAAAGCGGCGAACGGTTCGTAAGGCAGGGTTAGAAGCCGTGTCCTTCCAAAAGCAACTCAATAAGCGAAGGGTATAATCTGGCTTGCTTCCAGAAGAAGCAAGCGGAGGAAAACAATATGGATCAACTGTACTGGGTTCCGTTCGGGATATTGGCTCTCATAGTGCTCTACCTGGTTTTGGGAAGCTTTTTCACCGTGCGCACGGCAGAAGTTGCCGTGATCACGCGATTCGGCAAGTTCCTTCGGGTCGCCGAGCCTGGGTTGAACTGGAAGAGGCCGTTCTTCGATTCCGTGACCGGCACCGTCAGTTTGCGTGTGAATCAGATCACTCTGACCATGGAGACGAAGACCAAAGACAACGTGTTCGTCACCATTCCTATTTCGGTGCAGAACCGGGTTCGTCCGGAAAAAGTCTATGACGCTTACTACAAGTTGTCCGATCCGGTGGCGCAGATTAAATCCTATGTCGAGCAGGTGATCCTGGGGCATGTTCCGGGAATGACGCTGGACGAGGTGTTTGCCTCGCAATCCAGTATCGCCGCGGCCGTCAAGCAGGAACTGGATGCGGACATGGCGACCTTCGGATACGAAATTGTGAATGTGCTGGTCACCGACATAGTTCCTGATTCCAAGGTGAAGTCTGCCATGAACGATATCAACGCAGCACAGCGCGAACAGGTAGCCGCTAATGCCAAGGGCGAGGCGGAGAAGATTCTGGTGGTCAAGAAGGCCGAAGCCGAAGCGGAAAGCAAGGCTCTGCAGGGACAGGGGATCGCGAATGAAAGGAAGGCCATCATTGAAGGGCTGCAAGTCTCGATCGAACAGTTCCAGAAGGTGGTGGAGGGGGCGTCGGCGAAAGAAGTCATGCAGTTGGTGATGGTCACGCAGTATTTCGATACCCTGAAGTCGATCGGCGAAAACGACAAAACCAACACGCTGTTTCTGGCGCACTCACCCGGGGCGGTCAAGGAGGTCTCGGATCAGATTCTGCAGTCCATGCTGGGAGCGGAGAAAGCGAACGGGTGAGGCTCAAAGGCAGCCATCGTGGCTCGGGAACTGAGAACCAAAGGGCATCCTTCGCCTGCACTATCGCGTTCTAGCCAGCCACGGAACGCGATAGGATAATGACACTCAGCCTAATGGCCACCAGGGAAATAACTCCGGTTCTCGCCGATTCTCCGGAATCGCGCCGCTACAACCGCATCAAGCGGTGGCTGGGCATTGCCGATTTCGCGACCGGCTTTGGACTGCTGGTCGTGCTATTGGCTACCGGCTGGACGGGAACGCTCCGCGATATGGCCGAGCGGGGTGCTTCGCAGAATTACGCTTACTCCGTTTTGCTCTACGTTGTGATGCTGATGCTGATCAGCAAAGTGGTGGGAACTCCGCTCGAATACTACAGTTTCCGGCTTGAGCACCGCTATAACCTTTCCAACCAGAAGTTTCGCTCATGGCTCTGGGATGAATGCAAGAGTCTACTGATTGGGCTGGTCATGGCCACGATTGTGGTCGAACTGCTTTACATGCTCATACGCCAGGCCCCGGAGCACTGGTGGGTGATTGGATGGGCTGTATTTCTGGGACTGGTTGTGTTGCTGGCACAACTCGCGCCGGTTGTGCTGTTCCCGATTTTTTACAAATTCGAGCCCCTTGACAACGAGGAACTCAAGCGACGCTTGATCGTTTTGAGCGAACGTGCGGGCACGCGCGTGCGCGGCGTCTACAAGTGGCATCTTTCCGAGAAAAGCAAGAAAGCCAATGCCGCGCTGACCGGACTGGGGGCGACGCGGCGCATCATCCTCGCCGACACCTTGCTGGACAATTACTCGGACGACGAAATCGAAGCTGTGCTGGCGCACGAACTTGGGCATCACGTGCACCGGCACATTCTGAAGAGCATTGTGGTGCAGGCGGGAATCACGCTATTCGGGTTCTGGCTGGCCAACGAAGTTCTCCTCTATGCCGTGGAGCGCCGCCAGATGTTCGAGCAAATGTCCGATTTCGCCAATCTGCCGCTGCTGATTCTGGTCGCGACCGTGCTCTCATTCTTGCTGATGCCCGCGCTTAACGCCTACTCCCGCTTTAACGAGCGGCAGGCCGACCGCTATTGCTTCCATTCGGTGGCCAGCGTCGAACCCTTCATTTCGTCGATGAATAAATTGGCCGAGCAGAATTTGGCCGAAAGAACACCTTCGCGCTGGGTGGAATGGCTACTGTACTCGCATCCCGCAATTGCCAAGCGAATCGCCGCCGCCGAGGCTTGGGCAAAGACGCATTAAGATTGCAGAAGTCAGATCGCAGAAGCAGAACCTTTCTCAGCGCACTCCGCGCTAAAGATTTTGCTTCTGCAATCTGACTTCTGACTTCTGCAATTTCAGGATCTCTTCCACTCTCCGCAGATCCTCTTCCGTGTCGACGCCTACGGTGTCGAATGGAGTTTCGGCTACGTAGATGGGTGTTCCGTTCTCGAGGAAGCGCAACTGCTCCAGGCGCTCGCTGCGTTCGAGGGACGACTCAGGCCAGCGGACGAACCTATCCAGCGCGTTTTTGCGATAGCCATAGAATCCGAGATGTTTGTAGTATGGCGGGCGTACGCCGTCGCGGTCATACGGGATGGTCGTTCTCGAAAAATACAGCGCTCGTCCGGTCGCGTCCGTTACCACCTTCACCGCACTCGGATTATTGACGTCAACTTCTGCGGCCGCCGTCTTCAACGTGCCCACCTCGACTCCCGCGCCCTGCATGACCGCGATCAAGCTCTCGATATGCTCGGGCCGTGTCATCGGCTCATCGCCCTGAACATTCAAGTAAACATCCGCGGGGACGACGGTCGAGATCTCGTGAACCCGCTCGCTGCCTGAGCGATGCGCTGCCGAAGTCATGCGCGCAACAAAGCCGTGCTGCTGGCAGAATCGCATGATTTCATCGGAATCAGTGGCGACAATAACTTGATCGAGCGACGAACACCGCCGCACTCCCTGATAGACCCAGGCCAACAGTGGGGCACCGGCGATCTCGCGCAGCATCTTGCGGGGCAGGCGGGTCGAAGCGAGGCGCGCCGGAATGACGGCAATGACTTTCATGCGCCCAGTTTCGCACGGAGCTCGTGGGATTTGACAGAGCATTCGTTGGACTGCATTCGTTTGACACTGCATTCCATGCACTCTTAGAATGCAGTAGGGACGCGTCCACCCGCGTCTGCGGGATTCTGTGCCCATTTCCGGGCTGTCCCTGGTTCCTTCCGCGTATTTCAGGATTGGCGGTGTAGCTCAGGTGGTTAGAGCGACGGTCTCATAATCCGTAGGTCGTTGGTTCGAGTCCAACCGCCGCCACCAGAACCGACGCCCTCTGGACAACCGCCTGTGCGCCTCATCGGGGCCCTTCCACTCTGGCGCGCTGCAGGTCCGGGGAGGAAGCATCAGGGCTCGAATGCCCGCCTTTGCGCCGGAGAATCTCCTGCACCTTGCGCACAAGTTCATCGATGTAGAAAGGCTTTTGGATCAACATCAGGTTGCCGTTCGGCTCTGAAATATTGGCCACCTTATCATCGGTGTAGCCTGACATGTACAACACATCCGTATTGGGGCGCACTTTTTTCAGGTCTTTGGCCAATTCAGGGCCACTCATCTTCGGCATGATCACGTCGGTAATCAGCACACTAATCGAGCCCTTATATTCCTCGGCGACTTGCAGGGCTTCCACACCGTTGGCGGCAACGAGCACCTGGTAACCCTTCGCTTGCAACCCCTCGTGCAGCAAATCCCGGAAAGCGCGCTCGTCTTCCACGACGAGGAGCACCTCTGAGGTTGGTGAAATTTCCGGTGGAGGCTCCAGCGGCGCAGCGAGCGAAGAAACTCTTACAGGTTGATCGACCCGCGGGAGATAGACCGTGAAGGTCGTCCCTTTCCCCAGTTCGCTATCGGCGAAGACATAGCCGCCGCTCTGCTTCACGATCCCATACACCGTCGCCAAACCTAACCCCATGCCCTTCCCGGGCTCCTTGGTGGTGAAGAAAGGTTCGAAGAGGCGCTTCCGCGTCTCTTCATCCATACCCGTGCCGGTGTCGCTCACCGATAGCATCACGTATTCTCCCGGAGGTACGGCAACCCCGGAAAAACTGACGGCGTCCTTAAAACTGACATTCGCCGTCTTCAGGGTAAGCTTGCCGCCTTTGGGCATAGCATCGCGGGCATTGACCGCCAGGTTCATGATGACCTGCACGATCTGCCCTGGGTCCGCCTTCGTTTTCGCCAGCGCAGGGTCGAGCAGTATTTTCTGCTCGACATCTTCTCCCATCAGGCGTTGCAGCATCTTTTGGGTCTCAGTTAGCAGAGAGTTTAGGTTCAGCACTTTAGGTTGGAGCACCTGCCGGCGGCTGAAGGCAAGCAGTTGCGAGGTCAGCGAAGCGGCGCGTTTCCCGGCCTGTTTGATACTCTCGAGCCGCGCGCTAGCGGGCCCCTCGGAACTTAACTTCGAGGACAGCAATTCGCTGTAGCCAATGATCACCCCGAGCAGGTTATTGAAGTCATGGGCGATGCTGCCGGCCAATTGCCCAAGGGCCTCCATCTTTTGAGCATGGAGCAATTGCTCTTCCAACATTCGGCGTACCGTGATGTCCTCGGCAATGATCTCGATGGTGTCATCTCCGCTTTCCGGACTGGATATCCGGCGGCCACTGGCTCGTACAATGACGGGTTTGCCGTCCTTGCGCTTCCAGGTAAACTCCACGGCGTTGAAGAAGTCTGCGCCGGTCGGCTGAGCCCGAAAGCCGCCTGCATCCCCTTCGAGATAGAGATCACGGGACACGGTGAGCGCAAGAACCTCCGCCTCTGATTCGTACCTGAGTAATTTCACTAGCGCGGGATTGGCATGCAGAAACTTGTCTTGCCGGACGCTGATAGCCCCGATTCCGTACGGCGCGTGTTCGACAAAAGAGCGCAACTCAGCCTCCGACCGGCGCACCGCCTCTTCCGCCCGCTTGCTTTCTGTCAAGTCAATGCCGACGCCCGCAACATAGGGCTTGCCTTCCAGTTCTACCCGCACCGCGGTGAAATAGTAGGGGGCGGTACCGCCATCTTTGGTCAACAAGTCGGCTTCACCGTGGCTCGACCCGCGCTCGAAGATTTCGGCTCTGATCCTGTGTACGGCCTCCTTATGTTTGTCAGCTACATTAGCCAGTACAGAAACGTCCCCAGGCCCATAGCGAACCAGCGTCTCGGCGTTCTTGTTCCATCGCAGATTCTTGCCGCTCTCGTCTTGCAGGATGAAGATCCCCGGCAGGCTCTCAATTACTGCATTGGCCAGAGTCTTCTCCCGCAGGAGCGCTTTCTCTGCCTGTCGGCGACGTGCAACGCTGAATATCAGCGCGAGCATGAGGGCAGTCTCGAGAATGCAGAGCGAGATGACCGCTACGATCAGCTTATTGTCGAAGGAATAGAGGAGCAGAACTCCTTGTGGCGGGTGAACCGAGTCTTGAGCCCAGCCCGAGCTTGAAACCACGAGGGTAACGAAAACCGCGCACAGAATAGCGAAGCGCGCGGAGGAAGTGCCTGGTCGAAAAGGAAACCGGCAAACCTCAACCCGCCATCTGCTCTGTCGCGGATGCCAACGCTTCAACACGTCGATTCAGCGGCCGGAGTTCCAAGGCAAGGTTCTGAACAGCTGCGGGGGAGTGGTTTCTGGGCTACAGATCATATCCCCGGTTCTAACCAGATGTATCGAACTGTACAAAGCCGCCCGGGCTTGTGCAATACTATGGTTTCTACCGGCACAGCTACCCTCGCCAGTATAATGTGCCCACGTCGAAGATGGATACCCTGACTGGCACGTTCGTGAGCCGCAGAATCCTGCTGGCGGATGATGACGATGAGCTTCGTTACGCTTACGCGACTCATCTAACCGCCAACGGGTTTATCGTCGAAGAAGTCGGGAACGTAGCAGCGGCACGCAGGAGTTTTGAAGCTACCCGGCCGGACGTCGCCATTCTCGATTACCGCCTGCCGGATGGTACGGCGCTTGATCTCCTCTCCAGATTCAAGGAACTTGAACCCACCGTCCCAATTATCGTCCTGACCGGCTTTGGCTCGATGGAGTTGGGGGTGGAGCTCATTCAGAGCGGCGCCGAACAATGCCTGTCCAAGCCGGTCGAATGCTCCGCCCTGCTGATGATCGTGCAAAAACTAGTGGAGAACTCGCGCAATCAGCAGAAACAACTGGCCAACAGCACCCGCCGGCGCCGGGTCGTGCTTAATCCATTCCTGGGTGAAAGCTCAGCCATCAAGCGCCTTGCCGAGGCGGCGTCCAAAGTGGCAAACAGCCATAGCCCGGTCCTGTTGCAAGGCGAGACCGGGACGGGGAAGGGAGTCCTGGCGACCTGGCTTCATGAAAACGGCCCGCGCGCTGACGAATCTTTCGTGGACGTGAATTGTGCGGGACTGACCAAGGAATTTCTTGAATCGGAGCTATTTGGTCACGAGAAAGGCGCGTTCACCGGGGCCGTCAACGCCAAGCTTGGCCTGCTCGAGGTCGGTCATCGCGGTACTATTTTCCTGGATGAGATTGGGGACATCGATGCCAACGTGCAACCCAAGTTGTTGAAGGTCGTCGAGGAAAAGAAGTTTCGCCGCATGGGAGATGTTCGCGATCGCTTCATCGACGTCCGCCTGATCGCTGCTACCCATCAGGATCTGCGGCAACTGATCGAGACGAAAGTTTTTCGCAGCGATCTTTACTTCAGGATTAGTACCGTGCCGCTGGCGATTCCGCCACTGCGCGAGCGGCAGGATGATATTCCTTTCGTTGCTCATTCCCTGCTGCGCCGGATTTGCTCCGACATGGCGCGCCCTAGCGCTGAACTTTCGCCGAAGGCTGTGGAGCGGCTGCGCTCCTACTACTGGCCTGGGAATATTCGCGAGCTTCGCAATGTCCTGGAACGCGCCCTCTTGTTCACGGATCGGCCCGTTCTGGAACAGGGCGATCTGGCTTTCGAAACCAGCCCGGTGAATCGTTCCGACTCCTACAAGTCAGACTGGACCCTGGAAGAACTGGAACGCTTCCACATCTCGGCAGCATTCTCCGGGGAGAATCAGAACGTCGAAAAGACCGCAAGACGATTGGGAATCGCCAAGAGCACGCTCTATCAGAAGCTAAAAGCTCTGCACCTCAACTAAAGGACCAGCACCTCCGCCGCGTCCTCATTCCGTTTTTGGGACCGTTCGGTTTCGGGAACACTTTCTAGAAATCAACCCATCCCGCACTCCTAAGCTGCCGACACGGCGTTCGCTAACCCGAACGCTTTCAGTGTCTTACGTCGCGCGCTCACCTCGGTTCGATTTGGCTCCGCGATTGCCATTACCACTCAGGGTTCGAGGATTGATCCCCAAGCCCTCCCCCAATACATAGTCAGTGAGAGGTTACGAAATGCCCAAGAAGGTCTTGCTGGTGGACGATTCGACCACGACGCTGATGATGGAAGAAATGATTCTGAAACAGCGCACGAACTACGAGTGCGTGACGGCCAAAGACGGCTTGGATGCGATTTCGCGGGCCGTGGTGGAAACCCCGGATCTTATTCTGATGGACGTAGTGATGCCCCGTATGAATGGCTTCGAAGCCTGCAAGCGCATGCGGCTGCAGGCTTCTCTGCGCGAAACCCCCATCATTCTGGTCACCACCTGCGGCGATGAAGAATACGTCGAAGCTGGCTTCCAGAGCGGCTGCAGCGACTATATCACCAAACCGATCGACGGCTTTGAACTGGTCACGCTGCTGCAAAACTATCTCGGAGAATGAACGATTTTCAGGAAAGGATGCTTCCGGCACGCATGAGCGACGATTCCAACTCACCCACCGAGCTCGAAGGGAAAATCTCGGTCCAACAAGCGGGCGATCAGGCCAAGGTGTTCGCGGCACGCATGCGGCTGCAGAAGGCGGTCGATCAAGCCGATGCCCTGGACGCCATCCGCGAAATTGCCGTCAATCTGATCGGCACAGAAGAAGTTGCTGTGTTCAAGATCGACAAGAAGCGCTCGGAACTCTGGCTTTATTGGTCGTTCGGCACCGATCCGAACAAGCACTCCGTTCTCGAAGTGTGCCGCGAGCCACGGCTGCCAGAGGTGCTTAGCGGCAAGCCTGTGTTTCGATCCAGATTCTCAACTGAAAACCTGCTCTCCACTGACGATCCGGTGAGTGCGCTGGTTCCCATTTTGGTCGACGGTAGTCCGGCGGCGGTGATTGTGCTGTTTCGCTTGTTTCCACACAAGATGGGAATCGAGCCTGTGGATAAGGAGATTTGTGAAGTGTTGTCGAACTGTGCAGGCCGGGCGGTTGAACCGTATCACTCACGCTAGCGCAAGAGAAATACATATGGACTTTACCCGAAAAACGAAAGGCCCGGCGGTGCTGCCGATGGAATATTTGCCGCATAATCTGGGCGCTTCCGACGACAAGCACGGGCGGCACTATCTGATCCCGGGGACGATTTTCGCCGCCGCGCAACCGTTCGCCATCAGCACCATCGTGGGTTCCGGCGTCGTGGTTTGCTTGTGGGATTCCGCCCACGCGGTTGGCGGGGCCAATCATTTCATGCTGCCCGAAGGTCCCGAGGACAGCGGAAATGCCACTCGCTACGCTAACGTGGCCAACCCAGCGCTGCTGCAGCGCCTGCTGGATCTCGGCGCTGAACGCGAGACTCTTGAGGCAAAAATCTTTGGCGGTTCGCTCCCTCAGTTGACATTCGGCAACGGCGGCAATCGTTTGGGCGAGCTCAACGTCCAGGCCGCTACTCACTTCCTGAAAATGAGCGGCATTCGCCTGGTGCAGAGAGAGGTTGGCGGTACCCGCGGGCGAAAGCTGGTTTTTCACAGCGATGACGGGCGCGCCTGGGTGGAGCAGCTCTGATGGCTATGGCAGATCCAAAACCGTGCCGACCGAATCCCGGTGATCCTCTTTCTGGCATGGCATTGAATGTGCCTGTCCTCGGAGAACGTCAGCGGGTGTACCTTCTGCCCGGACAACTCCATGTGAGCGGAGAACCTAGCCAGATTTGCACGACCTTAGGTTCTTGCGTGTCGATCTGCCTCTGGGATAAGCGCCGTCTTGCAGGTGGAATGAATCACTTTCTGCTCCCCACTTCCCGGGAAGGGGAACCTGAGTCTCTGCGTTTCGCGGACGTGGCCACAAAAGCGTTGCTGGAGAGGTTGCTGCTGCTTGGATGCCGCCCCCCGAACCTCCAGGCCAAGATCTTCGGCGGGTCGTTGATGTTCCAAAACCAGGATCTCTATGCGGCAAGCCTGGGCGCCAAGAATGTCGCCGCCGCACTGTGCTTGATGAAAAATGCCGGGATTTCCGTGACCGCGCAAGATACCGGGGGAATTCGTGGCCGAAAAATCGTGTTTAACTCCGACGACGGCGCAGCCTGGTCCCGGCGAATTTAGAGAAAGAAAGCTCTCTGAGTAAGACAGATGGAAATCGATAACGAACTGCTGCTGAAGAGCTTTGTGACAGAGACCGGGGAAGGCCTCGTCCAAATGGAGCAGGCGCTGCTCGAGCTCGAGTTGCACCCGGAGGACGTCGAACTGGTGAATACCGTCTTCCGCGTGGTCCACACGTTTAAGGGCAATGCCGCGATCTTTGATTTGAAATTCGCACAGGAAATGGCACATGCGCTTGAGGACCTGTTGGACAAGGTCCGCACCCACGACTTGGGTTTCACACCCGCTATCGCGGATGTCCTGCTGGCGTCGATCGATGTTTTGCGGGAGCTGACCGCCGCCGCCGCCGCGGGAAAAGACTCCTCCCCGTCAAAGTACAAGCAACTGCTGCAGCGAGTGAAGGCGCAGTCCGGAACCCAGTCAGCGAAAAGAAAAAGAACACGAAAAGCAGAACATTCGAAAGAGATTGCCCCGGCTCCAATTCCACAAGAGATTCCTCGCGAAGCAACGAACTGGGGCCCATCGTCGACGTCGGCGCGCACGCTACGAGTGGATGTAGAGAAACTCGACCGGCTGCTGGATCTGACGGGGGAAATCGCCATCGCACGAGGGCGAACCACCCGGCTCCTCGAAAACAGGGAGCAATTCTCGATCGAAGAGTTGGCGGAAGCGCACAACATCGAGGCCATGTTGCAGGCCGAACTGCAAGAACTGGTGATGAAGGTCCGGATGGTGCCCGTAGGTCCGCTGTTCCGCCAATATCAGCGAACGGTTCGCGATCTGGCCAAAGAACTGGGGAAAATCGTCAACCTTCAGATCGAGGGCGACGAGGTTGAGGTGGACACCTCCGTAGTCGAACACCTGCGCGACCCTCTCCTGCACATGATTCGCAACGCACTGGACCACGGCATCGAAGTGCCGGAGCAGAGGCGCAAGGCTGGTAAGCCGGTGGAAGGCGTCATCTCCCTGCGCGCCTCGCATCAGTCCGGGAACATTTCGGTGGAGGTTGCGGACGATGGGGCCGGGCTGAACCGCGCCAGGATTCTTGAGGCAGCAAAGAAACGCGGAGTCGCCATGGAGGCCACGAACATGAGCGATGACGAGGTCTATCAACTCGTCTTCGAGTCCGGCCTTTCGACCGCGGAACAGGTGAGCAGTCTTTCGGGCCGGGGCGTAGGCATGGATGTCGTGCGCCGCAACGTGCAGGCTCTGCGCGGCAGCGTGAGCATTGAAAGCCGCCCCGGAATGGGTTCGACGGTGCATCTGCGCTTTCCGCTGACCCTTGCCATCATCGAGGGCTTTGCCGTCGAGGTCGGGGGCAATACTTACGTGATTCCTCTCGATCATGTGATCGAGTGCCTGGACCTGTTGGATTTGCCGGCGGAAGAGCGTTCTCGGAGTGGAGGCGCTGGCGTGATCAACCTGCGCGGAGAGCCGCTGCCCTATCTCGATCTGGGCCGGCACTTTGGCTGTACGGAGGAGCGCAACGGACGGCAGAGCGTCATCGTGGTCCGCCAAGATTCGCACCTGGCAGGGTTGGTTGTCGACAAATTACATGGGGAAACCCAGACGGTGATCAAGCCTCTAGGGGAAGTTTTTGAAGGACTGCGCTGGGCGGCGGGGTCGGCCATTCTGGGCAACGGCAAGGTGGCGCTGATTCTGGACACTGCCGTTTTGCTGCAGCAATTTTGCAAAGAAAAAGTGGAGGTTGCATGAAAGGGCAGAAAGCCGATTCCGGGGCTGGGCGCCGAGCGATGGCCATGCAAGGGGAAATCAAACACGAGCGAATCAGTACCTGATCTCGGCAAAGGATTTGTTTACTACTTATTTCTACTACAACGAAAAAAGGGAGACGTCATGAGATATAGAAGCTTACTTGGTTTTCTTTTGTGCCTGTGCGCGAGCGCGATGTTTGCACAGGACCTTTCGAATCTTCAGATCCACGGATTCGCAACCCAGGGTTTTCTTTACAGCTCCAGCAATAACTACCTGTCCACGAACTCGAGCTCGGGAAGCCTCAACTGGACCGATGGCGTGGTGAGCATAAGCGACCCAGTGTCGGACAAGCTGCGCGTGGGCATCCAGTTGCACATGTCTCAGCTTGGCGATGTCGGCGGCCCCACCCTCCAGGTGGACTGGGCCGAGGGAGACTATCGCGCTAACGACAAAGCCAGATTTTCCTTCGGGAAAGTAAAGACGGTCATTGGCTTGTTCAACGACACCCAGGATGTGGACGCGGTGCA
>JGI12269J14319_10001599_pt1 | contig 22434 bp, 18 predicted proteins | sample PeaSoiSIISIP2007_FD_14319 | JGI IMG/M metagenome (IMG submission 14319)
CGAGCTCGCGCCGCAGCGCCAGAACGCACGGGGCGTAGATGAGCGAAGGCAGGAGCAGTTCTTCGCCGAGCGTCGTCGCCGCGCCCTCAAACGCCGGCCGCGAAAGTGACGCTTCGTCGGTGACCAGCACCCGGCGAGCCAGCGAGTAGCCGTTGGAGCGAAGCCCCGGCGAGTGAAAGCCCACGAGCGCGTCGCCTTCGCGCACGCGTTCCGGTGAGAGCATCTCCTTTCGCTCCACCACTCCAAGCGCAAAGCCCGCCAGGTCAAGGCCGCCCGGTGCCATCACGCCGCTGTGCTCGGCGGTCTCGCCCCCGAGCAGCGTCACGTGTGCTTGGCGACAGCCCTCGGCGATCCCCGCGATCAGCACCTCGAGCTCGTCTGGTCGTACCGCGCCCGTCGCCACGTAGTCGAGCACGAAGAGGGGCTCGGCGCCTGCGCACACGAGGTCGTCAACGAGCATCGCCACGAGGTCGACGCCCACGGTGTCAAATCGCCCGAGGAGCCGCGCCACTTCGAGCTTCGTGCCGACGCCGTCAGTCGTGGCGACGAGTATGGGCTCTTCATACTTCGCAGCGTCGAGCGCGAACAGTCCGGCGAAGCCGCCGAGCGTTCCCAGCACCTCGGGGCGACTCGTACTGCTCGCCGCCAGGGAGATTCGTCGCACGACCTCTTCGCCGGCGTCGATCGAGACTCCCGCGTCGGCGTAGGTCCTCGCGCCGACGACCTCGAGGAGTCGGCTCACCAGCGGCTGCCGGGAGTACCGATCGACACTGGTATCGGCGCGGGGTACGAACCGGTGAGGCAAGCGTCGCAGCACTCGCCGGCCAGCTGGATGGCCGCGCGCAGGTTGGCCAGGGTGATGAACTCGAGCGAGTCCGAGCCGATGAATTCGTTCATCTCGGCGACCGAGTGGTTTGCCGCCAGCAGCTCGTCGCGGTTGGGCGTGTCGATGCCGTAGTAGCAGGGCCAGGTGAAGGGCGGTGACGAGATGCGCAGGTGCACCTCCCTCGCGCCGGCGTCGCGCAGCATGCCGACGAGCGCCTGGGTGGTCGTGCCACGCACGATCGAGTCATCCACCACGATGAGGCGCTGGCCCTCGATGTTCTCGCGCAGCGGATTGAGCTTGCGCTTCACGCCGGCCGTGCGCGCTCGCTGGTCCGGCGCGATGAAGGTGCGCCCGATGTAGCGGTTCTTCACGAGCCCGTAGCCAAAGGGGATGCCCGAGGCCTTGGCGTAGCCCTCGGCGGCGGGCACGCCCGAGTCGGGCACGCCCATCACGAGGTCGGCCTCGACCCTCGACTGACCGGCGAGTAGCTCGCCCATGCGCCGGCGCGTCGAGTGCACCTGGTGGCCCATGAGGTAGGCGTCGGGCCGGGCGAAGTACACGAACTCAAAGATGCAGAGCTTCGAGGTGCCCGAGGCCGGTTCGAGGAGTTGGGTCGAGCTGAGGCCCTCCTTCGTGATCGAGACGAGCTCCCCGGGTGCGATCTCGCGCACGAAGGTCGCGCCCACGACGTCGAGGGCCGGCGACTCCGAGGCGACGACCCAGCCCTCGGGCGCGTCCGCCGTGCCGAGCCGTCCGAGGCAGAGCGGGCGAAAGCCGTAAGGGTCACGCACCGCGTGGACGCGGTGCGCCTCAAGCACGACCATCGAATAGGCGCCCTCAACGCGCGAGAGAACCTTGCCAAGCGCTTCGGCGAGCGACGTGCCCGCCTCGACGTCACGCGCGAGCAGCTCGGCGACGAGGTCGGAGTCCGAGAGCATCGACGTGAACTCGATGCCCGCGTCGCGGGCCAGAGCGGTCGTATTCGTCAGATTCCCGTTGTGCGCGAGGGCAAAGCCCGATGAGCCAGCTGAGCGGTACACCGGCTGGGCGGCGGTCCAGTTCGCCGAGCCCGACGTCGAGTAGCGCGTGTGGCCAATGACGAGCGAGCCGCCGAGCGCTCGCAGCGTGTTCTCGGTAAAGACGTGGCTCACCAGTCCGTTGTCCTTCACTACGGTGATCTGCTCGTTCTGGAACGTCGCCATGCCGGCCGACTCCTGGCCGCGGTGTTGCAGCGCGTAGAGCGCGTCGTAGCAGAGCGGCGCGACGTCGCGGCCCGGAGCCACGATCCCTACGACGCCGCAAGCCTCTCTCATGCGAGACGCGTGATGGGCGTTCCGGGGCTGGCGAGCACGGCCCCAGTCTCGCACAGGCACTCGGGGGCGCGGAACACTTGAGTACGCTACAGCCGTGCTGGATTTGCACACACACTCGACGTTTTCCGACGGCTCGGACACGCCCTACGAGCTAGCCGAAAAGTCGCATCGGCTGGGTATCCGGGCCATCTCGCTGACCGACCACGACACCACTAGCAGCCACGACGAGATGGCCCTCGCGACCAGTCATTTCGGCATCGAACTGGTGCCCGGCGTCGAGGTGTCACTGCGTGACAACGCGTTCCCGGTCGTGCGCAATGGCCGCACGGTCCCGCGCAATGTCCACGTGCTGGCCTACTTTTTGCCCCTCGACCCGACCCACCCGCTGCAGCAGCAACTGGCCGAGCTGCGCCACGACCGCGACGTGCGCAACCACGAGCTCGTGGCGCTGCTGAACGAGCGGGGCTTTGATCGAATCACGCTCGAGTACCTGGGCGAGCTGTCCGGCGGTGTGGAGTCCGTCGGTCGCCCGCACTTCGCGCGCGCGATGTTCGAGCTCCACCCCGAGATCGTCGGACCGCGCACCGACGCCAGCTGGAACCGCATTTTTGTCGACTGGCTCGGACGCGACGGACGGGCCTACATTCCCAAGACGAGCATGCCCATCGAGCAGTTCGTCGGCGCCGCAGAGGGATCGCACACTGTCTTTTCCATCGCGCACCCGCTCGTGAACTACATCGAGGAGTGCACGAACGCCGGGATCGAGTCGACCATGCCGAAGGTCTTTGCCTCGTTGCGCGAACGCGGATTCCTCGGTGTCGAGGCCTACTACGGCGGGACCAACGCCCCCACTCGTTCCCTCATGGTGAAGCTGACCCGTGACGCGGGGATGATCCCGACCGGCGGGTCGGACTACCACGGCAGCTACAAAGACGAGGTGAAGCTCGGCGTCGGACGCACGGGGGACCTGCGCGTGCCCGACGAGATCCTTGACGAGCTGAAGGCCGCTCGCTAGGTCGACCCGGCGAGGGCGTTGGCTAGCGCATCGGACCTACGACGGCCAACCTCGTCAACGGAGACATCGATCGACGCCCCGATCCGTAGCCGACTCCCCCCGCATGTGCCGATTTGAAGGTGGGCCACGCCAGCCGCCGTCGCACGCATTGAGAACGCCGCCGCGTCGTTGGTCGCCACCACGAAACGGCCGGGGAACTCGCTGAAAAGCTCGGCGTGACATTCGAGCTCGTCGATTTCGGCGCCGACGTCGGCGACAGCGGCGATCTCGGCCAACGCGCACGCGATGCCCCCGCCGCTGACATCGTGGACGGCCGTCACGTCACTCGTCGCGCCAGCGCATATCGAGGCGACTTCGCCGGCGACGAACCCGACGGTCACCGCCGCTGCCGCGGGGTCGACGTTCGCGATTCGTCCGCCTCGGCGACCCCGCCGGGTGGCCCACTTCGAACCGGCGAGGGGAAAGGCCAGCTCGCCCACAGCGCGACGCGCACCCACAAGCATCAACGCGTCCCCCGCGCGCCAGCGCCATCCCGGCGGCGGCGCCACGAGCTTGTCGACGACGCCAAGTACCCCAAGGACAGGCGTCGGGTCGATGTCACTACCCCCGCTCTCGTTATAGAGCGACACGTTGCCCCCGATGACCGGCAAGTCGGTCGCGCGACACGCTTCAGCCAGGCCGTCGATGGCCTCGCTCAGCTGCCACATGACTTCGGGGTGCTCGGGGTTGCCAAAGTTGAGACAGTTGACAACGGCCTTCGCAGTGGCGCCGACGCAGGCGAGGTTCGCGAGCGCCTCATAGAGCGTGAGCGTGGTCCCGAGGCGGGGCTCGAGCGCGCACCAGCGTGGGTTCGAGTCCGTCGTAATCGCTATACCCCGCGTCGACGAGGGAAGACCCGGACCGGCGAGTCGCAGCAGCGCCGCGTCGCGTCCCGGCCCGACGACAGTGTTCAAGAACAGCATTGAGTCGTACTGGCGATGCACCCAGGCCGGGTCGATCAACAGATCGAGCAAGTCCGCCTCGGGCGAGCCGACTGGCTCATCCATCGTCGGGTCATCGGCGAGGACCGCATCGAGGGACGCGGGCCGGCACCGTGGTCGGTCGTAGAGGGGCGCTTCGTCGGCGAGTGACGAAGCGGGCACCTCGGCGAGCACCTCACCGTCGAAGCCGTCTCGAATGCGCAGCATCCCGCCGAGGCGCCCGTCAGCACGTCGCACCGGCTCGACCACCCGGCCGACGACCGTCGCGCGGACCTCCCACTTCGCGCAGACCTCNNCNACGGCGTCGAGGTTGGCCGGCGTGATGATGGCGAGCATCCGCTCCTGGCTCTCCGAGGTCATGACCTCGAAGGGCAGCATTCCCCGCTCGCGCAGGGGCACGGCCGCGACGTCGACGTCCATGCCGACACCACCGCGCGCCGCCGTCTCGCTCGTCGCGCACGCGAGACCCGCTCCCCCGAGGTCCTGGATGCCCACGACCAGCCCACGGTCGAGCAGCTCGAGGCAAGCCTCGATGAGCCGTTTCTCCTCGTAGGGGTCGCCGACCTGCACGCTCGGGCGCTTGGCGTCATCGCTGAGCGCATAATCGCCCGAGAAGCCCGCCGAGGCGAGGACCGACACGCCGCCGATCCCGTCGCGCCCGGTGCGCGAACCGAGCAGGACGGCGAGGTTGCCGACGCCCGACGCCGCGCCGAGCACCAGGCGCTCTTTGGGCAGGGCCCCCACGCAGAGCACGTTCACCAGGGGGTTCGCGTTGTAGCACTGGTCGAAGGTCAGCTCGCCGCCGACGGTCGGCACGCCCACCGAGTTGCCGTAACCGGAAATGCCCGCNACGACCCCTTCGACCAGCCAGCGCTGGCGCGCGTCGGTGAGATCGCCGAAGAAGAGCGAGTCCATCACCGCGAGCGGGCGCGCGCCCATCGTGAAGACGTCGCGCAGGATGCCCCCGACGCCGGTCGCCGCTCCCTGGTAGGGCTCGATCGCCGAAGGGTGGTTGTGGCTCTCGATGCGTATCGCCACGGCGATCCCGTCGCCGGCGTCGATCACCCCGGCGTTCTCGCCCGGCCCGACCAAGACGTGGGCGCCCTCGCTCGGCAGGCGCCGCAGGTGCAGGCGCGAGGACTTATACGAGCAGTGCTCGGACCACATGACGCCGTAGAGGGCGAGTTCGAGGTGGTTGGGCTCTCGTCCGAGGATCGAGGTGATCGCCCCGTACTCGTCGTCGCTCAGCCCGAGAGCGCGGTGGAGGCTCTCGGGGCTCGCGCTCACCTCAACAAACTACCGGCGGGGATTGGTCATCCTCNCGCCNNGACGCTGGCCATGACGAAGCTCTCGANNAGCACGCGGCCATCGGCGCTGCCCGTAAGCGTCGACATCGCTCGCTCGGGGTGCGGCATGAGACCGACCACGTTGCCNCGCTCGTTGGCGAGGCCCGCAATGTCGCCCCGCGATCCGTTCGGGTTGTCCCTGTAGCGCAGCACCACCTGGCCGCGCTCGTTGATCCGCTCGAAGGTCGCGTCGTCGCAGGTGTACGCGCCCGAGAAGTGGTTGATCGGGATCACCAGCTCTTGGCCGATCGTGGCGCCAGAGGTGAGGGCCGAATTGGTCGAGGTCACGATGAGCGTTGTCGGCTGGCAGAGGAACGTCAGCCCGACGTTCTTCTGCAGCGCGCCCGGCAAGAGACCGGCCTCGGCGAGCACCTGGAAGCCGTTGCAGATGCCGAGCACCGGTCCGCCCTCGTTCGCGAATCGGCTCACCGCCTCCATCACCGGTGAGAATCGCGCGAGCGCCCCCGGACGCAGGTAATCCCCGTGCGCGAAACCCCCCGGCAGGACGATCGCGTCGAATCCCGCGAGACTCTTCACCGTGTGCCAGACGAGCTCGGCGGCGGCGCCCACGCTACTTAGCGCCGCGACGGCGTCGTGCTCGCAGTTAGATCCGGGAAAGACGACGACCCCCACGCGCTTCATCGAGCAACCTCCGCAACGCGAACGTGGGCGTCTTCAATGACCGGATTGGAGAGGAGCCGCTCGGCCAATGCGCCGGCCTTCTCCCTCGCCTCGCCCTCGCTCTCGGCCTCGATCGTCAGGCGAAACATCTTGCCGGCCTTGACCTCACTGACGCCACTGAAGCCGAGCGCCGGCAGGGCCCGTTCGATGGTGGCACCCTCGGGATCGGCGATACCCTCACGCAGCGTGACGTCCACCACGACGGAATAGTTCATCTGCCTCGACCATACCAATCGGCCAGCGACCGTCCGGTCACTCGCTCGTACGCGGCGACGTAGCGCGCCGAGGTGATCGACACGATTTCAACTGGCACGTGCGGGGGCGGGGGCGCGTGATCCCAGGACTGCTCGTTGAGCCAGTCGCGAAACGGCTGCTTGTCGAACGACGGCGGCGTCTCGCCCGAGCGAACCTGGTCGGCGGGCCAGATCCTCGACGAGCACCTGGTCGGCGGGCCAGATCCTCGACGAGTCGGGCGTCAGCACCTCGTCGCAGACGACGAGCTCTCCCTCGACCAGGCCGAGCTCGAACTTCGTGTCGGCGAGCACCAGTCCCGCGTCGGCGCACTGTGCCGCCGCGCGAACGAAGAGGCCGAGGCAGAGATCTTGAGCCTCGTCGAGACGTGCCCGTCCGACGATCGCGGCGGCCGCGTCGAGGTCGATGTTGAGGTCGTGGCCGGATGTTTCCTTCGTCGAAGGGGTGAACATCGGCTCCGGGAACGGGTCGGTGAGGCGCATCCCTTCGGTTACGGCCATGCCATGCACCGTGCCGCGCGCCACGTACTCGTCAAAGGCCTGGCCCGCGAGGCGTCCGCGCACGATGCACTCAAGGGGCAGCATCTCGGCTCGACGAGCGAGCATCGTGCGCCCGTGCAGGGACAACTCGTTGGCGAAGCCCGGCACCGACTTGTCGATCTCGGCCGGATCGCAAGTCAGAAGGGCGCTAGGAAACTGCGACTGAAACTCGCGGGTCCAGTAGTCAGTCAGGGCGGTAAGCACTCGACCCTTCTCGGGGATCGGCTCGGTCATGACGACGTCGAAGGCACTCAGGCGATCCGAGGCGACCATCAGGAGTCGTTCGTCGCCGACCTCGTAGAGGTCGCGGACCTTTCCCGTGTAGAGGTGGCGCAGTCCGAGGTCGCTCATGATCGCCAGGTAAGCGCGTCGAGGACGCGCCGGCGCTGGGCCAGCAGCCGGTCGAGGTCGAAGGCCCGATCGATCGCCGCCGCGCTCAAGGCCACCTCGTCGTCGCTCTCAATCACGTCGCGAAAGGCCCGCCCTTCTTCAACCGTGCGGCGAGAGTCGCGCTGGACGATGCGGTACGCCTCGTCGCGCCCCATCCCCGACTCGATCAGGGCGAGCAGCACGGACTGGGAGAAGACGAGCCCGAGCGAGCCCTCGGTCAGATTGGCGAGGGCGCGCTCTTCGTGCAGGACCAACCCGTCCGCCAGCCATGTCGCCTGGCGAAGCATGTAGACGGTGAGCATCAAAGCGTCGGGCAGCACCGCCTGGAGGTAGCCACGCGAGACGCGCGCGAGGCCACAGAGACGCTCGGCCACCACGGGGTTGCGCTTGTGGGGCATCGTCGAAGATCCCTTTTGGCCTGGCGCGAACGGCTCTTCCACCTCTCCGACCTCCGTTCGGGCGAGGAGGCGCACCTCGAGGGCGAACTGCTCGATCGTGGTGCCGATCGCCGCACAGGCGTAGAGCACTTCAGCGTGGCGGTCGCGCGCGATGACCTGGGTCGCCGGCACGGGCACGAGCCCCAGGCGCTGGCAGACATAGGCCTCGACTTCGGGGTCGATGTTGGAGTACGTGCCGACCGCCCCGCTCACCTTGCCTACCGCGATGCCACGACGCGCGTGCTCGGCCCGCTCGATGTCGCGCTGGACCTGCAGGGCGAAGAGCGCGAACTTCGCCCCGTAAGTCGTCGGCTCGGCATGCACGCCGTGCGTGCGACCGACGATCGGCGCGTCCACGCTCGAAACGGCCCGGCGCGTGAGAGCGTCGCGCAGCTTCGTGGCGTCGTCAATCACGAGGTCCATCGCCGCCGCCAACGTGTGGCAGAGTGCCGTGTCCACAACGTCGGACGAGGTCAGCCCGTAGTGCACCCACGCGCCTTCGGGCGACCCGATCCTCTCCTGGACAACATCGACGAAGGCCGCGGTGTCGTGGTGGGTCACGAGCTCGCGCTCGTTCACCGCGTCAACAAAGGCCGCGTCGACGGTGGGTCGACGCGCGCGCAGGGCGGCCAGGTCCGCTGGCGGGATGACCCCGAGCTCGCCGAGCGCTTCCGCGGCGAGGAGCTCGACCTCGAGCATCGTGTCAAAGCGGCGCTCGTCGCTGAAGAGCGCCGCGACGTCGCCCGGTGCGTACCGGGGAATCACGACACGCCTGCGCCGCGCGCGATGTCGCTTCGCCGCACGCTTCCCCTGAAGTTGATCTGTCCCGCCCCCTCGTAGGCGCGCCGTCGGGCTTCGTCGACGGTAGACCCGAGTCCCGTCACCGCCAGCACGCGACCATCGCGGGTGATGAACTCGCCCGCCTCGTTGCGCAGCGTGCCGGCGTGAAAGACGATGACACTCTCCATCTGCGTTGCCAGCTGTCCATCGGGCCCGAGACCGCCGATGACGTCGCCCTTGCGCGGACTCTGAGGGTAGCCCTCGGCGGCCAGCACGACGGTGACGGCGGCGCCGGATTCGCTGGCGCTCGCCCCGTCGAGCCGTCCCTCGGCGGTGTTCAGCAGGAGATCGAACAGCTCCTCGCCGTAGAGGGGCACGAGCACCTCGGTCTCGGGGTCGCCGAAGCGCACGTTGTACTCGAGCAGCTTTGGACCGGCGTCGGTCATCATGAGCCCGGCGTAGAGCACACCGCGGTAGTTGATCCCGCGCCGCGCCAGCTCGGCCAACGTGGGGACGATGACGGTGCGTTCGATCTCGGAAGCCTCGTGGCTCGACGTACTGAACATCGGGGCGAAGGCGCCCATGCCGCCGGTGTTGACGCCCTCGTCGCCGTCCCCGACGCGCTTGAAGTCCTTGGCTGGGGCGAGCGCAACATAATTCGTCCCGTCGACGAGCACGTGGAAAGAGCACTCCGCGCCGGTGAGACCCTCCTCGATGACAACGGTGCGACCGGCCTCGCCGAAGGCGGCACCGCTCAGCTTCTCCGCGACGTCGCGGCACGCCGCGTCGAAGTCGTCGGTGACGAGGACACCCTTGCCGCCGGCGAGGCCATCGGTCTTTACGACGTAGGGCGGGCGCATCGTCGCGAGGTACGACTCGGCTGACTGCTGGTCGCTGAAGACGCCGTAGGCGGCCGTCGGCACGCCGGCCGCGGCGAGGAACTCCTTGAGGTAGGCCTTGGATCCCTCGAGGCGTGCCCCGTCAGCGCCCGGTCCGACGACCGCCTTGCCCTGAGTGCGCAGCTGGTCGGCCAGACCCTCGACGAGGGGCCGCTCGGGGCCGACCACGAAAAGGTCGGCCCGTAGGTCGATAGCCGGGGTCACGACGCAGGCAATCCCCTGCGCGGCGATGCCCGCGTTGCCCGGGGTGACGACGACCTCGGCGCTACTGGCCAGGGCGTTCGCGAGGGCGTGCTCTCGCGCGCCCGCACCGACGACGACGACGCGGCTCACGAGGGCCGGACGAACTGCTCGCGGCCCGGACCGACGCCCACGACGGAGATCGAGACGCCGGTCACCTCTTGGACGAACCTCACGTAGCTCTGCGCGGCGCTCGGCAGCTCCTCGTAACGCGTGACCGCAGAGAGGTCGCACTTCCACCCGGGCAGCGTCTCGTAGATCGGGGTCGCCTCGTGAAAGACCGACTGGTGATACGGCGGGAAGTTGTAGCGCACGCCGTGGGCCTCGTAGGCGACGCAGACCTTTATCTCGTCGAGCGCGTCGAGCACGTCGAGCTTGGTGAGCGCGATCGCCGTCAGGGAGTTGAGCCGGGCCGCCTGGCGGATCATCACGGCGTCGAACCAGCCGACGCGACGGCGCCGGCCCGTGTTCGTGCCGAACTCGTGGCCCCGTTCGACGAGCAGGTCGCCCAACTCGCCGTCGAGCTCGGTTGGAAAGGGACCCGCCCCGACGCGCGTCACGTAGGCCTTGGCGATGCCCACCACGTCGGTGATGTCGCGCGGGCCGAGACCCGACCCGGTGCAGGCCCCGCCGGCGACCGGGTTTGAGGACGTGACGAAGGGGTAGGTGCCGTGGTCGAGATCGAGGAAGGTGGCCTGGGCGCCCTCTAGGAGGATCCGGTGCCCGAAGTCCATCGCGTCGTGCACGAGGCCCACCGTGTCGCCGATCATCGGCGCCACGCGCGGGGCCATCTCGTCGAGGTAGCGCGCGGCGATGTCCTTCGCGCTGAGGGCGGGACGATTGTAGATCTTGGTGAGGATTGCGTTCTTCTCGTGCAGCACGACGTCGAGCTTCTCTCGAAAGATCTTGGGGTCGAGCAGGTCCTGCACTCGCAGTCCAACGCGGGCCGACTTGTCGGCGTAGGCCGGGCCGATGCCGCGCTTGGTGGTGCCGAGGGCGTTCTTGCCGAGGAAGCGCTCAGTCAGGCGGTCGAGCTCTTGGTGATAGGGCATGATCAGGTGAGCGTTGCCCGAGACCACGAGGCGCGACACGTCAATGCCCTTGGCGTGCAGACGGTCGATCTCGTCGAGCAGCACGGCCGGGTCGACCACGACCCCGTTGCCGATGACGGGCGTGATGTGCGGGTAAAGGATGCCCGAAGGCACGAGCTGCAAGGCGAGTGCGTCGCCGTTCACCACGATGCGGTGTCCCGCGTTGTGGCCGCCCTGGTAGCGCACGACGACGTCCATGTCGCGGGCCAAAAGGTCGGTCAGTTTGCCCTTGCCCTCGTCACCCCACTGGGTTCCGACTACCACGGTTGCGGGCACGCGACTCCTTGGACGGCCTCGTTGCTACGAAATCCTACCTTAGGGAAATTTCCGTCCCGTCTAGCGAAAGTCGATCGATCCGTCGGCGACGTCGACCGTGATCGTGTCGCCGTCCCTGTAGGCGCCCTCCAAGACCGCGAGCGCGATGGGGTCCTCGAGCCGGCGCTGGATGACGCGCTTCAAGGGTCGCGCGCCGTAGTCGGGGTCGAACCCCTCCCTGGCCAGCAGCCGCATCGCTTCGCTCGTCACGTTGAGCACGAGTCGCCGTGCGGCGAGACGCTGGCGCAGCCGTCCGAGCTGGATCCCGACGATGACGGCGAGGTCGGCCTCGTCCAGCGAGCGGAAGCGGATGATGTCGTCCACGCGGTTGATGAACTCGGGGCGGAAGAAGTCCTGCGGGTCGCCCTGGAGGTTGCTCGTCATGATGAGGACGACGTTGGTGAAGTCAACGGTGCGGCCCTGGCCGTCGGTGAGGCGACCGTCGTCGAGCACCTGGAGCAGGAGGTTGAAGACGTCGGCGTGCGCCTTTTCGATCTCGTCGAACAGGACGACCGCGTAGGGCCGGCGTCGGATGGCCTCGGTCAGCTGACCGCCCTCTTCGTAGCCGACGTAGCCGGGCGGCGCGCCGACCAGCCGGCTGACGGCGAACTTCTCCATGTACTCGCTCATGTCGATGCGCACCATCGCGTGCTCGTCGTCGAAGAGGTACTCGGCCAGCGCCCGGGCGAGCTCGGTCTTGCCCACGCCGGTCGGTCCGAGGAAGAGGAACGAGCCGATCGGGCGGTGGGGATCGGAGAGCCCGGCGCGCGAGCGCCGGATCGCGTTGGCGACCGCGGTGACGGCCTCGTCCTGGCCGACGACGCGCGTGTGCAGCAGCTCTTCCATGCGCACCAACTTGTCGAGCTCGCCTTCCATCAGTTTCGCGACCGGCACGCCTGTCCAGCGGCTGACGACCTCGGCGATGTCCTCAGCGTCGACCTCTTCTTTAAGGAACGCGCCGTGGGCCTGCAGCTCTTCGAGCTCTGCGGTCGCCTGGTCGATCGTGCGCTCGAGCTCGGGGATCGTGCCGTAGCGCAGCGCCGCGGCGCCGGCGAGGTCGCCCTGGCGCTCGAGCCGCTCGCTCTCGGCGCGGCGGTCCTCATACTCCTGCTTGGCCGTCTGGATCTTGGTGATGGCCTGCTTCTCGGCCTGCCACCTGGCGGCGAGCTCGTCGGACTGCTCCTTGAGCTGCGCGTACTCCTCTTCGAGGCGGGCGCGGCGCTCCTTGGAACCCTCGTCGGTCTCGTTCTCCAGGGCCATGCGCTCGATGTCGAGCTGACGCAGCCGGCGGATCACGACGTCGAGCTCGGTCGGCATGGAGTCGATCTCGATGCGCAGCTTCGAGGCCGCCTCGTCCATCAGGTCGATCGCCTTGTCGGGCAGGAACCGGTTGGCCACGTAGCGCTGCGACAGCGTCGCGGCGGCGACGAGGGCCGCGTCCTGGATGCGCACGCCGTGATGGACCTCGTAGCGCTCCTTTAATCCGCGCAGTATCGCGATGGTGTCCTCGACGGAGGGCTCGCCGACGAAGACCTGCTGGAATCGGCGCTCGAGGGCCGCGTCCTTCTCGACGTACTGGCGATACTCGTCGAGCGTCGTCGCTCCGATGAGGCGCAGCTCGCCGCGGGCGAGCAGCGGCTTGATCATGTTGCTCGCGTCCATGGCGCCCTCGCTGGCCCCCGCGCCCACGATGGTGTGCAGCTCGTCGACGAAGGTGATGACCTCGCCCTCGGCCTCTTGGATCTCCTTTAAGACGGCCTTCAGGCGCTCCTCGAACTCGCCGCGGTACTTCGCCCCGGCGATCATCGATCCGAGGTCGAGCGCGATCAGGCGCCGGTCGCGCAGCGACTCGGGCACGTCGCCCTCGACGATGCGCAGGGCCAAGCCCTCCACGATGGCCGTTTTGCCCACGCCGGGCTCGCCGATCAGGACCGGGTTGTTCTTCGTGCGGCGCGACAGCACCTGGATGACGCGGCGAATCTCGTCGTCGCGCCCGATGACCGGGTCGAGCTTGCCCGAGCGGGCGAGCGCCGTGAGGTCGCGTCCGTACTTCTCGAGCGACTGGAACGTCTCCTCGGGGTTCTCCGAGGTGATGCGCGCGGAACCGCGTATGCCCCGCAGCGCCTGGAGCAGCGCGTCGCGCGACGTGCCGAGCTCGCTCGCAAAGGTGACGAGGATGTGGTCGACCGAGAGGTACTCATCGCCGAGCTCCTGGCGCAACTCGTCGGCCTGCTCGAGGCCGTGGCGGACCTCGGGTGACAGGCCGGGCTGCGAACCGCCGACCGTGCGGGGTTCCTTCGCGACCCTCTCGTTAAGGGTGGCGCTGATCGCGACGGGGTCGAGCCCGGCCGCCACGAGCAGCGGCCGGGCGATGCCGTCTGACTGGTTGAGCAAGGCGAGCAGGAGGTGCGCCGGGGTGACGTAGGGGCTGCCGGCCGCGGCGGCCTGGGTCGTGGCGGCCTGGAACGCCTCGCGGGTCTTCACCGTCCAGCGCGCCGGGTCCAAGGCCATCAGGCACCTCCTCGGCCGCGGCGCTTCGCCTCGACGACGACGAGCGAGTTCTGCACCGGCACGAGATCGCGTCGGTACTGGCGATGGGTCTCTTCCACATTGGCGCGCGCCTCGTCGGCGAGGGCGCTCAAGCGCTCGCGCAAGTTCTCGAGCTCGACCTCGAGGGCCATGATGCGCTTCACCCCTTCGAGGTTCACGCCGTCGTTCGTAAGATCTTGAATGCGCCGAAGGGCCTCGAGGTCCTCGTCAGAAAAGCGGCGCGAACCGCCGCTGGTGCGCTCGGGACTCAGCAGTCCGCTTCGCTCGTAGTTGCGCAGCGTCTGGGGGTGCACGCCCGCGAGCTCGGCGAAGACCGAGATTACGTAGACGGCGTGGCGTGGCTGGCGCTCAGTCACTGGCGACCTCCTCGGGCGCGGCCTCGTTGAGCGAGGTCGAGAGTTGCTCGACGAGGGCCCGCTGCTGCCTGGTCAACTTCTTTGGCAGCGCGACGTTCACGGTGACGAGCAGGTCGCCGCTCGCGTGCTTGCCGTTCGCCGGCACGCCGCGGCCCTTCACGCGCATGGTCGTGCCCGGCTGGGTGCCGGCCGGCACCTTCAAGGTGATGGTTTCGTCGAGGGTGGGCACCTCGACGGTCGTGCCGAGGATCGCCTGGGTGAGGGGCACCTTCACGTTCGTCGTCACGTTCCTACCCGGCGCTCAAAGCGCGGATCGGTGGCGACGTGCACGTCGACGAAGAGGTCGCCCGCCTGGCCCCCGTTGGTACCCGGGTTGCCCTTGCCCTTGAGTCGAATGCGCTGGGAGTCGACGACGCCCGGCGGGATGCGCACGTTCACGCGGCGGGCCGAGGGCTCGCGGCCGGTGCCGTGACAAGTCGGACAGGGCTCGGCGAATCGCCCACCCCGACCCTGGCAGACCGGGCAGATGCTCGACATTGCGAAGGGACCTTGATCGTCGTTGATGACGCCTCGCCCGTGGCAGCGCTCGCAGGGCACGAACTCGCTGCCCGGCGCGCCGCCGGTGCCCTTGCAGGTGTGGCAGGCCTCGTTGCTCGGCAGGCTCACCGTCGTGGTGACCCCCATCACGGCGTCTCGAAATCCGAGGTGCAGCGCCGTCTCCAGGTCGGCGCCGCGCTGGGCGCGCTGGCGCCGGGCGCCCCCGAAGAGCCCGCCGAAAAGGTCGCCCAAGTCGGTGAAATCGCCCGTCTGGAAGTTGAAGCCGCCGCTGCCCGGTCCGCCCAGTCCGGCCGCCGCTGGTCCGAGTCGGCGGATCTCGTCGTACTCCTTGCGCTTTAGCTCGTCGCCGAGCACGTCGTAGGCGCCAGAGACCTCCTTGAACTTCTCCTCCGAGCCGGGGTGGGTGTCGGGGTGGAGCTGCTTGGCGAGCTTGCGGTAGGCGCGGGTGATCTCCTTGGCGGTCGCGCTCTGGGTGAGACCGAGCACCTGGTAGTAGTCCTTGTCGAACCACTCGCGTTCGGCCACGGGTTATCCCCTGACTTTGACCATGGCCGGGCGCATCACGCTGCCCTGCCAGCTGTACCCCGCGCGCAGCACCTCTTCGACGACCGGTCCCTCCCCCGCCTCATCCTCGGCGTGGGCGACGGCGTCGTGGACCTTCGGATCGAAGGGAACGCCGATCTCGTCGATGCGCTCGAGGCCCTCCCTCTTCAGCGCATCGAGCATCAGCGCGCGCGCTTGGCTCAGCGCCTCGGCCTCGTGGCTCTGGGCATCGGCGAAGTGGGCCTGGGCGTAGTCGAAGGCGTCGAGCACCGGCAAGAGCTTCGCGACGATGTCGCCGGAGGCGCGAACCGCCGCGTCGTTGGCCGAGCGCGCGACGCGCTTGCGGTAGTTCTCGAACTCCGCCTGCAGACGCTGCAGGGTGTCCAGGTACTCGTCGCGCTGGCGCTCGACCTCGTTGCGGTCGTCGAAGGCCTCGGTGGCTCCGTTACTCATCTCGTCGAGCTCGGTCGTATCGATGGCTCGGTCCGGCTCGCCCGGTGCCGCCGACTCGCCCAGCTCGACCTCGTCGCTCACGCTTCGTCGACGATCTCGGCGTCGACGATGTCCTCATCGTCGCCGGCCGGGGCCGCGGGTTCGCTCGCGTTGGACTTTGCCGCCTCCTCGTAGAGCCGCTGGCTGAAGCTCTGGCTCACCGAGAGCAGCTTGTCGGTCGCCGACTTGATGGCCTCGACGTTGGTGCCGTTGAGGGCCTCTTTGAGAGCGGCCAGCGCGCTCTCGACGTCGGCGCGCTCGGTGCCCTGGAGCGACTCGGCCTGGTCCTTTAGGAGCTTGTCGGTCTGGTACACCAGGCCGTCGGCGTTGTTGCGGATCTCGGCCTCTTCGCGGCGCTTGCGGTCGTCCTCGGCGTGGGCCTCGGCGTCGCGGACCATTCGGTCGATCTCGTCCTTGCTGAGCGCTGAGCCGCCCGTGATGGTCATCGACTGCGTCGCCCCGGTCGCCTGGTCCTTCGCCGAGACGTGCACGATGCCGTTCGCGTCGATGTCGAAGGTCACCTCGATCTGGGGGATGCCTCGCGGGGCCGGCGGGATGCCCACCAGCTGGAACTTGCCGAGTGTCTGGTTGTAGGACGCCATCTCGCGCTCGCCTTGGAGGACGTGCACCTCGACCGAGGGCTGGTTGTCGTCGGCCGTGGTGAAGGTCTGGGACTTCTTCGTTGGAATCGTCGTGTTGCGCTCGATGATTCTGGTCATGACGCCACCCTTGGTCTCGATGCCGAGCGAGAGCGGCGTCACGTCGAGCAGCAAGATATCCTTCACGTCGCCCTTCAAGACGCCGGCCTGGATGGCCGCGCCGACGGCAACGACCTCGTCGGGGTTCACGCTCTTGTTGGGCTCTTTGCCGGTGACCTTCACGACGAGTTCCTGCACGGCGGGCATGCGCGTCGCGCCGCCCACCAGGATCACGTGGTCAATCTTGTCGAGGGTCAGCCCGGCGTCCTTGATGGCCTGGTCGAAGGGCCCGCGGCAGCGATCGACGAGGGAGGAAGTCAGCTCGTTGAACTTGGCCCGGGTGAGCTTGATGTCGAGGTGCTTCGGGCCGTCGGCCGTCGCCGTGATGAAGGGCAGGTTGACGGTCGTCTCCTGCACGGCCGAGAGCTCGATCTTCGCCTTCTCCGCGGCCTCCTTCAGGCGCTGGACGGCCATCTTGTCGTTGGAGAGGTCGACGCCCTCGGTGTCCTTGAAGGTCTTGACGAGCCAAGCCATCACGGCGTCGTCCCAGTCGTCGCCACCGAGGTGCGTGTCACCGTGGGTGGACTTCACCTCGAAGACGCCTTCCGCTATTTCCAGCACCGAGACGTCGAATGTTCCGCCGCCCAGGTCGAAAACGAGAACCGTCTGCTCCTGGGGACCCTTGTCGAGTCCGTAGGCGAGGGCGGCGGCCGTCGGTTCATTGACGATGCGCAGCACCTCGAGCCCGGCGATCTGGCCGGCCTCTTTGGTGGCGGTGCGCTGGGCGTCGTTGAAGTAGGCCGGCACGGTGATGACGGCCTGAGTCACGGTGTCGCCGAGGTAGGCCTCGGCGTCGCGCTTGAGCTTTTGCAGGATGCGCGCGGAAATCTCCTGGGCGGTGTACTTCGTGCCGTCGATGTCGATCGACCAGTTCTCGCCCATGTGGCGCTTTACCGAGCGCACGGTGCGGTCGGGGTTGGTGATCGCCTGGCGCTTCGCGACCTCGCCCACCAGCACTTCGCCGGTCTTGGAGAAACCGACGACCGACGGGGTCGTGCGGCTACCTTCGGCGTTGGGGATGACGACGGGTTCGCCCGCTTCGAGGACGCTCACCACCGAGTTCGTCGTGCCGAGGTCGATGCCGACTGCCTTTGCCATGAAAACTCCTTATACAGTCCTCTGAGCCGCCGGTCCGTCCGGACGATCAGAAACCACTGTAGATATCTTACAAAGTTGAGCCCCCACTTGTCAAGAAAAATTACAACATAAATATTAACTAAGAGATGGACGGGCCCGAAAACGGACGGGAACCCGCCGATTCCAGGAATTTCGCACCGGACTACGCTCGCAACGTGCCCGAACTCATCCTGTTGCGCCACGGACGCTCGGTGTGGAACGACCTCAACCTCTTCACCGGCTGGCAGGACATTGACCTCTCCCCCGACGGCGAGGCCGAGGCCAACTCGGCCGGCGAGCTCCTCGCCGGCGAAGCCGACCTCGACCTGCGCGTCCTGCACACGTCGGTCCTCACCCGGGCCATCCGCACGGCCGACATCGCCCTGCACGTGGCGGGACGCTCCTGGCTGCCCGTTCGGCGAAGCTGGCGTCTCAACGAACGCCACTACGGCGACCTCACCGGCAAGGACAAGATGCAGACGGCCGAGGAGTTCGGACTCGAGCAGGTGCAGATCTGGCGACGCTCATTCGACGTGCCGCCGCCGCCACTGCCCCTCGGTGATCCACGCAGCAGCCTCGAGGACCCGCGCTACCGCGACGTGGCGAAGGACCTCATCCCGCGCACTGAATGCCTGAAGGACGTGGTGGCGCGCGTGACGCCCTGCTTCCGCGACGTCATTGGCGAGGACTTAAAGAGCGAGGGCGTGCGCGGCGGGGCCGTCATCATCGTCGCCCACGGCAACTCGATACGGGCGCTGCGCATGGTCCTGGAGAACATCAGCGACGAGGAGATCCCCGGGGTCGAGATCCCCACGGGCATCCCGTATCGCATGACGCTCGACCACGAGCTGAACGTGCTCGCGGCGCGCTATCTCGGCGATCCCGAGGCCGCGAAGCTCGCCGCCGAAGCCGTCGCCCACCAGGCGGGCTGACTAGAGCGCCTTCGGCCCTCGCTCGTTGGTGCGGATGCGAATCACGTGCTCGACATCGGTCACCCAGGCGATCCCGTCACCGACGGTGTCGGTGCGCGCGGCCGCGACGATCGCGTCGATGACCTCTTCGACCATCTCGTCGGTGACGATGACCTCGATCTGGATCTTGTCGACGAAGTCGAACTCGTACTCCTTGCCCCGGTAGATCTCGATGTGGCCCCCGGTGTGGCCGAAGCCCCGCACCTGGCCGACGGTGAGGCCCGTGACGCCAACGGCCTTCACGGCGACCTTCACTTCGTCGAGCTTGAACGGCTTGACAACGGCGGTAACTAGCTTCATGGATCTCCTTAGACGTTGTCGGGGTGGGTGTGGCTGGGCGTGAGGACGGGCTCGCCGAAGGTCGGCTCGGGGAAGGCCTCCTCCTCGTGGATTGCGATGTCGCCCTCGCGAAGCGTCTCTTCGGACTCGCGCAGTCCCCCGAGGACGAACTTAACGAAGTGGAAGATTAAGAAGGTGCCAACGGCCGTCCAGCAGATGATCCAGGCTGCGGCGAGAAACTGCTCCCAGAGCTGGTGCAGCGAGTGGCCGAAGAACCAGCCGCGCACGAAGAACGCACCGATCCCTTTGTAGTGGGCGCCCTTCACGCCGTACTCGGTCATCGCCGGGTCGGCGAGGAGCCCCACCAAGAGTCCGCCAGTAAGACCGGCGAACCCGTGGGTGTAGACGACGCCGAGCGCGTCGTCGACCTTGGAGAACGGACGGCACCGCGAGAGGTACGTCCAGGCGAACCAGACGACCGTCGAGGCAATCAGACCGACGAGGATGGCGCCGACTCCATTCACCCAGCCGGCGCTCGGGGTGATGGCCACGAGCCCGCAGATCATGCCGTTGATGGCGCCAAGAAATGTCGGCTTCTTCTGCCGGGAGAGGAACATGTCCCAGAACATCCACGTGAGCAGTCCGGCCGCGGTGGCGACGTTGGTATTGAGCACGGCCGAGGCCATGTCGGCGCCCGCGTAGAACGGGTCGCCTCCGTTGAAGCCGTTCCAACCGAGCCAGAGGATGCCCGCCCCTACAGCGACCATCATCAGGTTGCTCGGAAAGGCGTTCTCCCGGTCCTGCCAGCGGCGCGGCCCGACGATCCACGCGCCGACGAACGCCGCGACCCCCGCCGAAAGGTGGATGACGTAGCCGCCCGAGTAGTCGACCGCCCCCTTCTGGGCGAAGAAGCCGCCGCCCCAGAGCAGGGCCGCGTTCACGCAGTAGACGAGCGTGATCCAAAGCGGCACGATGAGCAGCCAGGCCTTGAACTTGATGCGCCCGACGAGCGCGCCGAGGAAGAGGATCGGCGTGATGGCGGCGAAGACGAACTGGAAGTAAGCGAGGGTCGCCGTTGAGAAGTGAAAGGGGATGAGCGTGTTGGCGCCCGAGACGGCCTGGCCCTGCTCGGAGCTCGCGGTCGCGAGGGGGGTGAAGTGGCCGACGAAGCCGCTCCAGAACGAGCCCGTGGGGCCGAAGTGCGCCAGCGGCCCGAAGGCCATGTTGTAGCCCCAGAGCATCCACACGAGCAGCGTCAGCGAGAAGGCGGAGAAGGTCATCATCATCGTGTTGACGATCCACTTCTTTCGAACGAGCCCCCCGTAGAGCACGGCAATGCCGGGCAGGCTCATCAATCCGACGAGGGTCGCCGCGACGATCTGCCACGTGTTGTCCGCGGGATTCAGCCAACTGGGGTAGGGAATGTTGGAGGCTGCGTCGAGCACGTCCACTCGCTTTCGCTTGAGAGGGCGTCGTTGGCCTCGAAGGTTGGACTCAGTGTGCCAACGGAGAATTTCGAAGTCGTTAGGAACGTGTTACGGGCGCGTGAATATTGAGGTCGCCTAGCGCAGCGAGCGCTCGACGACCTGGGAGATGTCGAGGACTGAGACGTCGTCCCGTCCGCTCGCCTTTACCGCGTCATCGAGCATGATCATGCAGTAGGGGCAGGCTGTCGAGATGACGTCGGCGCCGGTGGCGAGGGCCTCCTCGGTGCGGTCCACGTTGACGCGCTTGCCGATCGTCTCTTCCATCCACATGCGCGCGCCACCGGCCCCGCAGCAGAAGCCCCGCTCGCGGCATCGTGGCATCTCGACCTTCTCGACGCCCGGTATCGCGCCGAGGACGTCGCGTGGTTCGTCGAAGACCCGGTTGTGGCGACCTAGGTAGCACGGGTCGTGGTAGGTGACCGTCCCCTGGTACGAGCTGCCCGGGACCAGGCGGCCCGTTTCGACGAGGTGGCTCAGCAGCTGGGCGTGGTGGATCACTTCGTAGTTGCCCCCGAGATCGGGATACTCGTTCTTTAGTGTGTTGAAGCAGTGCGGGCAGCTCGCAACAATCTTCTTCGCGCCGACGTCGTCGAGCGTGGCGATGTTGGCCTTGGCCATCTCCTGGAAGAGGTACTCGTTGCCCAGGCGCCGCGCGGGATCGCCGGTGCAGGACTCGCGAGGTCCGAGCACGGCGAAGCTGACGCCCGCGCGGTGCAGCGTGCGCGCGACGGCCTCGACTTGCTTGCGGCCGCGCTCGTCGAGCGAGCCGGCACAGCCCACCCAGTAGAGGTACTCGACGTCGTCGGGGATCGTTCCCTCGACGACCGGCACCTCGAAGTCGAGCGCGGCGAGCCACTCGGTGCGCTTCGACGATCCCAGTCCCCACGGGTCGCCCTGGTTTTCCAAATTGCGCAACAAGAGCCCGGCTTCGCTCGGGAACCTCGACTCCATCAGCACTTCGTAGCGACGCATGTCCATGATGGCGTCGACGTGCTCGATGTCGACCGGGCACTGCTCGACGCAGCTGCCGCACGTGGTGCACGACCAGAGCACGTCGGGGTCGATCGTCGAGGGCACGAGCGTGGCGACGCCGCTGTCGCTCTCGTGGCTGAGCAGCCGGTCGGCCGAGGCGAACATGTTGTCGCGAAGGCCCATGACCAGGAGCTTCGGGCTGAGGGGCTTGCCCGTCGTCCAGGCGGGACAGACGCTCTGGCACCGCCCGCACTCGGTGCAGGTCGCGAAGTCGAGCATCTGCTTCCACGTGAAGTCCTCGACGTGGCCGGCGCCAAAGACCGTGTCCTCCGTGACGTGCTCCATGTCCATGTCGGGGGTCTTGTCAAGACCGCCGAGCGCACGGGGTCGACGTGAGAAGGCGATGTTGATCGGTGCAAAGAAGATATGCAGGTGCTTGGAGTAGGAGACGAAGACGAGGAAGCTCGAGATGACGGCCACATTGGCCAAGAGAAACACCGCCTCGAGCACGCTGTTCACGCCCACTCCGAGCGGTCGCAGCCACGTGGCGACGACGTGGCTCGCGAAGGCCCACTTGGACTGGCCGTAGGGAAAGTGTCCGGTGTTGATCTGGGCCGCCCGGTAGAGCAGCAGCGTCACGATGACGAGCGCGATCATCACGAGGACCATCCACGCGGCGCGCGTGTGACTACCAAAGAAGCGGCTCTCGCGGTCCTTCCTCGAGGGCGCGTTTCGGACGCGGATGATCGAAAAGACGGCGAGCGCGACCAGCACTGCCGTGGCGAAGAAGTCCTCTACGAAGGCCAGCCAGTTGCTCTGGCCGATCAGGGGGATGTGAAAACCACGCTGGAAGAGAGCGCCGTACGCCTCGACGATCGTGAAGAGCAGGACGGCGAAGCCCCACATCGTGAAGAAGTGCGCCAGCCCCGGCACGGTCCACTTGAGCAGCTTTCGCTGACCGGCCACCTCCACGACCTCGGCGTCGGCCACCTTGGCGAAGCCGTGCCAGCGCCGCGGCGCTGGCTGGCCGGCCCGAATCAGCCGCGAGAGCCAGTAGAAGCGCTGCCCGGCGACGGCGTAGCACACCACCGTGATGGCCAGCCCGATGATGATCCGCGCTAGCACCGGATGGACCCCGCGCGGCTCACGACGTCTTCTTGAAGTTCTCGGAGTACCGGCTCGGCGTCGGCCCGCGCTGGCCCCGGTACTTCGAGCCGAGTTCTTTCGAGCCGTACGGGCGATCGGCGG
>JGI12269J14319_10001600_pt1 | contig 22421 bp, 21 predicted proteins | sample PeaSoiSIISIP2007_FD_14319 | JGI IMG/M metagenome (IMG submission 14319)
CAAGCCGACGATGATGAGCGTCGGCATGATCACCCCTGCAATCCACGGGTCAAAATAGACGAGCATCTCCTGCAGGCCCAGGAAATACCACGGGGCCTTGGCGGGATTCATCGTGACGTTGGGATTAGACGGCTCTTCCAGCGGCGCGCTCAGCGTGATGGACCACACCATGAGCAGCGCCGTGACCAGGACCGCGGCGACGAGTTCGACGCGCATCAGGTACGGCCAGGTGTGAACTTCGCGCTCCCACTTCGGATTCCACGGCTCGGTCTTGCGGTGTTCGGTTTTCGCCAGCGCCGGGTCGGCGGAGAGCTTGTCGATCAGGCGGTCATTCTCAAACGCCTGGCGGAAGGCGTACCAAACGTAAAACGGGACCAGGAATAGCAGCGCCACAATCGGCACGTTATCCGGAGCGGATGCAACCTCCCATATCTGGTGCCAGTTCATATCGGCCTCGAACCCCGCCTTTTAGTTTGTCAGATCTGTAGGACAGCCACTCTGGGCTGTCCGCTTTTGCATTGCTCAGAAAATCGTCAAAAGAAGACAGCCAAGAGTGGCTGTCCTACTAAACCATTCCACTCGGCCGCAGGATCACCGGCCGGTTGCGATTCTCTTCCTTGATTTCCGATTCGAGCATGACCGGCGCGGGCCCGGAGATTCCGCCGTCCTTGCGGACGCGCCAGAAATGCAATGCCATAAAGATGCTCGCAATGAGCGGAATCGCGATGCAGTGCCAGATGTAGGCTCGCAAGAGCGCGTTGGCATCGACGATCGATCCGCCAAGCAAAGCAAAACGCACATCGTTGTACGGCGTCATGCCCAGCAGCGCGCCGAACGGCCCTTCCGTACCTAACAATGGTGTCGCCCTGGCCATGTTCGTTCCCACCGTCACCGCCCAGAAGCCCAGTTGATCGTCAGGCAAGAGATAGCCGGTAAACGAAAGGAGCAGCGTCAAGACCATCAGGAGGACGCCGATGCACCAGTTAAATTCGCGCGGCCGCTTGTAAGAGCCCGTGAGGAAAACGCGGAACATGTGCAGCCAGACGGCGATGATCATCAAGTGCGCGGCCCAGCGGTGCATGTTGCGCAGCAGCTTTCCAAAGGGCACGTCGTTTTCCAGATACAAAATGTCGCGGAAGGCCTGCACTTTGCTCGGATGGTAATAGAACATGAGCAGGACGCCGGTGAAGGTGAGGACGATGAACAAATAAAATGTAATGCCGCCCATGCCCCACGTAAATTTGTACTTTACGGCGTCGCGATTGACCTTGGCGGGATGCAGGTGGAAGAAAACGTTGGACAGGACCGAGAGCGCGCGATTGCGCGGCGTCTCATCGTGCTTGACCCGGAAAATGGATCGAAAAACCTGACTCTTCTCGGGCTCTTTCAGGCCCTCGATCTCATCCTTGCCCTTTTCCTTGATCGTATCTTTGAGGTCAGTGATGTCCTGGCGGACACGGCCGAACAACCCCTTGCCGTTCTTTTCGCCGTTTTCTTCGGCCATTCCTACTCCCCCCAGATTGAGTCCTGCAGGCCCTCGAGATTTCCGCCGAAGCTGATCCGAAATATTCTTATACAGGCAGATACGCGCCTGTATCGTTGAACTGATTGACTCCGGCGCGCGGGTCATCCATGAACAGCTTGCTCGTATCCACGACGATTTTCCCGGTCGGATCGATATTCACCTTGGCGCGATCCATGGGCCGCGGTGCGGGACCTTCAAAGTTGACGCCCTCGCTGTCGTATCCGCTCCCGTGGCAAGGGCACTTGAATTTGTTCTCCGCCGGCTTCCATTCGGGAGTGCAGCCGAGATGCGTGCAGCGCGCGAAGATCACGAAGATCCGGTCCGGTTCGCGAACGACCCAGGCGCGATTCGTCATGAGAAAACGCTGGTCGATGCCGATGGAAAAATCCGCGGGGTAACCGATATTGAAAATCGTATTGGGTTCGTACAGCGCACGCGGGAAGAAAAACCGCAAAAACATCAGAAGATTGATGCCGAGATAGCCGTAAATCATTCCCCAAATCACGCGCCTCCGCATGGGATCCGGCGGGTCCGCGCTCTCTTTGGGTTTTGCCGCCGGCTTCGGTGCTGCTGCCGGCGATTTTGCTGCTGGGACTGTCCCGGTCTTTGCTGCTGGAGGAGCCGGGGTACTTCCTTCTACGGGATCGGCCATATTTCCGCTATCAGACCTCTCGATAAATATTATTAAATCGAGGCTATGGATGAACCAGGGTCCTAAAAACAGTTTTTAGATACAACTTCTTATATTTCCGCAACCCCCTTCCTGTCAAGGCGAATTCCGATTTTCGGTGTTTTTGTTGTGGCTCTTTTTCTGGACCGCGGGGAACGCGGGCGCCCGCCTGGAGGGCTCACGCGGAAAAGCTTTTAACACAGAGGGCACAGAGAACACAGTGACAGGAAAGAGAAACACAAGTGACAAAAATGCGTCGTTGCTTCTTTTCTCTGTGCCCCTCTGTGTCCTCTGTGGTGAATTCTTTTGCCCTTGATTGCGAACGGATCAAGTCATGACGATGCGGGATTACTCCTGGCAGAGCAGGACAATCTTCCCGCTGAATTTGGCGTGCTCAATCAATTCATTTGCCTGCGCGGCCTCGCGCAGCGGGAGCCGCGACGCAATCACAGGTTGAATTTTTCGCTGCAAGAGCAAATCGAAAAGAGTTTTCAAATCCGCTCGAAACCATTCCGGGCGCTCTTTCCGCAAATTGGCCACGTTGAACCAGACGCACCGGCGTCCATCCGGAATCAGCTTGAGTACTCCCATGAGAAGAAAACTGCCCGCGCCCGCGATCTTGCCGTGCGTTACAGCGGCCGACACACCGTAGCAAACGAGAACGCCTCCGCGGCGAACCAAACGGTAGGAGCGCCACCAATTCGTTCCGCCGATGGCATCGAATACGGCGTCCACGCCGTCTCGAGAAAGCTCGCGTACGCGCTTTGAAAAATTTTCAGCGCGGTAATCGATGGGAATGCCTCCGGCCGCGGCGATCGCGTCCTGCTTGGATTTCGATGCGGTGCCGTACATGGTGAGGCCGTGCAGGGCGCCGAGTTGCAGAAGCGCAGTTCCGACGCCGCCTGCCGCACCGTGGATCAAGATTCGCTGCCCGCTCGAAATGTTCGCGACGCGATGGAGCATCTGATATGCAGTTACATAATTCAAAATCAGGCAAACCGCTTCCGACGGTTCGAGACTTTCAGGCACTGGAACGAGAAGATCTTCAGGCACGATGGCAAACTGGCTGTAGGCGCCGCGTATGGTTAGAGCTCCCACCCGCTGTCCCACCGCAAATTGCGTTACATCCTTGCCCAGTGCGTCGACCTCTCCCACAAGATCGTATCCGGGAGTAAAAGGAAAAGGAGGCGTGCCCGGATAAAGGCCCCGGCGCATTAATACATCGGCGTAGCCGACGCCCGCAGCCAGAACTTTGACGCGGACCTCAGAGCGCCCGGGTTCCGGCAAGTCCTCCTCGATGTACTTCAACACTTCCGGGCCGCCAAGGGCAGTGACCACGATGCGGCCGTTCTTGACTGCGGGCATGAGCGTCCTATCCGGATGCTTATTTTAGAGAGCGGAGAATGACGTCGGCCAGCGCGGAAATAAACGTGGGCGAATCGCCGACGGCGGGCATCATTTCAAATTGCTCGACGCCCAGCTTGTGCGCCTGTTCGCGGGCTTCGATATTGATTTCGTGCAGGGTTTCGATGTGCTCGGTGACGAACGCGATGGGAACGATCAGGAGATTTTTTTCGCCCGAGCGGGCGAGCTGTTCGATCGTGTCGGTGAGCGAAGGCGAAAGCCATTTGCGGCGGCCGACCTTGCTCTGAAAACACAGCGTGTGCGCGTTTTTCCAGGCGCCGCACTGCATCACAAGCTTGACGGTGTCGGCAACTTGACGGGCGTAAGGGTCGCCCCGCTCGATCAGACTGAGCGGCAATCCGTGCGCGCTGAAGACGATGTGCGCGCGGTCCGGCTCGTCAAAGTGCGTGAGCGTGAGCGCGATCTTTTCCGCGACCGACTGAACGTACAGCGGGTGATTGAAAAATGTCTCCACGGTGTGGGCGCGCGGCGCGTTGCCGTTCGGATGAAACACGCGCTTCCATTCCTTCAGGCTGCTGGAGGTGGTCGCGAACGAGTATTGCGGATACATGGGTAGCAGGACGAGATCGGGCGCGTTCCAGGCGTTTACTTCCGCGGCCGCTTCCGCCGAGAGCGGATTCCAGTAGCGCATGGCGATGAAGCATTTGGCGTCGCAATATGGCGAGAGCGCAGTTTCGAGGGCGCGCGCTTGGCGCTCGGTCAGCAGGCGGATCGGCGAATGTCCTCCGATGGCGTCATAGTGATGGCGCACGACGCTCGCGCGGGTTCTGGCGATATAGCGCGCCAGTGGGCGGCGCGCGAACCACGCGCCGAAAAAATCGATGATGTCGGGATCGCAAAACAGGTTGTAGAGGAATGGTTCCACGGCGTCGGAGGAATCCGGCCCTCCTAGCTGGAACAGCACCACGCCGACTTTTTTCTTTTCGGTCACTTTCGCGGTTCGCCCTTTGCCGTGGATTGAACTACTTCCCGTCTTGTTTCAGACGGCGAATATCATCCTTCAGATTCGCCATGCGGCGCGCCACCGACAAAACGTATCCGCAAAACACGAGCCAGATCGCGATGTATGCCGCTGCCAGAAAATTCAAATTCTTCATCCCGTTTCTCCCTGAACCGAGTTGCTCACTGACCCTCACCGGTGGAACAGGCTTCAGCCTGTGGGTTTTTGCTTGCTGAAGGCGATCCTGCTCCAGCCAAATCCCACAGGCTGAAGCCTGTTCCACTAATTCCTACGCGTTACGCGAAGCTTCCATTCGATACGCATCCACTTCGGCACGCAACGCTTCCAGGCGATACCGCAAGCGGATCAGGACCGTCATCACGCCGAGCGTCGCCGCCCAACAGAGCAGCAGAACCCAGCCCATGCGGGCGTCGAGCGATCCGCCATCGCCGATCACGGGCTGCGGATGCTGCGTGCGAAACCACCAGATCGAGAAATAGACCAGCGGAATATCCAGCGCGGCGAAAATTCCGAAGACGGCCGATACCAGGGCGCGGCGTTCGGGCTCGTCGACGAGCGTCCGTAGCACGAGATAGCTTACGAACAGGACCCACAATAAAAAGGAAGACGTCAGGCGCGCGTCCCAAGTCCACCAGATTCCCCAGACCGGCTTCGCCCAGATTGGGCCGGTCACCAGCACAATCGTGAAAAATGCGACGCCCACTTCGGCGGACGCCACGCTCAGCCAATCCCACTTCAGCGCGCGCGTGCGCAGGTAGGCGACGCTGCCGACGAAGACCAAAATGAAAGAGACAAAACCGGTCCACGCGCTCGACACGTGAAAATAAAAAATTCGTTGCACGAGCCCCATCGTGTTTTCCGTGGGAGCCCAGATCAGCGCTCCGTAGCTCGCCGCGGCCAGCAGGAGAAACACGGCGAGGACCGACGGCGCGGAAATTACCGCGCGGCTTGACGTTTCGGATTGCGCTTCGGTTCCCATTTCACTCCTCCAACAAATATTCGCCGACCATCCAGGCCGCCGTCAAAAATACCACGTCAAAGCATGCCAGAAACGTCAACCATACCATGGATAATTCGGGAGGGTCGCGCAGGACTCCGATCGTGGCTTCGGTGCTGGCGATGAGCACCGGGGCCAGCACCGGAAGGAGCAAAAGCGGAAGAAGCAATTCGCGCAGACGCGCCTGAGCGGCAACTGCGGAAAATACCGTGCCCGTGGCGGCTAGCCCGATCGTGCCGAGCGCCAGGACCAGAAGCAATTGCCCAAGAACAGGGAGGATCGCCACGTTGTAGAGCACCGCGAAGACCGGCAGGAGAATCACCTCGACGAGAAGCAAGAACAGAAAATTGGCGGCCATTTTTCCCGCGAGAATGCTGAATGGATCGATGGGTGCCAGGCGCAGCGCGGCCAGCGTGTCGTTGGTTTGCTCGCGCAGAAAAGAAGATTGCAACATGAGCGAGCCTGCAAATAAAAACGCGAGCCACAAAAGCCCGGGGCCGAAGCGGCGCGATTCCGACGATGTCGGATTGAACGTAAAGCTGAATAGGACGATCACGATCAAAACGAACACGACGGTTGTGCCGAGCAATTCCCGCGAGCGGAACTCGGTTCGGAGTTCTTTGGCGAGAATTACGCCGCTGGCGCGCGCGAGGGTCATGATGCGCCTTCTTCTCCGCTCTCGCGGACAGCGGCCATGACCAGGATTTCCCTGGGATTGCCGGTCGCGCCCGAGTCGTGCGTAATTTTTCCGCCGGCCAGGCGAATCGCGCGCGTGACCGCGCCTTGCGTTTCATTCCTCCCGTGCGTGCTCATCAGAATCGTGCAGCCCGAATCGCGCAGCCGCTGGATGGTCGCTCCCAGCCAGTGCTGGCCTTCCGGGTCGAGGCCGGTGCCCGCTTCGTCCAGGAGAAGCAGTCCGGGCGAGGCGAGCAAGGCGCGCGCAATCGAGAGGCGCTGGCGCATGCCGCGCGAAAACGTCCGCACCAGGTCCGTGGCGCGTCCGGCGAGGCCGACCGGCTGGAGCGCCTGCCGGGCTTTTTCCGCGGGATTTTCCAGGCCGAACAATTTTGCGAAGAAGATGAGATTTTCCTCGGCGGTCAGCTCTTCGTAGAGGAGCGTGTGATGGCCGACCATTCCGACGCGGCTCTTCACTTCCTCGAGCGAGATTGGATTCTCTCCGAGGTCGAATGCGATTCGACCGCGCGAAGGCCGCGTCAGTTGCGCCGCAATCTTCAGCAGCGTGGTTTTGCCCGATCCGTTATGGCCAACGAGCGCGACGCATTCCCCGGCCGCGATCGCGAGCGAGACGCCTCGCAGCGCGAGACGCATTCCGTAACGCTTTTCGACTTCGCTGAATTGGATTTGCAATCCGCCGCCGGGGCCGCCCTTCGGGGAAGATGCAAGCGGTGTGGACACGCGCGACGGCTCAGCCCTGGACCAGATCGCGTAGCAATTGTTCTGCGCGACCCCGCTCCAGCGCATAATCCGCGTCTGTGATTGTGCCCGCCTGGCGCCGTAATTCGAGACGCAACAACGTGTCTTTCAGGGAGTCCAGACTCGAGTTTACTTCCTGCGTGACCCTCTCGACGGGCGGAGGTGCGGGCGCGGTTGCCGCTGCCTTCGCTTGCGCAGCCTGCGCCGCGCGCTGCGCCTTGCGGCCTTTGGGAGCCGGCGGCGGCGCGGGCGCGCTGGCTACATCCGGAATCGGTTTCCGCAAGAGCAACCCGACGCCCACGGCAAAGATCGCCGCAAGTCCTCCGAGCAAAATCCATTTCTCATCGCCGATGCGCGCCGGTGCAGTCTCGATCGTAGTCTCCGGGCTGGAGTCGCGCCCGTTCACTTGATCCGGCGAAGAGGACGCCGATGCTTCCGCGGGTGGAGGCGCAGTTCCCGAGACCGAGACGTCAAATCCGGTTCCCGCCTTCAAGGATTCTTTTGAAAATACGTTGTAGCCTTGCTCGGTGCCCGCGGCGTTGAATCCCGTGCTTGCAACCTGCATCGTCGGCGGAATCACGAGCAGGACTCGTTGCGCGTCGTACGTGGAGGATTCGCGAATCTGGGCTTGATTGCCGGTGTATGGAACGATGTAAGAAATACGCACGCCGTTTTGTCCCGGCTGAAAAGCGTAGGAGATTGCGTAGCGGCCCTTGCCCTTGTCGATCGTGCCCTGACGCACGGGCATGCCCGAAGGACCAAACGTGGAAACCTGGTCGATCTCGGCGCCCTGAGGAATCGTGAACTCGAAATTTCCATCCTGTTTGAAATACGCGGCGGGAGGACTCGAGTTGTTCTGGACGGAATACTCCTCGCCGACCATGAGCTTGTCCCCGTTGGGCTGGAACACGAGGAGGCGCAACGGAACCTGGATGGCCGCGGGATTCGTGGTGGGTTCGTAGACCGTTACGTCCACGTTCGAGGTCCCCGGCGTGAGCGGCTGATGGAAGAAGACGCCGCGATAGACCGCGCGAATGAGCATCGGGCCTTGTCCAATGCCTGGGTTGTCAAAATGAAAGCGGCCATCGGCGTCGGTCTTGGTGCTGGCCACGACCGACATGCCGCCCTGCAACTGGATGAGCAGAACATCTACACCAGGGGCGATCTTATTGTTATTCGTGCCGTTGTGGACGACGCCGGAAACCGTTCCGGCCCGGGCGGCCGCAGACGCGAGGAGCAGCAGAGCAACGACGCTTAACAGGCGCCGGCGAATCGGATAGTCCTGCAATTTCATGAGCAAAATAAATCCTCGTAAGTTGAAAACGATAAGTTTCATTTCCCACATACTTCTACGTGGAGCGCATATAGAACTTTTTGAAATAGCGAACTCTCGCGGTCGGTTTTAGTGGCACAGGCTTCAGCCTGTGGGTTTTGGGGCTCGCAAGGCCTAAACCTCACAGGCTGAAGCCTGTGCTACTAAAAACGGATTCTTTATTGCCGAGGGTTCGCGGCGGTGGCCGGATCCCGGCGCGGGATCGGCGCCTGATTCCCGGTCACCCGTTCAATTTCCAGGAGCACTTGCGCCGCCTCGTTTTCCAGCGAATCCCTCATCTGCTCGTAATCCTGCTCGGCGTACTTCCCTGCCCGATTTTCAAATTTCAAGTCGCGCAAATTATCGTAAATCGAGTCCCGGCGCTCGAGGAGCTGATCGAGCTGCGAGCGGTGCGGCGCGGAATCTCCCGGATCGGGCTCAATCCAAAAAACAAAAATGACCACAGCAAGGGTGAGTACGAGACAGGCCGAGAGCATCACCGTGTCCGGAAACATTACCGCCATGAGGGCAAGCGTCATTCTTCTTCAGTCCTCGGTCTCGCGGTCTACTTGCTTACGCGCGCGTTCGAGCTGGACGTCGCGAAGTTCGGAAGCCGCCGTATGTGGAACGGGCGGCGCGCTGGATGCCGTCGCAAGGCGCTCCACGTCACGCTGCCGCCACAACCGAATCAGCGTGATCACAATGCCAAGCCCGATCGCGAACGCCACGCCCGGAATGTACCAGGCAATGCTGTTGAATCCCTTGGTGGGCGGCGCGCTCAATACTTTTTCGCCGTACTCCTGCACGAAATCCTGAACGATCAGATCATCCGCCTCGCCCTTGGCGACGTGCGCGTCCAGCTCCTTGAGCATCGGGCCGGATGACGGGCAGTTGATGTGATTGCACTGCGTGAGAATCTGGCCGCAGCCGCACATGCACATCAGCTTCGTGCCCAGGGATTTGGCGCGATCGGTTTTCTGCGCGTCGACGTGCAGCGGAATAAGAGCCGAGGCGATGCCCATGCACGCGGCGCAGATGAGCGCAAGTCGCCGCCGGTTAGTCATGACCATCCGGCAATTGCGAACGCGCGGAGTACGACACTTGCGCCGGTTGCGCGCCTCCCGGCACGGGCGCGGACGCTCCCGCCGTCGCGGAAGAAAGGACCATGACCGCCTGCCGGTTCGGCAGGAGAGCAAGAATCGTTCCCAGGACGACGACCGCGCCACCCAGCCAAATCCATTTTACGAGCGGGTTCAGATACGCGTGAATCACGGGGAGATTGGTATCCGGATTCGTGCCGGCATAGACCACGTAGAGGTCTTCCCGGAGCGTCGAGGCGATCGCCACCATCGTGCCGGACTCCTGATTGGACGGATAAAAGCGCCGTGTGGGATAGAGCATCATCACGGAGCGGCCGTTCTTGGAGACGTCGATTGTGGCGCGTTCGGCGCTGTAATTGGGCTCCGAGGTGGAATCGTAATTTTGCAGGAGAAGGTTATAGGGCCCGATGTTCATTTCCGAGCCGGCCGACATGTCCATCTGCTTGTCTTGATTGAACGCCTGGCCGGAGATGCCGATAAACACCAGCACCATTCCGAAGTGGACGACGTATCCGCCGTAGCGCCGCGTGTTCCGCATGGTGAGTTGCGCGGCGGAGGAAAAGATGTTCGCTCCCGTGCGGGCGGAGATCACGCGCGCGCCGCGATAAAACTCGGATAGAATCGTCAGCGTCACGAACACGGACAGCAGCAGGCACAGCGTCACGTAAAACTCGCGCAGCCCGAGCGCGACCGCGATCACGGCCGCCACAATTCCGCCAATCAGAGGAAATCCAAAATTCTTTTTCAGGCTTTCCACCGAAGTTTTTCGCCAGGCAAGCAGCGGGCCGACGCCCGTCAAAAACAAGAGAAACATCGCGATGGGAATATTGACGCGGTTGAAAAACGGAGGGCCGACGCTGATCTTCGACCCGCGCACCGCTTCCGAGAGCACCGGGAAGAGCGTCCCCGCCAGAACCGCGACGCAGGCGACCAGGAGAATCAGGTTATTGAAGAGGAAGCTGGACTCGCGCGAGAGCATCGAATCAAGCTGATTGTCACTGCGCAAATAATCGCGATTCTTGAAGTAGGCCGCGAGGCACACCAGGATGATCAGCAACAGAAAACCCCAGAACCAATGGCCGATGTTCGATTCCGCAAACGCGTGAACCGAATTGACCGCTCCGCTGCGCGTCAGCGAAGTCCCCAGGATGCATAACATGAAGGTGAGAAAGACCAGCCACACATTCCACACGCGCATCATGCCGCGCTTTTCCTGCATGATCACCGAATGTAGAAACGCCGTTCCGGTCAGCCACGGCATCAATGACGCATTTTCGACCGGGTCCCAGCCCCAGTAACCGCCCCATCCGAGCACGGCATAGGCCCAGTGCGCTCCGAGCAGAATTCCGGCCGACTGAAAAGCCCAGGCGATCATGGTCCAGCGCCGCGTCAGATGAATCCACTTCTCTCCCGGATATCTCCCAAGCAGCGCGGCCAGAGCGAACGCAAACGGAATTGTGAACCCCGTGTAACCCGAATACAGAGTGGGCGGATGGATCGCCATCTCCGGATATTGGAGGAGCGGATTTAGGCCGCTGCCATCGGCGCGCGTCGCCAGGTGCAGAATCCCACCGGCGCCGGAGCCCGCGAACACCTGAAAGGGGCTGGCGATAAAATTATTCATCGTCAGAAAGAAAATCTGAACGCCTGCCAGAACCACTCCAACGTATGGCATCAACTCCGGATGTTTTCCCCGGTACGTATAGAGGGCCGAAAACACATAAATCGAAAGCAGGAAACTCCAGAAGAGCAGCGAGCCTTCCTGGCCCGACCAGAGCGCGGAAAATTTGTAATACGGAGAGAGAGAGCGGTTGCTGTGCGCCGCTACGTACGCCATCGAATAATTGTCGGTGTAGAAGAGGTACCACAGGCTGAGGGTTCCAATCCAGATGAGAACGCAAACCGCGAAGCCGGCATTGCGCGCGGATTTGATCAGGAGGGGACGCCGGGTGATGATCGCGGCAATGCCCCCAAAAATCGCATAGAGCGCGAAGGCAAACGCCAACAATAGCGCGTAGGAACCGAACAGATCCAAGTCAGGTCCTCAATTCTGTACTGTTCACCGGCATCATGCGGAGTAACATTCGACTGTCCGAGTAACTCCGATTGGGACAGCCCCCAAACTTTCCTACAACCACGCGGAGCAGACTAGCTTTTGCCGCCTGAATACGAATCCCCGGTTGCGCTTCCCGGCTGCGCCTGTCCACCCGGCGCCGCTTCATATTTAGACGCGCACTTGGCTTGAATCGTCTCGGCCACAAATCGTCCGTCGGGCTGCACTTTGCCTTCGACGAGGCATTGCGCGCCATCCTTGAACGTGTCGGGAAGCGGATCGGTGCCCACGTAGCTGACCGGAAGGGCTTTTCCCTGCTCGACCAACACGAAATCCACGCGGCCGGAATAGTGCTGAATAGAACCGTTCTTCACATCACCGCCCACGCGCAGGCGCTGGTGCAGCGCCACGCCATTCAGTGTCGGGATTTCCGAAATGGTGTGGTAATACGTTTTGCTGTTCTGCGCCGACACCCAAGCCACGCAGAAAACTGCAGCGATGATAATCCCTGATCCAACGACGAACTTCGCCTTCGGTTTCATGAATTGCCCCCTGCTCCCAAATCACGTCCTGACGATGTAAGTTGAATTCTATCATACCCCGAAGAAAGATTTTCGCGAGGTGCCGCGGTAGCCACCGACCTTCGGAACAGTTCCATCCATTCCCGGTCACCTGTCCTTGGGGTCGGCAATGTTAGCCCCTGGTCCAGTGTCAGGATGGGGCCGATTCCAGCGACTCTTAGCACATCGACCAAGGGAAACAGTTCTTGACCGAGCGGCGCAACGTGTTTTGGCCGGTAATTGAACCGAATTCGCCGGATCAGCGTCGAACCGAGTCGAGCAACTGTTGATGCGGCAGGCTCCCCGTTTTCTGGAATCGGACATTCCGAAAGATAGGCCAGGTAATATCCGCGCCTCTGAAATTCCATGAGTCTCGCAGTGTCAGCCGCTTGCGCGTCCGATCCGGGCGCGGTTCTTTCCGTGGACGCAGGGATTTCAAGGGCTTCGAGGAAGGGATCGAAGAATTCCTTGGATTTAGCCGGGCCATAAAAATCGTCTTCGCAGCGAACAGTGGGCGCCAACGCAACGAACAGGACGCCCATGTGCACTGGCCGAAATCGTGTAGAGAGTTCGAGCGCCCGCAAGCGCCCCGCAATGTGATCAGGCGACGCCGGGAGTCCGCAGCCGTCGCACAGCAAGAGCCTAGAAGATGCGTCCATAGGTTCCACGTGCTAACTATAGTACCGCACGGAGATCGGTTGAAAAAGGAACTTCACTGCGGCGCAGGTTGCTTGATGCCAGCCCAGTCTTTTTCTGCTAGTGCCTTCCCCTCCGGCCAATCTGAATCGCACCAGATAAACGGGTCGTTAAATTGCTTCACAGTTGGCCCGAGGAGGCTTAAACATTGACGCCATTGCCCACTTACCAAGCCAAGGTGCAGAACTTCATTCCAGTAGCCATTAAGGCTCGAAAAATTTACGGTCAGTCTCTTCCTGGTGTTCTGGGGTATCGAGTATGCGCCTATCGTTTGGACATCCCCGGATGGCGCTTCCGGCGATTGCGGCCTGAAGTACGGATACTGGTATGTGATATCGGCTGATTGAATCGTTTTCACCCAATCGCCGCCAGGATGTTTGTTGTACTCTTGGACCGCTGCCTGCCGCCTTTCATCATCGATTAGAATTGCATGGATATCCCGCAACGGATACTTCCCATGACTTGTTATCGAAACTAACATCCATGGGCCCGAAGGGTGTGAAAAGCCGTTGAACGTCAGGAGCGCCGGCTCCGGCCCGGTCAACGTAATAAACGCAAAGCTATCCCCGCCGGTTTGCGTCTTCACGCTGTCAACGATTCCGCTAATAATGTCAGCTTGCTCTTGGGATGCGATCTTGCGATCGTGGCGAATTGCCTGGATCTCGACAAAACACAGAGCCGCTGCGACGACAATCCAGACTTTTTCCTCGGTCCACGTAAAGGCGTTCGCTCGCACAGCCATGACCACAGCGGCAACGCCCAGGATCGCAACCGCATAGCCAGGGACTGGCAAGCTATTTGGCCAGCGCCAAAACCAGTGTGCAATCCACATAAGAAATGGGGTCTGCCAGATGAAGCCGGACAAGGAATACCAGGGCTTCATAACCGCATGTTTCATGAGGTGAGTATAGCCCTTTTCTAAATTTGTGCTCCCTCGAAGGGGGCAACGCGGCAATGGTAGGGTGGAGCGCCATAATGAAAGAGCGCGCCGTAATCGGGGACGGCGCGCCCTTCGATGCTCTACCCCGCAGCCTGAGGGTCCAGGGGTGGAGTCAGGCCGCAGCATGGAGCCAACTCAAACTGCGAGTCCGCTATGACAAACACGCGCGCGGCTAAAAAGTTGCGACTAGAAATCGGACTGCCATGATGAGGGTGGGACGGAAATCCCGCGAAATCCACGAGCGGTCTACGAAAGAGCTTACTTCCCCAGCTTATTTTGGAGGCAATACTTCAGTTCGGGGCTGATTTCGGTAATTTCCATGCCGGCGCTCACCAGAAACTTACAGCTCAGGAGATCGTGCGGGCGCTCTTCATCGGTGAGTTTTCCGACGACGCGGCAATATTGGCAATCCTGATTCCAGCAAAAACGACCGTAGGGGATGGTTTCCGGGCTGATGTACTGAAAGCAGCGAAGAATCGTATTTTTCTCGGGGACCTGAAAAGCTTTTCCCAAGACTTTAATTTCCACCAGGCGTTCGTAGGGGCGAAAAACCTGCGTGGTCCCATTTGACGCAGTTGTCTCCGAGACTGGTGGTCCCGTTTGCTTTGACATGAGAGGCCTGTCTCCGTCTTCCAAGACTATGACGACAGGGCACGGCGCAACAATGACGATGCTGCAACGTGGTGCGAAAACAGCAACGCTCTTTGGCGGGTCGAAAACGGTAGGAATCAAGCTGCAATTCAGATTCTAGCGGCCTCGAAAAACTGTCCCATGCGGCGGAATTTTTCGTAGCGGCGTTCGAGGAGTTCGGGGATCGTGAGCCGCGACAGGTCGCGAAGCGAGTCGTCGAGAACGCTGCCCAAAAGCGCGGCGGAGGCTTCATGATCGAGATGCGCGCCGCCTTCCGGCTCGGAAACAATTTCGTCGATGATCCCGAATTCCTTCAAGTCGGTGGCGGTAATTTTCAGCGCTTCCGCGGCCACTTCCGCTTTCGCCGCATCGCGCCAGAGGATCGAGGCGCAACCCTCGGGAGAGATTACCGAGTAGACGGAATTCTCGAGCATGTTCACGCGATCGCCGACGGCGATGGCCAGCGCGCCTCCCGACCCGCCTTCTCCCGTGATAGTAACAAGAATGGGAACGGGCAGGCGGGCCATCTCGCGCAGATTTCGCGCGATGGCTTCCGCCTGGCCGCGCTCTTCCGCGTCGATTCCCGGATAGGCGCCCGGCGTGTCAATGAAGGTGAAAATCGGCCGGCCAAACTTCGCGGCGAGTTGCATGCTGCGCAACGCCTTGCGGTAGCCTTCAGGCTTGGCCTGCCCGAAATTTTGCGCCACGCGCTGCTTGGTGTCCCTTCCCTTTTGCTGGCCGACGAGCACGACGGGACGCCCACGGTAGCGCGCGAAACCCGTCACCATTGCAGCGTCGTCGCCGTACGCGCGGTCGCCATGCAGTTCATGGAAATCCTCAAACAGAAGGCGGACGTAGTCCATCATGTAAGGGCGCTGTGGGTGGCGCGCGAGAAGTGTCCGCTGCCAGGCGCCCATGTGCTCGTAAAAGTCGCGGCGCAATTGCGCGACTTCGCCACGAACGCGGTCGAGTTCCGCGGAGGGAATTTCCGGCCTTGCCATGCGCTGCAGGTCGGCCAATTCCCGCTCCAGCCTTTCGATTTCCTGTTTTCGAGATTCTCGGGCCATAGATTTTAGTAGGACAGGCTTCAGCCTGTCGCACTTCCCCTAGCTTCGCGTACCGAAAACCGACAGGCTGAAGCCTGTCCTACGCGTGCTAGGCGCGCGCTTCGAGTTGCACGGCATCGTCACCGCACAGACGGCAGACTTCACGGACGAGTTCTTGATCCGCGCGCACGCGTTGATCGGCGCGAAGCGTGGCTACTGCCCCTTCCGGCAAAACGAGATCGAACGCAACCGAGCACGAACCAGGCTTGTTCGTGAATAGCTCTTTCAGTTCATCGAGCACACCGGCGTCGACCGTTCCCAGATCTACGCGAATCCGCATGACATTCGGGGGACGTTGCCCCATGTCTTCGAGTTTCCGCGCGTCCATGACCGCGAGGCGCGTTCCGGCTTCTTCCACGTTGACGCGGCCCTTCAGAACCAGTGGCGCGTTGCTTTTGAACACGGCTTCGAGGCGCGCGAACGATTCCGGGAACGCCAGAATTTCAAGCACTCCGGTCATGTCCTGCAACGTGAGAATTCCCCAGCGCTCCCCTTTGCGTGAACGCATGCTGCGCATCGCGACCACGATGCCCGCGACGGTAATCTCCTCGCCGTTCCTGCGTCCCTCCACGGCGGCGAGATCGATCGCGCCCAGCTCCGCGAGCTTGGAGCCGAATTTCGAGAGCGGATGGCCGGAAATATAAAAACCGACCGTGGCGAATTCCGCGGCCAGCGTTTCGTGCTCGGGCCATTCTTCGAGGTCGGGCAACCGTTCCTCGTCGGGTTCCGCGGCCGCCGAATTCCGCCAATGAATACCAACTGCTCTTACTCCCGGGGCTTGACCCGCTGCCCCTCCGAACAGCCCGTGCTGGCCGCTGGCTCGTTCTCGTTGCTCTCGCTGGGCGCGCCCCATAGCCCGGTCAATGACCGCGAACATCTGCGACCGCCGCGATCCGAGGGAATCCATCGCACCCGATTTGATCAGGCTTTCGAGGACGCGTTTGTTCAAGAGGCGCGTGTCGATGTGATCGCAGAATTGGTAGATCGAGGTGAAGCGCCCGAGTTCCGCGCGCGCGTCGAGAATTCCCTTGACCGTGTTTTCTCCAACGTTTTTGATGGCGCGGAGTCCAAAGCGGATCGCTTCGCCAACCGGCGTGAAATCGAGATCGCTCGAATTGACATCGGGCGGGAGGACCGTGATGCCCATTCCGCGCGCCTCGTTGATGTACTTCACTACTTTTTCGGTGTTGCCCGTTTCCGAGGTGAGCAGCGCGGCCATGAACTCGACGGGATAATGCGTTTTCAAATAGGCGGTCTGGTAGGCGAGCAGCGCGTAGGCGCACGAGTGCGATTTGTTGAAGCCGTAGCCGGCGAATTCCGCCATCAGATCGAATATTTTCTCGGCCTTTTTCGCAGGTACTTTTCGCGTGGCGCATCCGGCCAGGAATTTTTCCCGCTGCGCCGCCATTTCGGCGTGATTCTTTTTGCCCATGGCGCGGCGCAGAATGTCGGCTTCGCCAAGCGAAAAGCCGGCCAGGCGGTTGGCGATCTGCATGACTTGTTCCTGATACAGAATCACGCCGTAGGTCTCTTCGAGAATTTCCTTCAGTTCGGGCAGGTCGTAGGTAACTTTCTTTTTCCCGTGCTTGCGATTGATGAAGTCGTCGATCATGCCGCCCTGGATCGGGCCGGGGCGGTACAGGGCGTTGAGTGCGGTGAGATCTTCGAGGCGCGTGGGCTGGTATCGGCGCAGGATATCCCGCATGCCGTGCGACTCAAATTGAAAAATCGCCGTCGTTTCTCCGCGGGCGAAAAGTTTGTAGGTTGCCTCGTCATCCAGAGGCAGCGTGCTCAGATCGATGTGCGCGCCGCGATTCTGCTCGATCATGCGCTCGGTGTCGTCCAGCACAGTGAGCGTCGTCAGGCCCAGGAAATCCATCTTGAGCAGGCCAATGTGCTCCAGGCCCTTCATGTCGTACTGCGTCGTGATTTCATCCCGGTTCGACTTGTATAACGGGACGATGTTGGTAAGCGGCTCGGGCGAAATCACGACGCCCGCGGCGTGCGTGGAAGCGTGCCGCGCGAGGCCTTCCAGGCGCTTGGCAACGGCCATCAGGTCCGTATAGCGAGCGTCGCCCTCGATCAGGCTCTTGAGTTGCGGCGTCTGCTTCAAAGCTTCATCCAGCGTGATGTTGAGCTGGGCTGGAACCAGCTTTGCGATGCGATCCACTTCTCCGTAAGGCAAGTCCATGGCGCGGCCCACATCCTTGATCGCCGCCTTGGCCGCCATGGTCCCAAACGTGATGATCTGCGCCACGTTCGACCGGCCGTACTTTCCCGTTACGTACTCGATCACTTCGCCGCGGCGACGCATGCAAAAGTCGATATCGATATCGGGCATGGACACGCGTTCCGGATTGAGGAAACGCTCGAACAGCAAATCATATTGCAGCGGATCGACGTCCGTGATCTGCAGTGCGTAACTCACCAGGCTCCCTGCCGCGGACCCGCGCCCCGGCCCTACGGGAATTCCCTGGGCCCGCGCGTGACGAATAAAATCCCAGACGATCAGGAAATATCCCGCATAGCGCATCTTCTGGATCATCCGGATTTCATTGGTCAGGCGCGCTTCATATTCGGCCAGCGTTTTGCGGAGCATGCCGGCCTTGGCGCGCGCCTCGAGGATCGGCACGCGAGAAGCAAAACCTTCTCGGGAAACAGCCTCGAAGTAAGTGTCGACGGTGTGTCCTTCGGGAACCTGGAAGTCCGGAAAAGAATTCTGCATGGCGTCGATCTTTACGTTGCAGCGCTCCGCAATCGCCACCGTGCGTTCAAGCGCTTCGGGGAGTTCGCCAAACACCTGCGCCATCTCTTCCGCGGTCTTAAAGAAAAATTGGTCGGTGGCAAATTTCATGCGGTGCGTGTCGCTCATCGTCTTGCCCGTCTGGATGCAGAGCAACACTTCCTGTGCGTGCGCGTCGCTATGCTTCAGGTAGTGGCAATCGTTTGTGGCGACGAGGGGAATTCCCGTTTCGCGCGAAAGTCCTACAATCATAGGGTTGACGCGCTTTTCGATTGGCAGGCCCTGGTCTTGAATCTCCAGGAAGAAGTTCCCTTTCCCAAAAATGTCGCGCAGGCGGTAAGCGGCTTCGCGGGCCTGATCCGGCTTTTCTTCCACCAGATTTTCGGTGACTGCGCCGCGCAAGCATGCCGACAAAGCAATCAGTCCGCGGCTGTGCTTCGCCAGCAAGTCGTAATCGATTCTGGGCTTGTAATAAAACCCTTCCAGGTATCCCGCGGAAACGAGCTTAATCAGATTCCTGTAGCCTTCCGCATTTTCGCAGAGCAAAACAAGGTGGTTCATGCCGCGCTGGCCCGGCTCGCCCGCCGTCGGATTCGCGTGCCCATTGGCGGCATCGCGCTGCGGCGTCTCGCCCCGATCGAGCCGGCTTCCCTTCGCGACGTACACTTCGCAGCCGATGATCGGCTTCACGCCCCGCGTCTTGGCCGCGTGGTAGAACGATTCCGCCGCGAATAGATTTCCGTGGTCGGTGACGGCCACTGCCGGCATCTTCCGGCGCGCCGCTTCATCGACGACCTCTTCGAGGTCGCACGCGCCATCCAACAGGCTGTAATCCGTGTGCAGATGCAGGTGAACGAATCTGGGAGTTTCCATGCCGGACGCTATTCTAATCTCGCGCGAAGATTTTAGCTACGCCCCGATTTCGCAGGGCTATTGTAGCGCCAACCTTCAGGTTGGCATTTTGGAATCAAGCAGATGCCCGCCTGAAGGCGGGCGCTACATAAACCGGGAACGAGCCCGCGCGCTCATGCGGATTGGGGGCACCTATTTCTTACCCTTCCTCGATTTCTTTTCCCGGGCAGCCCGCTTAATTTCTCTCGGGTCAAATTCCGTGGAAGGTCCGCTTTCCAACCCTTCTCGAATGTCCTCGCGGAGCCTTTGCATCTTGAGAGATCGCAGCTGATCTTCTTCTTCCAACAGGCGGAGGGCCTCCCGAACGACCTCACTGGCGGAATTGTAAGACCCCGAAGCGATCTTGGCGCGGATCATCTCCTCAAGGTGGGGGGTAAGACTAATGTTCATTGGCATACAGACGTCCCTCGGTTTTCAGGTTTTCTCCAGAATAGCTCTCTTGGCATACTTTGTCAATGTTTGCCAGGATATCGGGTCCCGAACTGAGGAGCCCAAGGTCTCAAAAACCTCGCACGAAACGCACGACGTCCCCTCAAGAAACTCGTGCGACAGGCTAAACGGATTGTGGCGGAAAGTTGTTGAGGAAAGGTTCTAGTGGCACAGGCACTTTCCCTGAGGGGGTTTTGCAAATGTACTTGCGGCAGTGAGTCTGTGCTTGCTACTTACAAAACTGCACAGCTCCACAGCGGCGGATGGCTGTGCTACCTATTTCTTCTTCGTTTTAGGTTTCGGCTTCGACTTTGGCCCGGGAGCCGATTTCCCCGGCGCCATGCGGTGAGGCTGAATTTTTGGAGGAGTCACTGGCCCAGCCGCCGCGGCGGTTTCCGGCTTGGAAGCCGCCTCGCCTTTCTTCTTCGGCTTTTCCGGTTTTTTTTTCTCTTCCACCTTCTTAGGCTGCTCCTTGATTCCGGCAAGTTTGCGAAGGATCTTGGCGTGGTCCTCGGGCTTTCGCGCGCGGCCCAGGAGCTGCAACTGGAAGAAGTCCTCCACCACTTTATCGAACTTCGGGCCGCGCTCCATGCCGAGAACCTCGAGCTCCGTGGCGACCCCCGGCAGCGCCTGGCGAATCGGCTTCCACCTGCTGAAGTAGGTCCGAATTTTGCCGACGGCTTTCCCGTTGTTGGATTCAGCAAGAATGTAGGCCAGCAAATCCAGCGGCGCTCTCTCCAGGAATGCGTAGGCGTCGCGCGCGGCCGCCGTCTTGGGGCCGGAGAGGAGCTTCACAATTTTCAGGGCTTCCGGCTCCACATCCTGTACCGCGCGCAATTCCGAGGAAGGAAACGACATGCGGCTGAGCACGGATTTTCGCTCGCTGTCCTTCAGCCGGCCCAGAATCGCGATGGTGACTGGGGCAAACAAGCGCGGGCGCAGGCCCGACGAAACCATATCCTCGCGGACGCGAAACATCCGGTTGATGGCGTCATAATCGGGATGACGTTTCTGGAGCAGCGGGTGCACGACTCCCATCAGGCCATTCGATTCCCAGGCCTTGAGAACTGCCGCCGGCTTCTCTTCGCGGGTCACTTGGCGGAACTCGCCGCCGGCGTCCTCCTGCGAGATCGTCTCTTGCAATTCGCGTTCGATCGCCAGGTTGAACCAGTCCCTGGTGCGAGACTCCATCTTGAAGCCCATCCGGGCCTCATAGCGCAGCGCGCGCAAGAGACGCACGGGCTGGTTCGTGAAACTGTGAATCGACAGCGCGCGAATCTCGCGCCGTTCCAGGTCGGCGAGACCATTGGTGGGATCGAGGAGCAAGCCGCGCGAATTCGGATTCAACGAAATGGCGATGGCGTTGATGGAGAAATCGCGACGGCGCAAATCTTCCATGATCGTGGAAAATCGAGTCTCCGGTTTCGCTCCGGGGCGCGCGTAGATATCCTCGCGCGCGGCCGAAATGCTCGCATCCACTTCACCGGAGAGAAGTAGTTCGGCGGCGCGCAGCGATTCGTCTTCCCGCGTCACCCTCGCTCCGCCTTTTTCCAGCTCTCGGATGATGCGCGACGGGTTCCCTTCGATCGTGAAGTCCAAATCGCGAATGGACATTCCGGAGACGACGTCGCGCACGGCGCCGCCGACGAGATACAGATTGGCCTCGGACTCAGTGGCGAGCTCCTGGATGCGAACCATGGCGGCTCGCTGCTCCGGGGAGAGGCGGCTTTCGAGCTGGAACATGTAATCAGGCATGCGTATACCGTCCTCGGCCGGAGACGCCGCTTATTTCCCTGCGTCCCCGCACCCGATCGAATTTATCGCGCCACGGAAATGGTCCCGTGGATTGGCTTTTGGCCTTCACGCGCGCGGGTGATGCGCTTTATAAATCTGTTTCAAGCGCTCCTCGACCACGTGCGTGTAAATCTGAGTCGTGGAAATATCCGCGTGGCCCAGCATGAGCTGGACCGAGCGGAGGTCCGCCCCTCCTTCGAGAAGGTGCGTGGCAAAACTGTGGCGAAGCTTGTGCGGCGTGAGACGCCCGCGCAAGCCCAGCCTCGTTCCATAATCATGCAGGATCTTCCAAATGCTGACGCGGCTGAGCCTCCTGCCGATACTCGTCAGAAACAGACTCTGATTGTGCGGCGGCGGACTCGACGGCCTGGCGAATTTCGGACGCGCCTGCGCCAGATATTGCTCGACGGCCTCGATGGCCTTGCGTCCGATGGGCACCAGGCGCTCCTTGTCTCCCTTGCCGATGCAGCGAACGCAGCCGATGCGCATGTCGATGTCGGAAATGCGGAGGTTCAACAATTCGGAAACGCGCAGTCCCGTGGAATACAGCACCTCCAGCATGGCCCGGTCCCTCAACCCGATCGGAGTCGCAAGGTTCGGGGCCTGCAGCAACTTGTCAATTTCTTCGACCCGCAGATACGTCGGCAGGCTGCTGCGGATTTTCGGCGACTCCAGATTTTCCGTCGGGTCCGTGTCCACAGTGCCTTCCATCATCCCGAATTTATAGAGTCCCCGGAGCGAAACCAGATACCGCGCCACGGAGCGGCTGTCCAGCTTTTCTTTGTACAGGCTGGAAAGGAAATCGACAACGTCCTCCCGGGTAACGTCTTCCATCCGTTGTTTGTGGCGTTTTCGGAGGAATTCCGCGAACCGCTTGAGGTCGCGCCCATAGGCCAGGATCGTATTCTGCGCCAGGCCTTTTTCCACGCGCAAATAGCTCAGAAAAACATGGATAGTCGATTCCATGGCTATCTATCCCACGATTCCTTGCTTCCCCGATTCCGCTCCGGCCGAATGAAACGCGATGCCGTACACTTCGCTGATCTCGGCGCAGCGCATGGCCCAGGCGAGCCCCAGAAAAGTCAGCGTCGCCCCGCCAATCAGCGCGATAAAAACAAGCAGCCGGGGCAGAAA
>JGI12269J14319_10001605_pt1 | contig 22400 bp, 19 predicted proteins | sample PeaSoiSIISIP2007_FD_14319 | JGI IMG/M metagenome (IMG submission 14319)
CCGCCGCCGGGGCGGCGCCAGCCGCGGGCTTCGCCGTCATCGACACGCGCGCGCCAGACAGCAGCGCCTGGTGCAGGTCGTGCGCGAAGTAATTGACCCGTTCAATGATGAATTTGTTGCGGCGCGTCAGCCAGTTGAAGCCGAGCACCGCCGGCACCGCGACCGCCAAGCCCATCGCCGTCATGATCAGCGCCTCGCCGACCGGGCCCGCGACCTTGTCGATCGACGCCTGGCCGGAAATTCCGATCGCGATCAGCGCATGGTAGATGCCCCACACCGTGCCGAACAGGCCGACGAACGGGGCGGTGGAACCGACCGAGGCCAGCACCGACATGCCGCTGCCGAGGTCGCTCTGAATCGTATCGACGCGGCGCTGCAGGTGGCTCGAGATCCAGTCGTGCAGGTCGATGTTCTCGGTCAGCCGGCCCTTATTGCGCTCGTGATGCTCGACCGACTGCAGGCCGTCGGAGGCGAGGCCGCGGAACGCGTTGTCATCGCCACCCTTCAACCGCGACAGGCCATCCTGCAGCGTCGAGGCGGCCCAGAAGTCCTTCTCGGCCGTCTTCGCATACTTCCTGAGCACGCGCTGGTCGAGCGACTTGGTGATGATCACGTACCACGAGTAGAGCGACATGAACGCAAGGATCACGAACACGCTCTTGCCCACGTAGTCGCTGGTCGTCCAGAGCGCGGCGATGCCGTAGGGGTTGTCAATCGAGGCAGTTCCGTCAGCCATGGTCAGAGCCCTCTGCGTAATGGATTCGAGTCAAACAAAGTTACTTGAAGTCATTGACTTAAGGACAAATCATGAAGTCAGACGCCAAGTCCACTTCATGCGCTGCCAGGACCCGACCGCGTCGTTGCCGACCTTCTGCGGTTCGAACTTGCCCTGCGCCTTCACGCACTTCTCGGCAGCCTCGTCGAGCCGCTGGATGCCGCTCGTTGATTCAACCTTGGTTTCGGTCACCCGCCCGCTCGGTGCGACATACACGAGCAGCACGACCGAGCCTTCCTCGCTCAGGCGCCGCGAGGCCGAGGGGTAATAGGAACTGCAGGCTTCGCCCAAGTTCGAGCCCTTGGCGACGCGGGCCTGGGTGATCTGCGGCGGCGGGGCCTTCGCGGCCGGGGGTGCCTCCACCGGCTTCGACACCACGATCGCGTTCACCGGCGGCGGTCCGACGACCGACGGGATGTCGAAGAGGGGCGCCTGCACGGCCGGCGGGTGGAAGTCCGGCGGCGGCGGCGGCGGCTCCTTCGGCGGCGGCTCCTCCTCGTGCTTGATCAGCTGCGCATCGAGCATCTCGCGGAGCTGCGGCACGTACTTGACCGCCGTACCAGCGATCAGCCCGATCGCGAACAGCACGTGAATGCCGATCACGACACTCATCACGATCGTGTGACGCCTAATAGATGCAGCGCTTGGCATGCAGCAGGGAGCCCCTATCTCCCGAACCCGTCTGATACACCGTCCGCGCGACAGTTCGTCGCTCGCCGCCGCGATGTCCGAACCAGCCGATCGAAGTCAACTTTGTCAAATATTCCGCGGACACGCGAAGCACGCATAACCACGCGCTGCTCAGTTCCCGCCGACGCGAGCCGACGATAACGCCAGACGCGCGGGTCTGCAAGCCTGAACTCGGGCCCCGGCCGGCGGGCGCGCGAATTGTCCCCAAAAGCCTGCTTGGCGGACATTGTCAAGAGCCGCGCGGGCCGGTGGTCGGCAGCGGCGGTCGCCGCGGGCACGACGACCTCAGCGTCGTGCCCGAGCGCGGTGTCGCCGGAGTTTTTTCGGCGCCGTCACGGGATCCGTGATCGCGCCGGTCGAGGCGCTTGTCACTTCGCGGACATACTTCGCGAGCACGCCGCGCGTCGCATAGGGAGGCCGTGCCCGCCACGCGGCCCGCCGGCGCTTCAGCTCTGCGGCACTCACCTCGAGCGTCAGCGTCCGCTCTTCGGCGTCGATCGTGATCCGATCCCCGCTCCGCACGAGCGCGAGCGCGCCGCCGACCGCCGCCTCCGGCGACACGTGCCCGACGACGAAGCCGTGGCTGCCTCCGGAGAACCGGCCATCGGTGATCAGCGCGACCTTGCCGCCGAGCCCCTTGCCCGAGATCGCCGCAGTCGGGCTCAGCATCTCCCGCATGCCTGGCCCCCCCTTCGGTCCCTCATAGCGAATGACGAGGACATCCCCGGCCCGGACCGTGCCGTCGAGGATGGCGGCGAGGCTCGCTTCCTCCGACTCGAACACCCGCGCCGGTCCCGAGAACCTCAGGCCTTCCTTGCCGGTGATCTTCGCCACCGCCCCTTCCGCGGCCAGATTTCCGTAGAGCACCACGAGGTGGCTCGAGGCCTTGATGGGATCGGCGAAGCCGCGGATCACGCGCTGCCCCGCCGGATAGGGCGCCGTGCCCGCGAGACTCTCGGCGAGCGTGCCGCCGGTGACGGTGAGGCACTCCCCGTGCAGCAGCCCCTCCTCCAGCAGCGCCTTCATCAGCGGCCGGATGCCGCCGATCGCGATCAGCTCGGACATCAGGTACTTGCCGCTGGGCTTCAGGTCCGCGAGCACCGGCGAGCGGCGCCCGATGCGCGTGAAATCATCGAGCCCGAGTCTGACGCCGGCCGCATGTGCGATCGCGAGCAGATGCAGGACAGCATTGGTCGACCCGCCAAGCGCGATCACGGTCGTGATCGCGTTCTCAAACGCGTGCCGGGTCAGGATCATCGACGGACGAATGCCGGCCCTGACGAGCCTCACCGCCGCCTCGCCGGCACGGCGGCAGTCCTCGAGCTTGGTCGGCGAGACCGCCTCCTGTGCCGAGCTGTTCGGCAGGCTCATGCCGAGCGCCTCGATGGCCGAGGCCATGGTGTTCGCCGTGTACATGCCGCCGCAGCTGCCGGGCCCGGGGATCGCCGTGCACTCCACTTCCTTGAGGCGCGCATCCGTGACCGTGCCTTTGGCGTGGCCACCAACGGCCTCGAACACCGACACGATGTCCCGGTGCCGGGCACCCGGCCGGATCGTGCCGCCGTAGACGAACAGCGCCGGGCGGTCGAGCCGGGCCATCGCCATCAGGCAGCCCGGCATGTTCTTGTCACAGCCACCGATCGTGACCAGTGCATCGAAGCCCTGGGCCCCGGCGACGGTCTCGATCGAGTCGGCGATGACCTCGCGCGACACGAGCGAGAAACGCATGCCTGGCGAGCCCATCGAGATGCCGTCCGAGACGGTGATCGTGTTGAAGATCCGGCTCTTGCCACCGGCGAGGTCCGCCGCGGCGGCCGCGGCGACCGCGAGCCCGTCGAGGTGGACGTTGCACGGCGTGATGTTCGACCAGGTCGTCGCAATTCCGATCGACGGCTTCGTGAAGTCCTCGTCGCGGTAACCGACCGCGCGGAGCATCGCCCGGCTCGGCGTCTGCTTGATGCCGTCGACCACGAGGCGCGAGTGCTCGCGGGCATCGTACGGAGGCTTGGTGCGCGGCATGGCGGCGGGTCGTGGCGCGGCGCGGTGCCGCCTCTGTATTGTGACGGGCGCGGCCCGTCCGGGCCACCTCGCCGGCCGCTCAGGCGCCCGGGTCGACCAAGCGGCGCTCGGGAAGCGCGATGATCGTGATGCCGTTCAGCGTGCGGTGCCCGCCGACCACGAGGCGGGGGGAGTCAGCGGGTCGCCCCGGCGCTCACGGCGTCTCACTGCTCTGCGCGATCCAGTGTTTCGCAGCGGAGTCAGCGCTTCCCTGCGCTGGCATTGACCGGCACAGGACACGCCGCAGGGCGGGCTCGAGAGAGGTCATCCCTCCTCAAGCACCGTAGCGCGCGGCCAGCATTCCATAGAGCGCGCGTACCGTCTGTGCCTCCGCGCCAACCGGCCGACCGGGGCGGTCCTTGCTGTTCCACGCGTACAGATCGAGGTGCAGCCACGGGGTCGCCTCGGCGACGAAGCGCCTGAGGAACAGCGCCGCGATGATCGAGCCCGCGAGCGGGGAGGCGGAGACGTTCGCCAGATCCGCCACCTTCGAGGCGAACTCGTCCTCGTAGCCCGCCCACAGCGGCATGTGCCACACGGGATCCGCGGCCTGCGCCGCGCTCGCTGCGAGCTCGAGGGCGAGCGCGTCGCTGCCCGCGTACAGCGCCGGGAGCTCGGGTCCGAGCGCAACGCGCGCCGCACCCGTCAGGGTCGCGAGGTCGACCAGCAGATCCGGCTGCTCCTCGTCGGCGAACGCGAGCGCATCGGCGAGCACGAGCCGGCCCTCGGCATCGGTGTTCGCCACCTCGACCGTGATGCCCTTGCGGGTCGCGAGTACATCGCCCGGCCGGTAGGCGTTGCCGGCGACGCTGTTCTCGACGGCCGGGACCAGCAGCCGAAGGCGCAGCTTCAGGCGCGCATCCATGACTGCCTGGGCGAGCGCGAGCGCGCAGGCGGCCCCGCCCATGTCCTTCTTCATCAGCAGCATGGCGCTCGACGGCTTGAGGTCCAGGCCGCCGCTGTCGAAGCACACGCCTTTGCCGACCAGCGTCACCCGTGGCCCGGCGCTGCCCCAGCGCAGCTCGACGAGCCGCGGCGCGACTGCGGCGGCCCGGCCGACCGCGTGGATGGCCGGGAATCCCTCGGCAAGGAGCTGATCGCCGATGATCTGCCGGAACTCGGCCCCGAAACGACTGGCGACGCCACCGATGGCCGCGGCAAGCTCCGCGGGACTCAGATCCGCGGCCGGCGTGTTGATCAGGTCACGCGCCAGGAACTCGGCCTCGGTGAGGCGCCGGACGTGCCCGGCGTCGGCATTTTCCGGCATCACGAGCAGCGGCAGCGTGGATGTCCCGGGAGAGGTCCGGTAACGCTCGAAGCGGTAACGCCCGAGCGCCCAGCCGAGCGCCGCCGCGGTCGCTGCCGCCGCAGGCAGGGCCTCGGCAAGCGCGTAGGAGCCGCTCGGGACGCGGTCGGGCACGGGAATCAGGTGCTGCGGGGTGATCTCGGCGAGCGTCGCGAGCCGCCCAAGACCGACCACTGCGCCGGCAAGCTCGCCGTCGGCGCGGGGCACGAGCAGCACGCGGCCGCGCTCGCCCCGAAACGCGTTGGCCCGGCCCCAGGCGCTGATCAGCGCCCGCTCGGACGCGGGCACGCGGCTCGCCCAGCCGTCGGCCTCGGACTCCGCCACGAGCCACAGTGACCGGGCGGCGTCGGCTCGATCGATGAACGCGGACATGGCGCCCCCACGCGGCAAGATGAACGAGGATAGCCGACCGGGACCCCGCCCTGCCCCCCCGGCATTGTGCAGCGCATTGACAAGGTCGCCGGGCCTGTGCTGACATCGGCTCGTTTCATCAGACCCACGGCCCATGACCAAGACCCGGATCCCTGCCGATCCTCGGACGCTGAGCCCGCGCGACGCACGGGACGTGCTCCTGTCGCTCCTCCTTCTGCGCACAGCGAGGTGCGGGATCCACGGCTGACGCTAGGTCGCCACGAACACCAGGAACCCCGCACCGGCACCGCCCGAGGCGGGGTTTTCTTTTGGCTCTTCAACCAGTTTCGGAGACTCGCCATGCGGATCTATTCGGCCAAAGACGTGGACGCCAGGGCGCTTCGGGGCGCGAGGATCGCGATCCTCGGCTACGGCAGCCAGGGCCGCGCGCACGCGCTCAACCTCAAGGACTCCGGCCATCAGGTGGTCGTGGGGCTCAGGCGCGGCGGGGCGAGCTGGAGCAAGGCCAAGAAAGACGGCCTTGTCGTCGCCGAGCCCGCCGAGGCGGTCAAAGGTGCCGCGCTCGTGGCCCTGCTGACCCCGGACCTGACGCAGCCGGCGCTGTACCGAGAAATCAGGGCCAACCTCGGCAAGGGCGCGACGCTGCTGTTCGCCCACGGCTTCAACATCCACTTCCGCCAGATCAAGCCGCGCAAGGACCTCGACGTCGTGCTGATCGCGCCGAAAGGACCGGGCGACCTCGTCCGCCGTCAGTACCAGCAGGGCCGGGGCGTGCCGTGCCTGATCGCCGTCGCCCAGCAGGGGGCGGGCAATCCGAAGACGCAGGCGAAAGCCCGGGCGCTCGCCTATGCGCATGGGATTGGCGGCACCCGTGGCGGCGTGCTCGGAACGACCTTCGAGGAGGAGACCGTGACGGATCTCTTTGGCGAGCAGGTCGTGCTGTGCGGCGGTACCACGGAGCTCGTGGTCAAGGGCTTCGAGACGCTGGTCGAGGCCGGCTACAAGCCCGAGGCTGCCTACTACGAGTGCCTGCACGAGCTGAAGCTCATCGTCGACCTGCTGCATGAGGGCGGGCTCGCCAAGATGCACCAGTTCATCTCGGAGACCGCCAAGTACGGCGATCTGACGCGTGGACCGCGCATCGTGACGCGCGGGACCAAGGCCGAGATGCGCAGGATTCTCAAGGAGATCCAGTCCGGAAAGTTCGCCCGGCAGTGGATCCGCGAGACCCGGGCCGGCAAGAAGAAGTACACGAAGCTCCTCAACCAGGATCTCAGGCACCCGATCGAGAAGGTCGGCCGCGCGCTGCGCGCCCGCATGCCCTGGCTGGAACACGCCCGCTGAAGCAACCCGGAGGCTGCCCGCCATGTCCACCCACGATCCGAACCGCGTCATCATCTTCGACACGACGCTGCGCGACGGCGAGCAGTCGCCCGGCTGCAGCATGACTCCCCCGGAGAAGCTCAGGATCGCCAAGGCGCTCGCCGACCTCGGGGTCGACGTCATCGAAGCCGGTTTCCCGGCGGCCTCGCGCGGCGACTGGGAGTCGGTGCAGACGATCGCCCGCGAGGTCAAGGGGCCGGTGATCTGCGGGCTCGCGCGCTGCAACCGCGACGACATCGAGAAGGCCTTCGGTGCGATCAAGGACGCGCCGCGCCACCGCGTGCACGTGTTTCTCGCGACCAGCGCGATCCATCGCGAGCACAAGCTCAACATGGCCAAGCACGAGATCCTGAAGGCCGCGGTCGAGGCCGTGACGTTCGCGCGCAGCCTCGCCGCCGACATCGAGTTCTCGCCCGAGGATGCCTCGCGCACCGAGCCCGAGTTCCTGGCCGAGGTGGTCGAAGCGGCGATCGAGGCGGGAGCCACCACCATCAACGTGCCCGACACGGTCGGCTACACGACCCCGCAGGAGTTCGCGGAGCTGTTCGCCCACTTGCAGCGAACCGTGCGCGGCCTCGACCGGGCGGTGCTGTCAGTGCATTGCCACAACGACCTCGGCATGGCGGTCGCCAACAGCCTGTCGGCAGCACTCGCCGGCGCGCGCCAGATCGAGTGCACGATCAACGGCATCGGCGAGCGCGCCGGCAACTGCTCGCTCGAGGAGGTCGTGATGGCGCTTAAGACCCGGCACAGCGTCTACGGGCTGTCGACCGGCATCCATACGACACGGCTGTATCCCACCGCCCGCCTCGTCTCGACCATCACCGGGATGCCGATACCCCGCAACAAGGCGATCGTCGGAGAGAACGCCTTCGCCCACGAATCCGGCATTCATCAGCACGGCATGCTCAAGCACCATTCGACCTACGAGATCATGCGACCGCAGGACGTCGGCTTCAGCCGCACCAACCTCGTGCTCGGCAAGCACAGCGGCCGGCATGCGTTTCGCGAGCGGGTCCGCGAGCTCGGCTTCGACCTCGCTGAGGACGAGCTCAACCGGGTGTTCGAGGAGTTCAAGGCGCTCGCCGACAAGAAGAAGGAGCTGTTCGATGGCGACATCGAGGCGCTCGTGCTGCGCGCCGGCGAGCAGGGCGTGGGGCCATGGAGCATCGCCGCGCTGTGGACCTCGGCGACCTCGGGTGCGGCGGCCTCCGCCGTCGTGCGGCTCGAGCACAGCGACGGGCGGCGCATCGAGCACGGCGCAACCGGCGACGGGCCGATCGATGCCGCGTTCAAGGCGATCGAGGCCGCGACCGGGATCGCCGTCAAGCTCAACAAGTTCGAGGTGAGGAGCGTCACCGAGGGTGAGGACGCGCAGGGCGAGGCCATCGTCTACGTCGAGCACAACCAGCGCAGCTACCGCGGCTCGAGCATCAGCACCAACATCATTGAGTCGAGCGCGCGCGCCTATCTCGAGGTCATCAACCGCATCGAATCGACCCGCAACGGAACCCTTCCGATGCACGCGCAGCTGTCGCGCGATCCGCGGCCCAGCAAGGCGACCGCATGAGCGCGAGGACCCTGTTCGAGAAGCTGTGGCAGGCCCACGAGGTCGTGCCCGAGACGCCCGACACGCCGGCTGTGCTGTACGTCGACCTGCACCTGACGCATGAGGTCACATCGCCCCAGGCCTTCGCGACGCTGCGCGCGCGCCGACTCAAAGTGCGGCGCCCCGACCGCACCGTCGCAACCCTGGATCACTCGACGCCGACCGACCGCGACCAGCTGTTCGGCAAGGTGCCGATCCGGATGGAGAGCGCCGCCCGGCAGATCCGCGAATTCGAGAGCAACTGCGCCGAGTTCGGCATCGAGCTGCTGGGGCTGACGCATGCGCAGCGCGGCATCGTCCACATCATCGGTCCGGAGCTCGGCCTGACGCAGCCCGGCAAGACGATCGTCTGCGGCGACAGCCACACCAGCACCCACGGCGCATTCGGGGCGCTGGCCTTCGGCATCGGCACGACCGAGGTCGGCCACGTGCTCGCGACCCAGTGCCTGCTGCAGCGCAAGCCCAGCACTCTCGCGGTCAACGTCGAGGGCGAGCTCGACCGCGGCGTGACCGCCAAGGATCTGGTGCTGGCGATCATCCACGAGCTCGGCGTCAGCGGCGGCACGGGCTCGGTGATCGAATACCGCGGCGGCACGATCCGGCGGCTGTCGATGGAAGAGCGGATGACGGTCTGCAACATGTCGATCGAGGCCGGCGCCCGCGCTGGTCTGGTTGCGCCCGACGAGACGACATTTGCGTACCTCGAGGGCCGGCCGCGCGCCCCTCAGGGCGCCGCGTTCGAGCGCGCCGTCGACGCCTGGCGCAGGCTCCCCACCGATCCGGACGCCACCTTCGACCGCGAGGTCGTGATCGAGGCCGCCGCGATCGCGCCGATGATCACCTACGGCACGAACCCCGGCATGTCCGTGCCCATCACCGGCACGGTCCCGGTCAGGAGCGGCGATGGCGTGCACGCGAAAGCGCTCGAGTACATGGGCCTGACGGCGGGGCAGCCGATGCTCGGGCAGAGGGTCGAGTTCGTGTTCCTCGGCAGCTGCACCAATGCGCGCCTCTCGGATCTGCGCGAGGCGGCGCGGATCCTCGGCGGCCACAAGGTCGCGACCGGCGTCAGATTCATCGTCGTTCCTGGCTCGCAGCAGATCAAGCGGCAGGCCGAAGCCGAGGGTCTGGATCGCGTGTTCATCGACGCCGGAGCCGAGTGGCGCGAATCGGGCTGCTCGATGTGCCTCGGCATGAATGGCGACGTCGTGGCCCGGGGCGCGTACTGCGTCAGCACCAGCAATCGCAACTTCGAAGGGCGCCAGGGCGTCGGCGCCCGGACCCTGCTCGCGAGCCCGATCACGGCGACGGCGAGCGCCATCGCGGGACGGATCGCGGACCCGCGCGGCTTTCTGTCCTGACGGCGGCGGAGCAATCCGATGGACCCGATCCGCACCATCCGCTCGCGCACCGTCGTGATGCCGCGCGCGAACATCGATACCGACCAGATCATGCCCGCACGCTTCCTGACGACGACGACCCGCGAAGGCCTCGGCGAGCACCTGTTCGCCGACTGGCGCTACGACGCAGCCGGGAAGGCGATCGCGGAGTTCGTGCTGAACCGGCCCGAGGCGGCTGGCTGCCAGATACTGGTCGCCGGTCGCAACTTCGGCTGCGGCTCCTCGCGCGAGCACGCCCCGTGGGGACTCTATGACTATGGTTTCCGGGCCGTCGTCAGCACCGAGATCGCGGACATCTTCCGCAGCAATGCCCTGAAGAATGGCCTCGTGCCGGTGGTCGTCGACGAGGCGACCCACGCAGCGCTGCTCGCCCAGCCGGGCGCCGAGGCCAGCATCGACCTCGAGCGCTCGAGCCTGACGCTCCCGGGCGGACGCGAGGTTCGCTTCCCGATCGAATCCTTCGCCCGCTACTGCCTCCTCAACGGCGTCGATCAGACCAGCTACCTGCTGTCCAAGCAGGCGGCGATCGATGAGTTCGAGCGGCGGATGAAGGCATGAAGGCGCACATCGCGGTCCTCCCGGGCGACGGGATCGGACCGGAGGTGATCGCGGAGGCGGTGCGCTGCCTCAAGCTCGTCGCGACGAACTTCCGCCACGAGTTCCGGATGGAGGAGGCGCCGGTGGGTGCGGTCGCGATGGACGCGACCGGAATGCCGCTGCCGCCCGCGACCCTCGCACTCGCGAAGACCGCGGATGCCGTGCTGTTCGGCGCGATCGGCGCGCCACGCTACTCGGACCCCGCGCTCAGGGTCCGGCCCGAGCAGGCAATCCTGCAGCTCAGGCGCGAGCTCGGCCTGTATGCCAACCTGCGCCCGGTCGTGTGCTTCGAGGCCGTGCTCGACGCCTCCCCTCTCAAGCCCGAGCTGCTCGCCGGCGTCGACATCATGGTCATCCGCGAGCTCACCGGCGGCATCTACTTCGGGACCAAGACGCGCACCGAGACCGAGGCAAGTGATCTGTGCGTCTACACGGTGCCCGAGGTCGAGCGCATCGCCCGGCTCGGAGCGCGCATCGCGCGCCACCGGAAGCGACGCCTGACCTCGGTCGACAAGGCCAACGTGCTCGAGACCTCGCGCCTGTGGCGCGCGGTCGTCACGCGGGTGCTGGCCGCCGAGTTCCCGGACGTGGCGGTGGAGCACATGTACGTCGACGCCGCCGCCATGCACCTGTTGCGCCGGCCGGCCGATTTCGACGTGTTGATCACCGAGAACATGTTCGGCGACATTCTGACCGACGAGGCCTCGATGCTGGCCGGCTCGCTCGGCCTGTGCGCCTCGGCCTCGATCGGCAACGAGACGCGCGGCATCTACGAGCCGATCCACGGCTCGGCGCCCGACATCGCCGGTCGCGGCATCGCCAACCCGTACGCCACGATCCTGTCGGCGGCGTTGCTGCTGCGGTACTCGCTCGGCCTCGAGCGTGAGGCCCGCGCGCTCGAGGCGGCCGTCGTCGGTGCGCTCGGGGCGGGTGTCCGGACCGCCGACCTGAGTCCGGTCGGCGCGCCGGCCTCGACGCGGGCCGCGGGCGATGCGGTACTGGCGCGCCTCTAGCGGCGCGCGGCCGCGACCGGCTCGGCTCAGCGGGCGGCGAGCGCCCGATCGAGCCCCGCGCGCAGGTCGGCCACGAGGTCGGCCGCCGACTCGATCCCGACCGAGAGCCGCAGCAGACTCGCGGTGATGCCAGCGCGGGCGCGGGCGTCAGGCTCCATCGCCGCGTGCGTCATCGTGGCCGGATGCGCGATCAGGCTCTCGACACCGCCCAGCGACTCGGCCAGCGAGAACAGCTCGAGCCCCTCGACGCAGGCGCGCACGCCAGCCATCCCGTTGACCACCTCAAAACTCACCATCGCACCGAAGGCGCGCTGCTGGGCGGCGGCGATCGCGTGCCCGGGATGCTGCGGAAGGCCCGGGTAGTGGACGCGCGCGACCGCCGGGTGCGCGACCAGCATCGCGACCACTGCGTCGGCATTCACAGCGTGCAGGGCGAGGCGCGCATGCAGCGTGCGCAAACCGCGCAGCGTCAGGAAGCTGTCGAAGGGCGCGCCCGTGAGGCCAAGGCAGTTGGCCCACCAGCTGAGCTCCTCGTGCAGGGTCTGCGTCCCCGCCACCACCGCACCCCCGACGACGTCGCTGTGGCCGTTCAGGTACTTGGTCGTCGAGTGCACCACGAGGTCGGCGCCGAGCGCGAGCGGCTGCTGCCAGACCGGCGACAGGAAGGTGTTGTCGACGACCACCAGCGCACCGGCCGCGCGTGCGAGCGCGCTCGCGCGCGCAAGATCGGTGATCCGGAGCAGCGGATTTGACGGTGTCTCGAGCCACACGAGGCGCGGCTGCGCGGTGAGGTGTGTCGCGAGCGCCTCGAGGTCGGTCGGGTCGAGGAACTCGACCTTGAGCATGCCATGGCGCGCGAGCGCGCTGAACAACCGGAAGGTTCCGCCGTAGCTGTCCTGTGGTGCGAGCACGAGCTCGCCGGACCGGCACAGGTGGGCGACCAGCGTGACCGCCGCCATCCCGGATGCGGTCACGACCGCTCCAGCGCCACCCTCGAGGTCGGTCAACGCGGCGGCGAGCGAATCCCGGGTAGGGTTTCCGGAGCGCGAGTAGTCATAGACCGGCTTCGCGCCGAACTCCTGGAACGAGAACGTCGAGGTCAGGTGGATCGGCGGGACGACGGCACCGAACTGGCTGTCGGAGTCGAGCGCGGCGCGGATCGTGCGCGTGCGGGAATCGCCCGATCCGGTCATCGCACGGCTCCTGCGACACCGGCGGCGATGCGCCGCTGGACGACGGCCCCTGGCATCGGGACACGGTTGTGGCGGTCGCTCGACGCGAGCACGCCTCGCAGCTGGCGCGCCGAGCGCCGCTCGCTGTGCGTGCGCCGCACGACCTGATGCGCGCGCACGGCGATCGCGCGCGACCTCACGGCTACCCTCGGCTGTACGGTGGACATCGACGCTCCCGGGTTACGACTGGCCGACTCCCGAGCCGCCGAAGGCGGAACCCGCGCAGGCGCGGCAAGGCCGCGGCGCCGGAGACCATCTACCGGACCCGGATGCCGGGCCCGCAGGAGTTGGCACCTTCACGCTGGGCGCAGGTTGCCCCGGCTTCAAAGGGCCAGTCCCTCAGCCGGTCTAGATGGACTGGACGAGTCTACGGATCCGCGCCGCAGTGCGTCAACAACGTCGCGGCGCCGGCTGGATCGATCGGGCGGTCATCATCCGCGCCTCGTGCGGCACCTCGGGCGCTCCCCTCGGCCCGACCGGTGCCCGCGTTGGCATCGGTTCGCCAGCGAATCGCCGTCCACACACGCCGATCACCTGAGTCCACCGCCGCTGCGCACAGAGGCCGTCCACCCCCGCCGGCACAAACACCTGCGCGTCGTTCGCGAACCGCCGAGCCGCAGCACGATCGCGCCGAGTCTGTGCCGCGCAAACGCGATCGCGGCGTGACGAAAAGCGCCGTGGCGCTGCGTCTTCCACATATTGCGACGCCCCGTAATCGGCGCACCCTGTTGAAGAGCGGTTGATGCGGGAGTGACGCGATGCGCAGCATCGCGGGCACAGGACTTGATCGGGAGAGCACTCATGACTGACATCACTGTCACGAAGGTTTTCAAAGCCGAGGACCGGACGCTGCCGGTGTTCGAGCAAGCGGAGAAGATGCTGCAGCGCATCCGCGACCGGGCCTTCGCGCTGTCGAGCGACCGCGGCTTCGGCGAAGGCCGAGCGCTGGATGACTGGCTGGCTGCGGAGCGCGAGTTCTGCTGGCCCACCGCGGAGTTCGTCGAGCACGATAAAGACTATGCGCTGTCGGTCGCCCTGCCAGGGTTCGAGCCGGCGGATATCGCCGTGACTGCGACGCCCCGCGAGTTGGTCGTATGCGCCAAGGCGACGGCCACGCGCCGCGACGAGACCAAGGCGAAGGACACGCAGGTCCGTTGGTCCGAGTTCCGCAGCAATGACGTCTATCGGCGCATCGCGCTGCCCGGCCAGATCAACGTCGACACGGTTACGGCGATACTGAAGAACGGTGTGTTGGCGATCGTCGCGCCGAAGGTTCAGCAGCAGACCAAGCCGGTAGCGGTCAAAGCAGCGGCGTAGCCGCTGTTGTCGGGCGAGTCAGGGGCGGCGCCGCGCCCGGCGCCGCCCAGCGTGGGAGCGAGCGGCGCGCGCAAGCCAGGAGACGGATGCCATGCTGGTCGGTGAAATCTGCAATCGGAATGCGGTCGTGGTTGCCTCGGACGCGGACCTCGTGACTGCCGCGCAGCTGATGCGGACCCAGCACGTGGGCTTTCTGGTGGTGACTGCGGGCGGGGCGGAGCGAAGCACGCCGCTCGGCGTGCTGACTGACCGGGATATCGTCGTCGAGGTCGTGAGCAAAGGCGTCGACCCGCTGCAGCTGAAGGTGGAAGACGCCATGTCGCGCGATCCGCTCGTGATCAGCGTCGAGGCGCGTCCCGAGCACGCACTGCGGCAGATGCGCACCTTCGGCGTGCGGCGCACGCCAGTCGTCGATGCCAGCGGCCGGCTGATCGGTGTGCTGGCGCTCGACGACCTGCTCGATTGGCTCGCCGGCGCGCTCTCGGATGCGGCCGGCATCGTACGGCGCGGGCAGCGCATCGAGCGCCAGATGCGCGCCTGAGGAGCCGCGCGCCCCGCCGCCGCTCAGGCACCGGGCAGCAGCTCGCGGACCTCGGCATCGGTGAGCTGGGGAAAATCCGCGTACCAGCCGCCGACCGCCACGAAAAACTGCGGCACCTGCAGGCAGACGACGTCGTCCGCCTCCTGCTCGAGCATCTGGCGTGCCTCGCGGGACGCGACCGGCACTGCGACCACGACGCGCCCGGCGCCGAGCTGCCGCGCCGCCGCAACGGCGGCCCGCAGTGTCGCACCGGTGGCGACGCCATCGTCGACCAGCACCGCCGCCAGACCCGCCAAGTCGAGCGGTGCTCGCTCACCACGGTAGGCGCGCTCGCGCCGCGTGAGCTCGGCGCGCTCCTCATCGGCCACGGTCTCGAACTGGCGCGCAGCGCCGGGCAGCATCGCGAGCACGTCCTCGTTCCTGATCGTCACGCCGCCCGGGGCGACCGCACCCATCGCGAGCTCCGGCTGGCTAGGCACGCCTACCTTGCGCACGACCAGCACATCGAGCGGCGCACCGAGCGCGGCGGCGACCGGCACGGCCACTGGAACCCCGCCCCGCGGCAGGCCGAGGACGATCGCGGGCTGCGCGCCCAGCCGTTTCCTCACGGCCGCGCCAAGCAGCTGGCCGGCTTCCGTGCGGTTGGCATATACACGATCCATACGGGCCTCCGCCGCAGCGTAAACATTGCCAAGGCCCGCAACAGTCGTAAAGCCCGCAGCCACCGATCGGGTAAGTCATGCTCCCACAATGTACGCCGCGGGCTAGTGTGCGACGATGAGGCAGGTGACTTCCCCACCGGCATCGGTACACGATGCGTTGATCGTCGTCGACGTACAGCGTGATTTCCTGCCAGGCGGCGCACTGGGCGTGGCCGCCGGCGAGAGCGTCATTGCGCCGCTCAACGCCTGCAGCGAGGCGCTCGCCCGGGCCGGTGCGCGTATCTATGCAACCCGCGACTGGCACCCGCCCGACCATTGCTCGTTCCAGGCACAAGGTGGGCCGTGGCCGACGCATTGCGTCGCGGGCACGGCTGGCGCCGAGTTCCCGGCGACGCTGCGGCTGCCGCGAGGCGCCGTCGTCGTCTCCAAGGCCGAGCGGCGCGACCGCGATGCCTACTCAGGCTTCGACGGCACCGACCTCGCCTCGCAGCTGCGCGCCGCAGACGTCACGCGGCTGTGGATCGGCGGACTCGCAACCGACTACTGCGTGCGTGCCACGGTCCTCGATGCGCGCCGGCTGGGCTTTGAGGTTCTGGTGCTCACGGATGCGGTGCGCGCCGTCGAGCTGAACGCCGGCGACGGTGCGCGCGCGCTGGCCGACATGCAGGCTGCGGGCGCCAGGCTCCAGCCGGGCGGCCCGACCGGCCCAGGGCCGTGAGCGCGCGCATCGGCTGGCCGTATCGCCGCAACGAGCCGCGCTTGCTTGCGCGGCGCAACGACCTCGATTGCACCGCGGCTTTGGCCGGTCCCACGTGGTGTGCGCCAGCCGCGGGACGCGAGCACACGCAGCAATGACCGCGGCACGAGCATCGCCGCCGGTTGCCGTCGGCCCTGGAGACGTCCCGCTCGCAGCCAAGATCGCTTGGCTGTCCGACCCCGCGTCGACCGCGACAGGCCGCAGCGCGTAGACGACGACAAGTCGCGCGTCCGGCCGGTGCGCGGCACCCCAGCCCGCGACCGGCGGGGCGAGCGCCAGTGTCGGCGCCTCCATGCGAAACGCATTCTCGAACGCCGCGACAGTGTGCGGCTCGACCGCAACGATCCGGGCCGCCCCCGCAGCTTCGAAGTGCCGCGCCACGTAGCGCGAGCCGAGCCGGTCGCGGGCTTTGGTGCGTCGGTCTCGGCGCGAGTACGGTAGGTACGGGACGAGCACGGTCACCGACCGGGCGCGCGCATTGCGAACTGCCGCCGTGACGAACCACAGGCGCACCGGCCGGTCGTTGGTCGAAGGGCCTTCGAGATCGCCGTGCACGCAATGCGCGATGGCAGCGTCTCGGCCGCGCACCGAGACGAGCGGACGCGCCTTGTGCTCACCGCGCTCGAAGTCACGCTCCTCGAGCGGCTCGGGCAGTTCTCACCGCACGCGCTGTCAAGCGAGCGTTGCCGCCATGGCTGCCAGTGCGCAGGCGTTGCCGCACCTAACGCCCCGCAGCTGCATCCATCACTCCCGGTGCGGTGCGACGCCGCAGGACCGGTTACATCCCAATGCCATCAGCCGTCGCGGGTGCGCCGCGTCCTGCTCCGCGCCGTGAGCGCCATACCGATCGCCGCGGCCGCCGTCAATAGCGCGGCCGTCGAGAACGCCGCCGCCGAGCTCGCGTGCTGCCAGATGAGGCCAAGGATTACCGAGCCCGGCAGCACGAACAGGCCGCTCGCAAGGTGATAGAGCCCGAAGGCCGTGCCGCGCTGCGCCGCCGGGGCCGAATCGCCGATCAGCGAACTCTCGGCAGGCTCGGTGACGGCGAGCGTCGCGGAATAGGCGACAAACAGGATCCAGATTTCGGCCCCGGTGGCGTGCGCCCCGGCGAGCGCGAGCAGCACCAGCACCCGCAATCCCCACCCGGCGAGCAGCACCGGCATGCGCCCGAGGCGATCGCTGACGACACCGGCCGGATAGGCGACGAGCATCTTCGTCAGGCTCGCGGCCGCCCACACGAGCGGAACCCACGCGACCGGCAGGCCGGCATCACGCGCCCAGAGGACAACGAACACCTCCGGGATGGAGGCGAGTGCCAGCATGGCAGCGGCGATGATCAGCGCCCGGAGGTTCGCATCGAGCCCGCGCCAGCTCAGCTGCGGGGGCGGTGCGCTGCGCACGAGCGGCGCGTCCGCCGGCACGCCGACCGCGAGCAACACGAGCACGGCCGCGCCCGGCACGGCGGACCACAGGAACACCCGTCCGAGTGCGGTTCCCGAGGTGAGCAGCGCAAATGCCACGATCGGCCCGATCACCGCGCCCGCGTGGTCCATCGCCCGATGAAAGCCGAATGCCCGGCCGCGGATCGTCGCGGCGGCGGCACCGGCGATCAGTGCATCGCGCGGCGCCGTCCGAATGCCCTTGCCGACCCGGTCGAGGAATCGGAGCAGCAGCACGATCGGCCAGCCGAGCGCGAATCCGATCGCGGGCCGGGCGAGGTTCGCGATCCCGTAGCCGCCAAACACGAGCCGCTTGGCACCGACGCCCCGGTCGCTGAGCCGGCCGGCGACGAGCTTGAGCACGCTGGCCGTCGCCTCGGCAATCCCCTCGATCAGGCCGACGATCGCCGGGCCCGCGCCGAGGGTCGCGGTCAGGAACACGGGCAGCAGCGGCGTGATCATCTCGCTTGCGCCGTCGTTGAGCAGCGAGACGAAGCCGAGAACGACCACCGTGCGCGGCAGTCTCGCGGGCATCCCGGTCGAGGGCATGGACCGTGCCGGTCAGCGGCGCGCGGCCAGGATCCGCAGCATGCGGCGCAGCGGCTCGGCGGCGCCCCACAGCAGCTGGTCGCCAACCGTGAACGCCGTCAGGTACTCCCCGCCCACCGGCAGCTTGCGGACCCGGCCGACCGGGATGCCGAGCGTGCCACTGACGGCGGCGGGCGACAGTTCCCTGATCGAGGCGGCGCGCTCGTTCGGGACAACGCGCACCCACTCGTTGCCCGACGCCAGCACCCGCTCGACCTCCGCGAGCGGCAGGCTCCGCCTGAGCTTCAGCGTCAACGCCTGGCTGTGGCAGCGCATGGCACCGATCCGCACGCACACCCCGTCGAGCGGGACCGGCCGCGCCTCGCGGCCGAGGATCTTGTTGGCCTCGGCGCTGGCCTTCCACTCCTCGCGGCTCTGGCCGGTCCCCAGATCGGCGTCGATCCACGGGATCAGGCTGCCGGCGAGCGCCGTACCGAACTGCTCGTGGGGCAGCGCATCGCTGCGCAGTGTCGCCGTCACCGCCCGATCGATGTCGAGGATCGAGCTCATGGGATCAGCGAGCAGCGGCGCGACCGCGGCGTGGGCCGCCCCCATCTGCGCGAGCAGCTCGCGCATGTGGGCGGCGCCTGCGCCCGAGGCCGCCTGGTAGGTCATCGCCGTCGCCCACTCGACCAGGTCCTCGCGGAGCAGGCCGCACACTGCCATCAGCAGCAGCGAGACCGTGCAGTTGCCGCCGATGAAGTCGCGCCGGCCGGCCGCGAGCGCCGCATCGATGACCGGCCGGTTGACCGGGTCGAGGATGATCACGGCCTCCGGGCGCATCCGCAGCGCCGAGGCGGCATCGATCCAGTAACCGGTCCAGCCCGCTGCCCGCAGAGCCGGGTGTATCGCAGTCGTGTAGTCCCCGCCCTGGCAGCTCAGGATGACGTCCATCTCGGCGAGCGAGCCGACGTCGCTCGCGTCGCGCACCGGCGGCGTAGCGCGGCCGACGTCGGGTGCCGCGGTGCCGGCCCGGGTCGTGCTGAAGAACACCGGCGAGGCGAGCTCGAAATCCCGCTCGGCGCGCATGCGCTCGATGAGCACGGACCCGACCATGCCCCGCCAGCCCACGATTCCTACCCGCATCGAACGCTCCTACCCCGCGGTGAGTCCAAGGCTACAGCAGCAACTCCTCCGCCGGTTCGCGCAGGTTGTAGCGCGAGCTCATCGAGTGACCATAGGCACCGGCCGTCGCGATCAGCAGCACGTCGCCCTCGCGGGTCACCGGCAGCTGTCGCTCGTGGCCGAGCACGTCGGCGGATTCGCAGATGGGACCGACGATCTCGTAGGTCTCGGTCGCCGGCTCCGCGAGCCGCGTGAGATTGACGATCTCGTGGTGGGCGCCGTAGAGCGCCGGGCGGATCAGGGAGTTCATGCCGGTCGCGACCCCGACGTACTGCACCGCGCCCTTGCCCTTGAGCTGCGTCACCCGCGCGAGCAGCACGCCGGCGGCCGCGACCAGGTAGCGTCCGGGCTCGAGCCACAGCTCGAATGCCGGCTGGCGCGCCTTGAACCGGTCGAGCGCCCGGCCGAGCGCGCCGACATCGACCGGAAGGCGGCTCGGGTTGTCGGGCACGCCGAGGCCGCCGCCGAGGTCGAGCACGGTGACCTCCGTGAAGCGCGTGGCGATCCGCGCCAGGGCCTCGGCCACCTCGATCCAGGTGTCGATGGAGAAATTGCCGCTGCCGGTGTGGGCGTGCAGCCCGACGATGCGCGCGCCGGCCGCGCGCGCCAGACGCTCGAGTTCCTCGACCTCGAACTGCGGCACGCCGAACTTGGTGTGCACGCCCGCGGTGCGCACGTGGGCGTGGTGGCCGTGACCGCGGCCGGTGTCGATCCGCACGAACAGCTCGCGGCCGGCGAACAGCCGCGGCCACTCGCGCAGCGGATGCAGGTTGTCGAGCGTCACGCGCAGCTGCTGCGCGATCGCCCATTCGTACTCGGCGCGGGGCGCGAAGTTGGGCGTGAACAGGATCCGGCTGCGATCGACCGCCGGCACCTCGCGCAGCAGGTGCTCGATCTCCCCTTGCGAGACGCAGTCGAAGCCGATCCCGGAAGCCGCGAGCGTGCGCAACAGCTCGCCGTGCGGGTTGGCCTTCATCGCGTAATGCACGTGCGCGACCGCGCCGAGCGCACGCAGCTCGGCGGCCGCGGCACGTACCGTCGCGATGTCGTAGACGTAGGCCGAGTCGCGGCTGCCAAAGTGCTCGAGCAGCGCCGTGCGCCGCTCGCGCCACCAGGGCGGCGCCGGGGCTGGCGCGCCGTCCAGCGCGTGCAGCTGCTCCCAGGTGGGACCGAGCACGACGTCGTTGGGGGCCGCGCGGATCAGCAGCTCATGGAGCTGCAACACCAGCCGGTCGCCCTGCTCCTCGTCGATCACGAAGGTGAAGTTCAGGTCGTTGGCTGCCTGGCTGACGAGATAGATGCGCTGCTCCTCGAATAGCGCCAGCGCCTCGCCCAGGTCGTGAAGGATGCCGCGGATGTTGCGGCCGACGAGCGACAGGGCCGCGCACGGGCCGATCACCTGCGTCCGGCACAGGCCCGCGAGCGCCTCACTGAGCGCGGCGATGGCCGGATCATCGAGCGTGTTCGCGGCCGGATCGAGCGAGACGGTCACGTTCGTCTCGGAGGTCGAGACGAGGTCGACCGACAGCCCGCGCTGCTTGAATACCTGGAACACGTCGGCGAGGAATCCGACCTGGTGCCACATGCCGGGGCTGTCCATCGAGATGAGCGTGATTCCTTTCTTGATCGCGATCGCCTTCACCTGCGCCGCATCCCCGCCGGCCGGGTTCGCGGTGATGTGCGTGCCTTCGAGCTCCGGGGTCTGCGTCGCATAGACGTAGAGCGGAATCCCGTACTGCCGGACCGGCTGGATGCAGCGCGGATGCAGGACTTTCGCGCCGCTCGAGGCGATCTCCTGCGCCTCGTCGTAGTGCAGCTGCTTCAGCAGTCGCGCGTTCGGAACTCCCTTCGGGTTCGCGCTGAACATGCCCGGCACGTCGGTCCAGATCTCGAGGCGCACCGCCTGGAGCTTGGCCGCGAAGTAGGCGCCCGAGGTGTCCGAGCCGCCACGCCCGAGCAACACCGTGTGTCCGGCGGCATCGATGGCGATGAATCCCTGGGTGATGAAGACCCGGCCCGGGTTGGCAAGGCGCTGCTGCAGCGCCGCATCGGGGGCGTAATTGCAGGTGGCCGACAGGATGTTCGCCTTGGTCGATGCGCCGGGCCGTGCCTCGGCGAGGAGGACCGTGCGCGCATCGACCCATTCGACATCAAGGCCCTGGGTCGCGAGCCATGCCGCGCCGAGTTCGGTCGCCATCAGCTCGCCGGTCGCCATCGCCCGCGCCCGAATCTGATCGCTGACTTCGTGCAGCAGGGCAATGCCGGTGGCGATGTGCCGCAGTTCGATCAGCTCCCGTCGGACACCCCGCGGGAGGGGAATTCCAAGGTCTTTCGCGAGGTTGGCGTGCACGGCCTCGATGTCGGCGAGTACGGCCTCGGAGCCGCGGCCGGCCGGCAGGTCGAGCAGGTGCTCGAGGCGGTCCGTGATCCCGGACAGGGCGGAGTGGACGACGACCGGCTGCACGCCCGCGGCGAGGCGGGCCTTCAGCACATCACGGATGCGGTGCCAGTTGGCGGCCGAGGAGACGCTGGTGCCGCCGAACTTGAGGACGACGAACGGGGCGGGTGTCGGGGCCATGGCTGTTCGCGGAGAGACGGCCCGATCCGGGCCCGGCGGCAAGAAACGGCGCCCGGTGGCACCGCGGCGGCGGACTTAGACGCTCAGGCGTCGTCCTCGAAATCCTGCAGCGCTTTCTTGAGGCGGCGCTCGGCGAGCACATCCTCGAGCTTGCTCCAGGCGGCCTTGCCCTTCTTGCCCGGCTGGACCTTCTTGCGATCAACGCGATCGATGAGCCGGTCGTAGTCCGGCTCTTCCGCCTCCGCATCGGCGAGGAACTCCTCGTCGAGTTCGAAGTGCTCTTGGTCGCGTTCGCTCATGGCCCGATGTGCCTCGAAAATTCCTAGTCAGATCAACAAGATCTGAAGCTTTTTGCAATTGCGAAGCCACCGAACTATACAGAAAAAAGGCCAGACTGCAACTGGCGGCTCTCGCCGGGGTCCGAGACGCGAAGGCCCCGCACGCGGGGCCTTCGGTAATCCGGCGGGACGAACGGCGGGACGCTCAGCCGCACTTCCTCAAGCATTCATCGTACGTTGAGTCGCACTGCCGCTGTTTCGAGGCGTCCTTGGCGGCGTCGATCATGCACTTGTCGGATTGCTCGTCGCACTGCGCCACGCACTTGTCGTCGGACAGGGTGCGCGCATCGCCCGCGAGGGCCGCGATCGACCCCAATGCCATCGCGAGTGCCAGTAATCCGAGCTGCGTGCGCTTGCCGAAACGCATGACCCCCTCCTCGAGTGCCGGCCAGGCTCGTGTCATTCGCCGAGTTTGGATCATGAGTCGCCCGCGAGCGCGATGCAACGGGGAGAACCCGCAGACTCAGGCCGCGAAATGCTCCGGTGTCAGTGCCGGGAGTGTCGCGGCTCCCGCGCGCACGGCTTGCGCGTAACCCTGTGTCCGTGGCAGCAGCCGCTCAAAGTACAGGCGCGCCGCCGCGAGCTTGCCCTCGTAGAAGGCGCGCTCGGGGGTGCCCGCC
>JGI12269J14319_10001607_pt1 | contig 22385 bp, 18 predicted proteins | sample PeaSoiSIISIP2007_FD_14319 | JGI IMG/M metagenome (IMG submission 14319)
GGGTTCGTGGTTCCGTCGCTTCCCTTCCTTGTGTACGCACCTAGGAGTTTCTTCTCGCAGGTGTTCACCGTTCAACTCTTTCAAAGGGTGAATCCGGCAGTGAGCCCCGGAGTTCTTTGGCGACTCACCGCATTGACCGGATTCTCGCCGGCGTCAATTGCCCCGACCGGCAAGGAGGCCGCCGCTGCATTCCTCGTACTGATCTGCATCATCGCAGCCGCATTCTCGCACCGTGTGGAAGACGAAGCGGGCGATCTGTTCTTACTCGTGGCCGCCGTCATCACAATGTGTGGCCTCTTGGTTGCCCCTGTGTCTGCTCCGTACTACGGGTATTTTGCGGCCCCGTTTCTGATCGGCACGTTCGCCGTTTCAGTCGCACGGCTCGGCCCGCTCTTCCGAAGTCCCCTCAAGCGGGCTCGGGTTGGAAGAGGCATCCGGCGCATGGCTATCTGGGCATCTGGGCTAGCCGGCGTCGTGCTGGTCGTTGCCCTCACGCTCTACGCAACAACCTTCTACCGCAACTACGCATCGACCATGGGAATCAGTGGTCCAACGCTGTCCACCATAGATAGCGCCATTCCGGCAGGATCCTGCGTCGTTTACAATTACGTGTTCTACGGGATTGATACGAATCGGTTCATTTCGGATCACCCAGATTGCCCCAACGTTGTCGACGCCTATGGAATGTGGCAGGAGTGGGGAAATCACACGATCTCTCCGAAGCCCCCATTCACCGCGAAGTGGAAGCGCTACTTCGAATCTGCGCAGTACGTAGTTCTAAACTCGCCGCGCTCACAATTGATTCCGTGGACTCCGAGTCTGGCCGAATGGTTCAGGAACAATTACCGCCTGGTGCTGAAAAGATTCAACCTGTTCATCTATGAAAGGAACGTCAGCACGTGAGCTCTCGGGGAGCTGCGCTGGTCCGCGAACACCCGTCGCGACGTATCGTCGACAGTGCGTACGATCGCGTCCCTCTTCGCGGTTCTGAGGCCCGTCGGCCGCGCCGGAGCCCTCCGGTCGAGTTTCATCGATCTGGCGCCGGCAGGCGCGCAACTCTCGAGACTCGTGGCGGCGGACCGCATTCAACTAGCGTCGACCGGCGCGTCCGGACTTGAAGCGTGTCGGACGGATACGAAGACGCGTTCGTGCAAGCGGCTACAAGCTCGTTCACGTTCGATCAGCTGGACCGACAGTGTCTGAGCTATCGGGGCGGTCAACCCGTCTCCGTTCATCGACGTCCTCGTTGAATCGCGAGTGCTCCGTGACGATGCTCAGTGGCGCTTGCACGCGACGAAAGAGTCCGGTTCCCGATGGTGAACTACGCCCAGCCCTTGTCGCGCGCGATCTGTTCCACGTCGCCGATGCGCATGCCGCTGCGATGCTGGAGCGTGCGGATGAGTCCGCCGGCCTCGTAGAGCGATTCGTAGGTTCCCGTGTCGAGCCACGTCGTGGCGCGCGAGAGGGGCTGGACGCGAAGTTCGCCGCGCTCGAGGTACGCCAGGTTGAGCGCGGTGATCTCCAGCTCTCCGCGTGAGCTCGGGGTGAGTTCGTGCGCGAGCTTGACGGCTTTCTCGTCGTAGAAGTAGATCCCGGGCACGGCGTAGTCGCTCTTGGGGTGCGCGGGCTTCTCCTCGATGGACAGGACCCGGCCCTCGTCGTTGAACTCCACGACGCCGTAGCGCGACGGGTCGCTCACCTGGTACGCGAAGATCAGGGCGCCCTCGACCCCGATGTTCTCGCCCAGGTGCGTGCCCAGCCCCGGGCCGTAGAACAGGTTGTCGCCGAGGATCAGCGCGCACTTGTCGCCGTCGAGGAAGCGCTCGCCGAGGATCAGCGCCTCGGCCAGTCCATTCGGACTGCGCTGGACGACGTACGAGATGGACAGCCCCAGGTGCGACCCGTCACCGAGCAGTCGGCGAAACGCCGCTTGGTCGTGTGGCGTCGTGATGAGCAGGATCTCGCGCAGGCCCGTGAGCATCAGGGTGCTCAGCGGGTAGTAGATCATCGGCTTGTCGTAGATCGGCAGGAGCTGCTTGGAGACCGCGCGCGTGATCGGGTGCAGGCGCGTGCCGCTGCCACCCGCCAGAATGATTCCCTTCACTCCATTAGTGTATAGAAGTCCCCTAAACCTCTCTTATGGCCGAGGTGCTTGCATGCGCGCAGTGATAACCGGGGCCGCGGGGTTCATCGGGTCGAGGTTCGCCGAGGTGTTCATCGAGCAGGCCGAGCGCCTGGGCTACGACGAGATCGTGCTCTTTGACGCGCTCACCTACTCGGGACGGCGCGAGAACATGCACGTCGCATTGAGCGACCAGCGCGTCTCGTTCCTGCACGCGACGATCCTCGACGCTGACGCCACCGACCGCGCGCTGCGCGGCGCCCACGCGGTCGTCCACTTCGCCGCCGAGAGCCACGTGGACCGCTCGATCGCCGGCGCGCAGCCCTTCTTCTCCACCAACGTGCTCGGGACCCAGCAGCTCCTGGAGAGCGCGCTGCGCGCGGGCGTCGTCCGCTTCGTGCACGTGTCGACCGACGAGGTCTACGGGTCGATCTCGGAGGGCTCGTGGCGCGAGGACCACGTCCTGGAGCCGAACTCGCCGTACTCGTCATCCAAGGCCGGTTCGGACCTGGCGGCCCTGGCCTATCACCGGACCTACGGACTGGACGTCACGGTCACGCGCTGCTCGAACAACTACGGGCCCCGCCAGTTCCCTGAGAAGATGATCCCGTTGTTCGTGACCAACCTCATCGACGACCTGCCCGTCCCGCTCTACGGCGACGGGCTCAACGTGCGCGACTGGCTCCACGTCGACGACCACTGCCATGGGGTGATGTTGGTCCTTGAGTCGGGCCGCGCCGGCGAGATCTACAACATCGGCGGCGGCACCGAGCTCACGAACCGCGAAATCACCGAGCGTCTCCTCGCGCTGTGCGGCGCGGACAGCTCGCGCATCGAGCCGGTGGCCGATCGTCTCGGCCACGACCGGCGTTACTCAGTCGACTGGACCAAGATCCGCGAGGAGCTGGGATACGCCCCGCGGGTGGACTTCGACGAGGGGCTGGCCGCGACCGTGGCCTGGTACCGCGACCACGAGGAGTGGTGGCGCCCGCTCAAGGGCTGGGTCGCGTGAGCGACGAGGAGCGCCTCGTGGCCGGGCTCGTGATCCTCGACGCGCCGGTGTGGGGCGACGAGCGCGGATTCTTTCGCGAGTGGTTCAAGCTGCCCGACCTCGCGGGGCGGGGCCTCGACTTCCGGGCTCACCAGGCCAACCTGTCTCGGTCAGTGCGCGGCGTGGTGCGCGGGCTGCACTACTCGGTGGCGCCCGAGGGCCAAGCCAAGGTGGTGACCTGCGTGGACGGGTCGCTCGACGACGTGGTCGTCGACGTGCGCGTCGGTTCTCCGACCTTCGGTGCCGTCGAGTTCGTGACGCTGCGCGGCGACCTCGGTCGCTCCGTGCTGCTGCCGGCGGGAGTGGCGCACGGATTCTGCGTGACCAGCGAGGTCGCCACGCTGGCCTACCTCTTGTCGTCTCCCTACAACGCGCCCTTCGAACTTGAGATCGACCCCTTCGACCCGGAGCTCGCGATTCCGTGGCCGCTGGCCGGTGAGCCGATTGTCAGCGCGAAGGACGCCGCGGCGCCGTCGCTCGCTGCCCGTCGCGCGGCTGACGAGCTCCCGCACTACTCACCCGGCGCCGGGGAGGAATCGACGCCGCGTTGGTAGCGTGTCCCACGTGAGCCTGGCCCCGCTTCGACCGGTGACGATGGCCGATCACGGCGTGCGGATCCCCGCGGACGCCGGCCGGCCGGCGGTGGAGTCCGAGGCCCAGCTGCGCACCCTGCTGGCCAGCCTCTCGGGCGTCGACGCGGTCGGCGCCGAGGCGCGCGCGGCCAAGCTGGCCACCCGATCGATCAAGCGGTCGACGAAGCTGGCCGCGCTCGACCTGGCGATCTCAATGGTCGATCTCACGACTCTGGAGGGGGCCGACACGTCCGGGCGGGTGGCCTCGCTGTGCACGAAGGCGATGCACCCCGACGCGGGCGACCCCACGGTGCCGGCGGTCGCGGCGGTGTGCGTCTACCCCGATCTGGTCGCCCACGCCCGCGCCGCGCTGGGCGACTCGAGCGTCGCCGTCGCGTCGGTGGCCACCGCCTTCCCGTCGGGTCGCGCCTCGCTCGGCGTCAAGCTGCTGGACGTGGCCGACGCCGTCGCCGCGGGCGCCGACGAGATCGACATGGTCATCGACCGCGGGGCGTTCCTGTCCGGCCGGCTCGGTCAGGTCTTTGACGAGGTCGTCGCCGTCAAGGGGGCCTGCGGGCCCGCGCACCTCAAGGTGATCTTGGAGACCGGCGAGCTCGTCACCTACGACAACGTGCGCCGCGCGAGCTGGCTCGCCATGCTCGGCGGCGCCGACTTCATCAAGACCTCCACGGGCAAGGTCGCGGTGTCCGCGACACTGCCCGTCGCCCTCGTGATGCTCGAGGCCGTGCGTGACTTCGCCGAGTCGACCGGCCAGCTGGTGGGGGTGAAGGTGGCCGGGGGCATCCGAACCTCCANGGACGCGATCCGGTACCTGGTNCTGGTGAACGAGACCGTCGGTTCTCGCTGGCTCACGCCTGAGTACTTCCGCTTCGGCGCGTCCTCTCTGCTCAACGACCTNTTGATGCAGCGAGCCAAGCAGCGTCGAGGCGCGTACGTGCGCGTCGACGAGTTCAGCGGGGANTGACGTGGCCGGCGACCAGCTCGAGACGTCGCGACTCGGNTCGCTGCACTACGACCCGGCCCCCGAGTCGGCGACGCTNGCCCGACTNCGCCCGAGCTACGGGCTGTTCATCGACGGNGAGTTCACCGACGCCTCGCGCCACGAGCAGTTCGCGACGCTCAACCCGGCGACTGAGGAGCCGCTGGCCACGGTCGCCGCGGCCAGCGCCGCCGACGTCGACCAGGCCGTCGCCGCGGCGCGTCGCGCCTACGACGACGTGTGGTCGCGGACCACCGGCGCCGAGCGGGCCAAGTACCTCTTTCGCGTGGCGCGCCTCATCCAGGAGCGCGCCCGCGAGCTGGCGGTCGTCGAGACCCTCGACAACGGCAAGCCCATCCGCGAGTCGCGCGACGTCGACATCCCCTTGGCCGCGGCGCACTTCTTCTACTACGCGGGGTGGGCCGACAAGCTCGAGCACGCCGGCTTCGGGCCGGACCCGGCGCCTCTCGGGGTCGCCGGCCAGATCATCCCCTGGAACTTCCCGCTGCTCATGGCCGCCTGGAAGCTGGCGCCGGCGCTCGCCGCCGGCAACACCTGCGTGCTCAAGCCCGCCGAGACCACGCCGCTGACGGCCCTGGTCCTCGCCGAGATCCTCCAGCAGGCCGAGCTACCCCCGGGCGTGGTCAACATCCTCACCGGGGACGGCGCGACCGGCTCCCATCTCGTCGAGCACGCCGGCGTCGACAAGATCGCCTTCACCGGGTCGACCGAGGTGGGCCGGCTCATCCAGGCCCGCGTCGCGGGCAGCGCCAAGCGCCTCACCCTGGAGCTCGGGGGAAAGGGCGCCAACATCGTCTTCGAGGACGCGCCGATCGACGAGATGATCGAGGGGATCATCGACGGGATCTTCTTCAACCAGGGCCACGTGTGCTGCGCGGGGTCCCGACTGCTGGTCCAGGAGTCGATCGCCGACGAGGTGCTGCGCCGGTTGGTGCGCCGCGTCGAACAGCTGCGCGTGGGCGACCCGCTGGACAAGAACACCGACGTGGGCGCGATCAACTCCGCAGCCCAGCTGGCGCGCATCAGCGAGCTCGTCGACGCCGGCGAGACCGAGGGCGCCACGCGCTACACGAGCTCGTGCCCGTTGCCCGAGCGCGGCTACTGGTTCGCGCCCACGGTCTTCGCCGATGTCGCCCAGTCGCACCGCATCGCGCGCGAGGAGATCTTCGGTCCGGTCCTGTCGGTGCTCACCTTCCGCACGCCCGAGGAGGCCGTCGCCAAGGCCAACAACACGACCTACGGACTGGCCTGCGGCGTGTGGAGCGAGAAGGGGAGCCGCACGCTGTGGGTGGCCGAGCGGCTCCGCGCCGGAGTCATCTGGGCCAACACGTACAACCGATTCGATCCGACCAGCCCCTTCGGCGGCGTGCGCGAGTCGGGCTTCGGGCGCGAGGGCGGGCGCCACGGACTCGAGGCCTACCTCAATGTCTGAGCGCCTCGACGTTCGCAAGACCTACAAGCTGCTCGTCAACGGCGCCTTCCCGCGCTCGGAGTCGGGGCGCAGCTACGAGGTGGCGTCCGCCGACGGCGCCTTCTGGGCCAACGTGGCCCAGGGCTCGCGCAAGGACCTGCGCGACGCGGTGGTCGCGGCGCGCGCGGCGCAGGCCAAGTGGTGGGCGCTCAGCGCCTACAACCGCGGCCAGGTGCTGTACCGGCTCGCCGAGATGGCCGAGTCGCGGCGGGCCGAGCTCGCCGAGCACGTGGCCCAGGCGGAGGGTCTCGCCGCCGACGCCGCGGAGGACGTCGTGGCCCGCGCCGTCGACCGGATCGTCTGGTACGCGGGGTGGACCGACAAGATCACCCAGGTCCAGGGCGGCGCGAATCCCGTCGCGGGCCCGTTCTTCAACTTCTCGCTGCCGGTGCCCTCGGGCGTCGTCGGCGTCGTGGCGCCCCAGGATTCCTCGTTGGCGGGATTCGTCGACGCCGTGCTCGCCCCGCTGTGCACCGGCAACGCGGTGGTGGCGATCCCCAGCGAGCGTCGCCCCACGCCCGCCCTGCTGCTGGGCGAGATGAGCGCGACGTCGGACGTGCCGGCGGGCGTGCTCAACCTGGTGACGGGCCGCACCGATGAGTTGGCCCCGGTTCTCGCCGCGCACGAGGACGTTGACGGATTGGACCTGGTCGGTGCGAGCGACCCCGACGCCCTCGCCGCGGTCGCCGCGGCGTCCATCAAGCGGGTGCTGAAGGCACGCACCGACGACGACGCGTCGCTACGGCGACTGCGCGCCTTCGTCGAGACGTCCACCGTCTGGCACACGATCGGACAGTGAGCGTGGATCCCTTCGAACTCGCGCGCCAGGCGGGCGACGCCCTGCGTGAGCGCAGTGGCGTGGACGCCTACGACCTCGCCGTCGTGCTGGGCTCGGGCTGGCGCGAGGGCGCGGCCGCCCTCGGCGAGGCCACGAGTGACGTGGCGACGACCTCGCTGCCCGGATTCGCCGCGCCGACGGTCGCCGGACACAGCGGCCGGATCCTCACGGTCGACGTGGCGGGGCGCCACGTCGCCCTCATCACCGGTCGGGTGCACCTCTACGAGGGCCATTCCGCGGCCACCGTCGTGCACCCGGTGCGCGCGGTGATTGCCGCCGGAGCACGCTGCGTCGTGCTGACGAACGCGGCCGGGGGTATCGATCCGACGATCGGGCCGGGCAACGTGGTGCTGATCCGCGACCACCTGAACCTCACCGCGACATCCCCGCTCGAGGGTGCGCCGCCGCCGGAGGGGTTGGGCGGTCGGTTCGTGGACCTCACCGACCTCTACGGCGTCCGCGCACGCGCGGCGATCCGCGACGAGGTGCCCACGATCACGGAGGGCGTGTACGCCGGCTTGCGCGGACCCCACTACGAGACGCCGGCCGAGATCATCATGCTGCGCACCCTCGGCGCGACGCTCGTGGGCATGTCGACGGTGCTCGAGGCGATCGCCGCGCGCCACCTCGGGGCGGAGGTCGTGGGCCTGTCGCTGGTGTCCAACTACGCCGCCGGCGTCACGACCGCGCCACTCAACCACGCCGAGGTGCTGGCGACCGGCGTGTCGGCGGCCGCCAACCTAGGTTCCGTGCTGGCGCGCGTCCTGCCCGTCCTGTGACGGGGGACCTCGGGCTGCGGGTGATGGCGTGGATCGCCGCGGACCCCGACGCCGCGGACCGCGCCGAGCTGACCGCGCTGCTGAACGCGGGCGACGAGGTCGAGCTCGCGCGAAGGTTTGGCGCGCCCCTCGCCTTCGGCACGGCCGGACTGCGCGGACCGGTCATGGCCGGACCCGCGGGCATGAACCGGCTGACCGTCCGGCGCGCGACACAGGGTGTCGTCGCGTGGCTCGAGGAGATCGGGGCGGACCCGTCGCGCGGCGTCGTCGTCGGCCGTGACGCGCGACGCGGATCCGAGGACTTCAACGACGAGGTGGTCGCCGTCCTGCTCGGCGCCGGCGTTGTCGTCTTTGAGATGCCCCGGCCCCTCCCGACGCCCATGGTCCCCTTCGCCGTGAAGGCGCTGGGTGCGGCGGCGGGCATCGTGATCACCGCCAGTCACAATCCGCCGCAGGACAACGGCTACAAGCTCTACGCCGGCGACGGCGCGCAGATCATCCCGCCCCACGACGCGACCGTCGAGCGCCACGCCGCCGCGGCCGGCACGCCCGTGCTCGGCGAGCGGGGCGACCCGGGCCACCACGTCGTCGGTGACGACCTCCTCGCGACCTATCGCGAGCACCTCGTGGCGCGATTCGGCGCGTCGAGCGACTTGGCCATCGCCTACACCCCCCTGCACGGTGTCGGCGGTGTCCCCATGACCGAGCTGTTCGCCGCGGCGGGATACGTGAACGTCTCGGTCGTCAAGAGCCAGTTCGCGCCGGACGCCGCGTTCCCCACACTGGCGTTCCCGAACCCGGAAGAGCCGGGGGCCCTGGATCGGGCGTTCCTCACCGCCGACGAGGTCGGAGCGGACCTGGTCATCGCGAACGACCCGGACGCCGATCGCCTCGGCGCCGCCGTGCGCGACGGCCGCGAGTGGCGGGCGTTGCGCGGCGACGAGATCGGCTGGCTGCTGGCCTCGACCCTGCTGCCCGACTGCGGTCCGGGTGACGTGGTGGCGACGACCATCGTGTCGTCCTCGCTCCTCGGGGCCATGGCGCGCGACGCCGGCGTGGACTACGTCACGACGCTCACGGGATTCAAGTGGATCGCGCGCGCCGGCCACGGCGAGGTTCTGCGATTCGGCTACGAGGAGGCCCTGGGTTACGCGGTCGACCCGATGGTCGCGGACAAGGATGGCATGTCGGCGGCCCTGTGCCTGGCGCGGCTCGCCCACGACCTCGCGTGCGAGGGCCGCACCCTGCTCGACCGGCTCGACGAGATCGAGTCGCGATTCGGGGTGCACGCCGGCGCGCAGGTCGCGGTGCGCGCCGACGGCGAGGGCGGTCTCGGCGCCGTCGGTGCGGTGGTCGCCCGGCTGCGCGATGCACCACCGACGTCCGTCGGCGGGCTCGCCGTCACCGAGGCGGTCGACCTGGGGGTCGGCTGGCACGGCCTGGCGCCCACCGAGGGCGTCCGATGGCAGCTCGGCGCCAGCGGCCGGGTGGTCGTGCGCCCCTCGGGCACGGAGCCCAAGCTCAAGTGCTACCTAGAGGTCGTCGAGGCGTCGGTTCCTTCCCTGGCGCAGGCCCGCCAGCGCGCTCGCGACCGCCTCGATCAGGTTCGACGCGACGTGGTGGAGCTGACCCGGCTGTAGGCGCCGACCCGGCCGCCGTGCCGGTGGTCATCGCGTCCGAGCCAGCACCAGGACCACAACGTCGTTCGGGGCGCAGTTCTCCCGGCGCGTAGTAGACCTCGCACATGCGCTTCCCCTCGTTTCGCCATGGCACCCTGCCCGCAGTCGCTATCGCCGTCGGGGCGATGGTCCTCATCACCGGCGCCGGTCTCGCCTCCGCGGACCCCGCGTTCACCGACGCGCACGCGGTGAACGGTCTCGCCACGCTCAACGCGGACGGCACGGCGACCATCGACGATATGTCGTGCTCCTCGAATGGGAACTGCGGGGCGATCGGCACCTATCTGGACAGCTCGCGGCTCACCCAGGGGTTCGTCGTGAACGAGACGAGCGGAGTGTGGGGAACGGCCCAGCCGATCCCCGGGCTGTCCGGACTCAACGCGGGCGGAGCGGTGGGCGACCTGCTGTTCATCTCGTGTCCGGCGTCCGGTGACTGCGGGGCCGGCGGCTACTACACCGACGCCAGCGTGAACCATCAGGTCTTTCTGGTCGACGAGACGAATGGCTCGTGGGGGACGGCGATCGAGCTGCCACGCAGCGGGTCGCTGCCGATCAACCTGCCCGCGGACCTCGCGTCGATCGCGTGCCCGTCGGCCGGGAACTGCGTGGCGGGCGGCTTCTACCTCGACGGGACCCAGCAGCACACCCAGTCGTGGGTGGCCAGCGAGGCCAGCGGCAGCTGGAGCGGGGCCGTGGAACTCGCGGGCACCGGGACGCTGAACCAGGGGATCCTGGGCACGCTGGTGTCGATCGCGTGCCCCGCGTCCGGCTCCTGCAATGCCGTGGGGGTCTATACCGACGCCTCCAATCGCGCCCAGGTCTACGTCGACAGCCAGGTCGCCGGAACGTGGGGATCGGCGGCGACCCTGCCGGGACTGGTCGCGCTGAACTCGGGTGGTTCGGCGCTCCCGAGCAGCATCGCGTGCAGCTCGGTGGGTCGTTGCGCCATCGCCGGCGGTTACACGCTCACCGGCGGGGCGGTCGAGGCGTTCGTCGCCGACGAGGTCGGCGGCGTGTGGGCCAGCGCCCAGGAGATACCGGGCAGCGCGGCGCTNAACACCGGCGGGGACGCCGTCGTGGCCTCCCTCGCGTGTCCCGGCGACGGATCGTGCGAGGCAGTGGGCTACTACAGCGACACCACCAAGACGTCGCAGGTGCTGGTCGCCAGTGAATCGGGCGGCGTGTGGGGGTCCGCCGCCGAGATGCCCGGATCCGCGCAGCTCAACGCCGGCAACTTCGCCACCGCGGGATCGGTGTCGTGCGTCGGAGTGGGCGACTGTCGCGCCGTGGGGGAGTACACCGACTCGTCGAACAACTCACAAGCCTTCGTCTCCACCGAAACGGGCGGCGCGTGGAGCGGCACGGCCGAAGCGGCCGGGAGCGCCGCGCTCAACACCCAGGGCCTGGCGGGCCTGAACGTCGTGTCGTGCACGGCGGACGGCGCGTGCAGCGCCGGCGGCCAGTACAAGGACAGTTCGGGATCCACCCAGGCGATGATCCTCGACGCCTCGAGCGCGCCCGCGTCCAAGCCGGGACCCCCCGTGGCCCGCGGAACGTCGCACTCCAAGGGCAAGGTCACGGTGACGGTCCACGACGCGTCGAATGGTGGTAGCCCGATCACCTCCTACCAGTATTCGCTGAACGGCGGCGCGTGGCGCACGGGTTCGACCGGCTCGGGCTCGTTCGTCGTGTCGCACCTGAAGTCCAAGTCGAAGGTTCACCTGCGCGTGCGCGCGGTCAACGAGGTCGGCGTGAGCGGGTCGTCGGCGTCGTTCACGGTCAAGGTCCGCTAGGACCGGCCACTAGGCGCCGCGCAGCTCGGCGTACCCGGGTTTGATGACGGTGTTGATGATGTCCAGACGCTGATCGAAGGGGTGAAACGCACTCTTCATCGCGTTGAGCGTGAGCCACTCCACGTCAGCGAGAGTCCACCCGAACTCGTCGGCGCACGTCGCGAACTCGCTGGAGAGCGTGATCCCGCTCATCAGGCGGTTGTCGGTGTTGATCGTGACGCGAAATCGCAGATCGCGCAGCGTGCGCACCGGGTGCGTGGCGATCGAGGCGGCGGCACCGGTGTGCACGTTGGAGGTCGGGCAGATCTCCAAGGGGATGCGACGGTCGCGCACGTAATTGGCCAGGTTGCCCAGGACGTGGCGACCGTCGACGAACGTCACGTCGTCGATGATGCGCACTCCGTGCCCCAGGCGCTCCGCGTTGCAGAACTGCACGGCCTCCCAGATGGAGGGCAGGCCGAACGCCTCCCCGGCGTGCACGGTGAGGTGGAAGTTCTCTCGCTGGACGAGGTGGAACGCCGCCAGGTGCTCGGTGGGCGGGAAGCCGTCCTCGGGTCCGGCGATGTCGAAACCGCACACGCCGTGATCGCGGAAGTCGACGGCCAACTGAGCGATCGTCTCGCTGCGGTGCGCCTGGCGCATCGCCGAGAGGATCGCGCGCACCACGATGACGCGTCCCTCGGCCCGGGCCGCCGCGACGCCCTCGGCGAAGCCTCCGAGGACCGACGACACGACTTCGTTGAGGGTGAGCCCGCCCGCCTGGTGCAGTTCGGGCGCGAATCGAACCTCCGCGTAGACGACCCCGTCGCGCGCCAGGTCGATCGCGCACTCGGCGGCGACTCTCGACAACTGGTCACGGGTCTGCATGATCGCCGTCGTGTGGGCGAAGCCCTGGAGATAGTGGACCAGATCGCCACCGGGCTCGTCGGCCACGAACCATCGGGCCAGTTCCGCGGGGTCGTTCGTGGGCAGTTCGTGGTAGCCGATCTCGCGGGCCAGTTCGATGACGGTCGCGGGTCGCAGACCGCCGTCGAGGTGATCGTGGAGAAGGACTTTCGGCGCCCGGATGACGGTGTCGAGGGTCATCGCCGGGTCGGACATCGGTCCAGGCTACCGAAGGAGCCGGGTCTACCCTCCGACGCGCTCGAGGAGGAGGGGCGCGGGCGCCACGGGTCCCTCACCGATGGCGACCGCGCCGGTGAGGGGGGCGCGACCGGCCTCGATGTGGGCGTCGTCGTCGGCGTGCAGCTCGAAGAGGGGAGTCCCGGCCTCCACGACGTCGCCGACCCGCACCAGGGTGAGAACCCCGGCGGTCGCGCTGACCGAGTCCTCCTTGCGGGCTCGTCCCGCGCCGGCCCGCCACGCGCTCACCCCGACGGCGAGCGCGTCGACCGAGGTCACGGTCCCCGCGCGGGGCGCGACAAACATCTCGCGGTGCGCCGCCACCGGCAGTTCCGCGTCCGGATCACCGCCCTGGGCCGCGATCATGCGCCGATAGACCTGGTAGGCGGAGCCGTCGTCGAGGTGGGCCCCGGGGTCGACGTCGAGGCCGACCAGCCCCACCATGAGCCGGGCCAGGGCCAGGGTCACCTCGCGAACGTCGGACGGGCCGCCTCCGCGCAGCACGTCGACGGACTCGGTGACCTCGAGGGCGTTGCCCGCGGCGCGCCCGAGCGGCGCGTCCATCGCCGTCAACTGGGCCACCGTGGCGACCCCGTGACGCTGGCCGAGACCGACCATCGTGGACGCCAGAGCCCTCGCGTGCGCGAGGTCCTTCATGAAGGCCCCGCGTCCGACCTTGACGTCGAGCACGAGCGCGCCGGTGCCCTCGGCGATCTTCTTGGACATGATGGACGACGAGATCAGGGGGATCGACTCCACCGTCCCGGTCACATCGCGCAGGGCGTAGAGCCGGCGGTCGATCGGCGCGAGGCCCGCGCCCGCGGCGCACACGACCGCGCCGACCTCCTCGAGCTGGGCGAGCACCTCGTCGTTGGAGAGCGCCGCGCGCCACCCCGGGATCGACTCGAGCTTGTCCAGAGTGCCGCCCGTGTGGCCCAGTCCCCGGCCCGACAACTGGGGCACCGCGGCCCCGCACGCGGCGACGAGCGGAGCCAGGATGATCGACACCTTGTCGCCGACGCCGCCGGTCGAGTGCTTGTCCACCGTCGGGCGCGTCAGCCCGGACAGGTCGAGGCGCTCGCCCGAGGCGATCATCCGGGCGGTCCAGGTCCCCAGCTCGTTGTCGTCGAGGCCGTTGAAGAGGATCGCCATGAGCAGCGCCGACATCTGCTCCTCGGCCACCTCCGAGCGCTGGTAGGCGTCGAGCATCCACGCGATGGCGTCGTCGCTCAGGACGCCCCCGTCGCGCTTCGTGGCGATCACCTCGACCGCCGAGTGGCTCACTGAGTGCTCCGCGTCCCGAGCTCGTGGGGCCCGAAGGCTCCGGGGAGGAGCTCGGCGAGCCGGACGGGTTCACCGGACTCGCCCGCGTCGACCAGCAGGTCCGCGCCGCCGTGCTCGAAGAGCAGCTGGCGACATCGACCGCACGGCGTCAGGGGCTCGCCGTCACCGGCGACGACCGCGACCGCGATCAGCTCGCCGCCGCCGTGGCGCGCGAGGTCGCCGACCAGCGCGCACTCGGCGCACAGCGTGAGTCCGTAACTCGCGTTCTCGACGTTGGAGCCCTCGAGGATGACTCCGTCGCGCGTGACGCCGGCGGCGCCGACGCGCACGTGCGAGTACGGCGCGTAGGACTTCGCGGAGGCCCCGCGGGCTCGGGTGCGCAGCGTGTCCCACGGGATCTCGCTGGGTCCGCCCACGGCAAAACTGTACACTTCGCCTCCGTGTACGCCTTTCGCCACGCGTCGGTGATCGTCGGCGACGAGGTGCGCACCTCGCTAACGGAGGGCCGCGGTGTGGTCGCGCTCGAGACGACGATCGTCGTTCACGGACTGCCCGCGCCGACGAACCTCGAAGTCGCCGCCGCGTGCGAGGAGGCGATACGCGACGCGGGCAGCGTTCCCGCCACCATCGGTGTGCTCGACGGCGATCTCGTCGTCGGGCTCAGTGCGGACCAGCTGGCGCGGCTGGCGGACCCGGGTCGCGCCAGCGCCAAGCTCTCGGCGCGTGACCTCGGCGCCGCGCTCGCGCTCGCGCGCGACGGCGCCACCACCGTCGCGGGCACGATCGCCGTCGCCTCGCGCGTCGGCATCGACGTGATGGCCACCGGCGGTCTGGGTGGCGTGCACCGCGACGCGGCGACGACGTTCGACGAGTCGGCCGACCTCACCACATTGTCGCGAACCTCCGTGGTCGTCGTGGCCTCGGGCGTGAAGTCGATCCTCGACATCGCGGCGACCCTGGAGCGGCTGGACTCCCTCGGCGTCGCGGTCGTGGGGTACCAGACGGACGAGTTTCCCGGCTTCTACCTGCGCTCGAGCGGTCACCGTCTCGAGTGGACGGTGGACTCTCCCGACGCGGCCGCGGCCCTGTTCCGCGCTCAGCGCGAGCTCTCGGGCGCGGGAGTGCTCCTCGCGAACCCGGTGGCGCTGGATCGACAGCTCGATCCGGCGCTCCACGAGCGAGCCCTGGACGCCGCGCTCGCGGCCGCGCGAGTCCGCGGAGTCACCGGCAAGGCGCTGACACCGGTGCTGCTCGCCGAGTTCGCCCGCCTGACGGGCGGGGCGAGCGTCGAAGCCAATCGCCACCTGGTCGTGGCGAACGCGCGTCTGGCTGGCGAGGTGGCGTTCGCGCTCGCGTCCTCGTGACGTCGACGCGCGCCGTCGTCGTGGGCGACGTGATGCTCGACGTGGTGACGAGGCCCTCGACGACGATTGCCCCGACGAGCGACACTCCCGCGCGGGCGCGAGTGGGACGCGGGGGCTCCGGGGCGAACCTGGCGGTCGCCCTCGCGGGTGCCGGGGTTGAGGTGACCTACGTGGGCGCCGCGGGACGCGACGCCGCGGCGGCGATCTTCATCGACGACCTCGTAGGACACGGCCTACGAGTGCGCCTCGAAGAGGTAGACGCGCCGACGGGGGTCGTGGTCGCGATCGTGGCGCCCGACGGCCAGCGCGCCATGATGACCGACCGCGGGGCGAACCCCCGGTTGAGCATCGAACACGTCGCCGCGGTGCTCGACGAGCCCTTCGACCACCTCCACGTGTCGGGGTACACCGTGCTCGACGACGACACTCGCGCGGTGGCGCGCGACGCCCTCTCGCTCGCGCGCGCCCGCGGCTCGTCGACGTCGGTCGACGTGTGCTCGGTCGCGCCGCTGCGGGCAGTCGGCCCGGCGAGCTTTCTCGGCGCGACCGCCGGGGCGGACTCGCTCTTCGCGAACGAGGAGGAGGCGCTCGCCTTGTCGGGCCGGGCCGACCTCGACGGCGCCCTCCACATGCTGGCCGCGCTGTTCGACGAGGTCGTGGTGACCCGCGGGGCCGACGGGGCCTCGGCGCGCCGACACGACCGCGAATGGCGCGTCGGCGCGGCGTCCGTCGAGGTCATCGACACCACCGGCGCGGGCGACGCCGCGACCGGCGCCTACCTCGCGGCGTCGCTGACGGGGCGCGATCCCGAAGAGGCGCTCAGCGCGGCCATGGCCGCGGCGGCGAAGGTCGTGGCCGAACTCGGTTCGTAGTCAATCGCGCTTGTACGGCAAGCCGTCAGCGGCGGGCGCGCGAACCCGGCCGATCAGCCCCGACACGACGGCGATCGTGATCACGTAGGGGAACATGCCGAGTATCTCGGTGGAGACGGGAATCTGATACGTCTGGAGATTGTCGGCCAGGTAGACCGAGAGGCCGAAGATCGTGGCCGCGACGACGGCGCCGGACGGGCGCCAGCGTCCGAAGATCAGCCCGGCGAGCGCGATGTAGCCGTACCCCTGGGTGATGCCCACGGTGAACTGGCCCTGGAACCCTATGAGCGCGATGCCGCCCAGGCCGGCCACGGCGCCGCCCATGATCACGTTGATGTAGCGGGTGCGGATGACGTTGATGCCGACGGCGGCGGCGGCGTCGGGGTGCTCGCCCACGGCACGCACTCGCAGTCCCCACCGCGTCTTGAACAGGGCAAAGCTGATCAGGGCGACCATGATGATCATGACGTAGAAGAATCCCGACTCGTCGAAGAGCACCGGCCCGAGAACGGGGATCTTGGCCAGCAGGGGGATGGGCAGGTTCGGCGCCAGGTTGCCCGCGTTGTACTGAGGGTAGGGCGTGAGCACCTGGAGGTTCAAGTACGACGAGAGTCCCGACATCATCGTGACGATGACGACGCCGACGATGATCTGGTCCGATTGGTAGCGCAAGGCAAGGAAGGCCAGGATGGAACCGAGGAGCGCCCCGACGACGGCCGCACCGATGGCGGCGTAGAACCAGTTGTTCGTCTCCGACTGGATCACGGCGCCGAAGAAGACGCCGCCGATGAACTGGCCCTCGATCGCTATGTTCACGACTCCGGACCGCTCGCACAAGACGCCGGACAGCGAACCGAAGATGAGCACCATCGCGACCACCGCACCGCCCACCAAGATGGACGTCACGTTGATGAAGCCAACCTGGGACGGCCCGTGGGTGCGTCCCGCCCAGATGAGCAGGGCGAAGAAGAAGAAGACGGCCACGCCGCCCAGTCGCAACGTGACGAACCGCTGGGCTCGGCGCCACAGGATCTCAACACCCACCGCGATGATCGTCAGACCGAGCGCCACGTTTGTCCATCGCGACGACACGGTCAGGTTGGCCAGGTGCCAAGGGACCGTCCCCGAGATGTTGACCGGATCGAAGGTGAGCGTCGTGTTGGCGCGGCCCGACGAGCCGATTCCGAAGACCCAGGTCACGAATGCACCGACGACCACGATGATCGCCCCGATGGCGCGGTCGCGCCCGCCGGGCTTGTGCGCCCGCGGCACGGATGGCGCGAGCGTCGTGGTCACGAGCTCCACCCTTGCGTGGCGAGCTGCACCGCGCTCGTCGAGGTGGCGCGAAGGCGGAAGAGCTCCTTGACGAGTGCCGGCGTCGCTACGAACAGCACGACAGCCGACTGGATCACTGTGGCCAGGTCCAACGGGATGCCAGTCGCTGCCTGCATGGAACGCCCGCCGACGCCGAGGGCGGCGAAGAGGAGTGACCCCCACACGATGCCCATCGGACGGTTGCGGCCCAGCAGTGCGACGGTGATGGCCGTGAAGCCGATCCCGGCGTTGCCGATCAGGAATCCGCCGTCGATGTAGTGGGTGGTTCCGGCGACCTGGGTGATGCCGGCGAGGCCCGACAGGCCCCCAGAGATCAGGAAGACCCCGATGACGACCCGGCGCGGCTTGATGCCCGATACGCGCGCGGCGTTGGGGTTAGCGCCGCTGACGCGATACTCGAAGCCCAACGACGAGCGTTCGAGGAACCACCAGGCAAAGACCACGACGCCGATCGCGATGAAGACGCCGTAGTTGACGCGCAGACCGGTGGACGCACCGAAGATCGGCGCGAGGATCGCCCCCGGGCGAAGCGTGCGCGAGAGGTCGTTCTGCTGGCCCGGCAGCTGGAGCGACGTGGACAGCAGGGTGAAGATGAGGAAGTTCGCGATGACGTAATTGAGCATGATCGTCACGATCACTTCGTGGGCCCCAGTCCACGCCTTGAGCAATCCCGGTATGGCGCCAGCGAGCATCCCTCCGGCGATGCCGCTGGCGAGGGTGATCGGGATCAAGAAGATGGTGGGCAAGTGGACGAACGCCCCGACCGCCGTGCCGGCGATTCCGCCGATGATCGCCTGGCCGTTGGCGCCGATGTTGAAGATGCCGGTCTGAAAGCAGATGCCGACGCCAATGCTGGCGATCACCAGCGGTGTCGCGTACGTCAGAGTCTCGGAGATCGGGGTCATGGCGGCGGGCCAACCCTTGCCGGAGGTAAGGGCGTGCCAGAAGGTTTGGGGGTCGATGATCGAGCCCGTGAACATGTCGCGATATGCGGCGCCGACGTGGTTGAACGTCATATTGATCGCGTGGCCCGGGGCTCCCCACGAGTGGAAGATTCCGCGCCACGCGTCGAGAACGGGCGTGCTCGTCACGACGATCACGATCGCTCCGACGACGAGTCCCAGCGCCACCGCGAAGAAGGTCACGAGCACCGGGCTGGCGGAGATGCGGCGAAGGTTGGGCTTGCGGAACTTAGGCATGAGTGGCCTCCGCGACCGTGGCCCCGGTCATCAACAGACCGATCGTCTCACGGCTGGTCGTCGGGGCAACGATGCCCGTGATTCGACCCTTGTGCATTACCGCGACGCGATCGCCGAGGGCAAGGACCTCGTCGAGTTCGGACGACACGACGAGGATCCCTTGACCCTCGTTGCGCTCGTGGACCATCTGGCGGTGGACGTACTCGATCGACCCGACGTCCAGTCCGCGAGTGGGCTGCGCTGCCACGAGAACGGTGAGAGGTCTCGAGAGCTCGCGCGCCACGATCACCTTTTGCTGATTCCCGCCTGATAGAGAGCTCACGAGTGAGTTGGGCGATTCGGTTCGAATGTCAAAGTCCTTGATTCGGTTGAGGGCGTTCTCGCGGACGGCGCCTAGGCGGCGGGTCCCCCGGTGCGCGAAGGGCTCACGCCGAGGTGTGTTGAGCACCAAGTTGTCGGCCACCGTCATCGAGAGGACGAGGCCGTCTCGCTGGCGGTCCTCGGGCACATGGCCCAATCCCGCGTCGAGCATCTCGCGCGGTGAGGCGTTGGTGAGGTCGCGACCACCGAGCATGATCGTCCCGGACTCCACCCGCCGAACTCCGGCCAGGGCCTCCACCAGTTCGGTCTGCCCGTTGCCTTGGATGCCCGCAAGGGCGACGATCTCTCCCGCGTGCACGTCCAAGGTGACGCCATCCACTGCGGCCAGTCCGCGGTCGTCACGAACGACGAGATCCCGGATCTCGAGGACCGTGTCACCAGGCTCGCGCGCCTCCTTCTCGACGGTCAGGATGACGTCGCGTCCGACCATCATCGACGCCAGCTGGGCCTCGGAGTCCGTGGGCTGGGCCGTGCCCACGACGCGACCCTGGCGTATGACCGTGATGACGTCGGAGATCTCGCGGACCTCTCGCAGCTTGTGCGAGATGAAGAGGATCGACTTGCCGGCGGACTTGAGCGAGCGCATGATCTCCATCAGGGCGTCAATCTCTTGGGGAGTGAGGACGGCGGTCGGCTCGTCGAGGATGAGCAGTTCGGCGTTGTGGTTGAGGGCCTTCAAGATCTCGACCCGTTGCTGGATGCCGACGGGGAGGTCCTCGACGATCGCCTCCGGGTCGACCGCAAGGCCGAAGCGTTCAGAGGCATCGCGGATGCTCTGGTTGGCCTTGGCGTGGTCGACACGGTCGAACGACTTGGTCGGTTCGAAGCCCAAGACCACGTTCTCCGCGACGCTGAAGACCGGAACCAGCATGAAGTGCTGATGGACCATTCCGATGCCAGCGCGCACCGCTTCGCCAGAGTTCGTGAAGAGGACCGGCTCGCCGTCGATCAGTATCTGACCATCGTCAGGGTGGAGAAGGCCGAACAGGACGTTCATCAACGTCGACTTGCCCGCGCCGTTCTCGCCGAGCAGGCAGTGGATCTGACCTGGCTCGACCGTCACGCTGATCTCGTCGTTGGCGGTAAAGGAGCCGAAGCGCTTCGTGATCGCCCGCAGTTCGACACGCACGAACGACCATCGTAGCCAGGACGAAGGCCCGGGTCTTAGACCCGGGCCTTCGTCATGATCGTGTCGCCGTCAATGACGGCAGTGGTCTACTTGGCCGGGTACTTGTTCGGGTTCACCGAGATCTTGCCGGACACGATGCCCTTCTGAATCTTGGCAATCGTGGACTTCAGCGACGACGGGATCATGATCCCCCCGTACTCCAGCGCGGTGCCGTTGTTCTTCAGGGTGCCCGTGTACGTGCCACCCGCGAAGGTGCCGTTGGCGGCCGACAGGACTGCGGCCTCCACCGACGCCTCGACGCCCTTGGCGACGGTACCGATGAGCCACTTGCAGTCAGCCTTGTCGGTCAGGCAGCCGTTGGAGTCGACCCACAGAACCGAGTGACCCTTGCCGGCCTGCTTGGCGGCGGCGATCGAGCCCAGGCCTACGGAACCGGCGACGGGGAACACCACGTCAGCCTTGGCCGCGAAGTCGCCGGTGGTGATGTGCTGGCCAGCACCGAGGTCGGTGAAGTTGCCGACGAACGTTCCCTTGCCGTTGCACTTGGACAGTGTGCAGGTGCCGGCGGCTGGTGTCCAACCCAGGACCTTCACGTGCTTGCCCATGGTCTTGTTGTAGTAGCGCACTCCGGCCACGAACCCGTTCATGTAGATCGTGACGGGGACGATGTTGATACCGCCATACGTCGCGACCACACCGGTCTTGGAGCTCGCTGCGGCCAGGTACCCGCCGAGGAAGGCGCCCTGGTTGGTGTCGTAGAGCAGGCCCAGCACGTTCTTCGAGGTGGTGGTGGGCTGGTCGTCGACGATCGCGAACTCCTGGCTCGGGTTGGCGTTGGCGGCGTCCGCCGTGGCCGTGTCCATCAGGAAGCCGACCGTGACGATGATCCCGCAACCTTCGCTGATGAAGGTCTGGATGTTCGGCGCGTAGTCCGCGTTCGAGGTCGACGACAGGTACGACGGCGTGATGTTGGTGTTGACCGCCGCGGCGTCCAGTAGCCCCTTGTACGCCGAGTAGTTGAACGACTTGTCGTTGATGCCACCAGTGTCGGTCACGACGCACGCCTTGAACTGCGAGGCGGCCGTGGCCGTCGACATGGTCGCGGCGATGCCGGCGGTCATCGTGCCCAGAACCAGTGATGCGGCTCCGAGCAACGTGCCGAGTCGGCGAACGCGCCCGGCCTGTGCTCCCTTATGCATTGTGTACCCCTCCAGAGGATCGTTGATCGAAGGACAACGTCCGACGTTGTCGTCCCCCGGCCAAACTCTTGTCTGCAGCGACACTAGTCCGCGCTATGGGAGCGAAACAGGTCGGGAGCGACGGCCTTCGTCGACCTACTTCGACTGCGGAGCGCCGGGCAGACGCGGGACCGCCAAGCTCACCGCGAGCGCGATGACCGAGAGGCCGGCCGAGATGAGGAAGGCCCGGTGATATCCGCTGACCAACGCCGCCGGCGAGGTCGGCTCGACGAAGGTCGCGGCCCGGTCCGCGGCGGCCGTCGCCAGGGCCGCCAGAGCCAAGGATCCACCGACCTGGCGCGAGGTATTGAGGAGCCCCGACGCCAGTCCGGCCTCGGCGCGGTCCACGCCCGCGGTCGCCGCCGTGGCCAGCGGGGTGAAGAGGATGCCCATCGCGAAGGCGCAGATGATCGACGGCGCCAGGATGGCCCCCAGGTACGAGCTGCGCGGCTGGATCATCGATATCCACAGGAAGCCGACGGTCGCGAGACTGGCCCCGCTGATCAAGATTGGTCGTACACCGATCCGGCTGAGGATTCGCGAGCTGATCTGGGCTCCCGCGATGATGGCGAGGGCCATCGGAAGAAAGGCGAATCCCGCCCGCACGGCGTCGTAGCCCAGGATGTTCTGGAAGTAGAAGGTCAAGAAGTACCACATGGCGAAGAAGACGCCTCCGACGAGCATCATCATCAGATTGGCCAGGGCCAGCGTGCGCGACCGGAAGACTCTGAACGGAACCAGGGGGTGCGAGGCGACCTTGGACTCCCAGACGAGGAAGACGGTCAGTCCGACGACACCGCCGAAGAGCCAGCTGAGGGTCGAGTGCGACCCCCAGCCCCAACTCGTCGTGTGGACAATGGCGTAGATGACGGCGGCGAGCGATCCGGTGACCAGCACGGCACCGGTGATGTCGAGTTTCACGGTCGCTTCGCGGTTGCGCATCTCGCGCAAATACAGCGTCGCCGCCACCATCGCCGCTAGTCCTATGGGCACGTTGATGAAGAAGACCCAGCGCCACGACGCATAGCCGGTGAGGAGACCACCGAGGAGACCACCGACGGCGCCACCCGCGCCCGCCACGGCGCTCCACGCCCCGATCGCCCGCGGCAGACGCGGCCCCTGGAAGGTGGTCACG
>JGI12269J14319_10001610_pt1 | contig 22356 bp, 21 predicted proteins | sample PeaSoiSIISIP2007_FD_14319 | JGI IMG/M metagenome (IMG submission 14319)
AATTTCCAGCGAGCTGAAGTGCCTGAGAATGGTGAGTTCATCTGGGAAACTCAGAACCAAGTAATCAAGCACCTAAAGTTTCGTACTCGACCTTTACTGGACTACGACATTCCATCAGGCACGCTTTTAACGCTTTATGATATCAGTGAAGCAAAGAAACGCTCGGAAGCGTATGTGCAAATTGCAAAATTCTCCATTATCGGCCAAGTCTCCGCAGGTTTAGCACATGAAATTCGCAACCCCTTGACAACCATCAAAGGTTTTATGCAATTAATTACCCCTGCCCAATGGCCCGAAGCATTTCGCCCGTATCAACAACTTATTCTCGATGAAATCCACACTATTGATCAAGTGTTAGACAAATTTGTCCTCTTAACCAGTCCCTCCGCACCTCAAATGAAGCTAGTCAATTTGATCGAAACCATTCAAGCCATGGTACAAACGATTCAGCCCCTATGCCTTATGCAGGGAATTACCCTCGTTTTAGAAATTTCCGACCATCCAGTATATGTCATGGGGGATTATGAACAACTTCTCCAAGCATTTCTTTCCATCCTCGACAACGCTATTGAAGCCTCACCCAAAAATGGGCAGGTTATTATTCGTTTAACTGAGCAAGAATCACACATCAGGATTAGTGTTATTGATAACGGTCCTGGTATTCCGGAAGACATGCGTCAGCGTGTGCTTGATCCATTCTTCACCACGCAAGTTGAAGGTACCGGACTGGGTTTAACCATTGCACAACAAATCATCCTTGCGCACCATGGCAAACTTCACTTTTCCTTACCCTCTTCTGGAACTGAAGTGTTGATTGATCTACCGCGTTTATCAAATTTCACGAGTAATCTTTCTGCATAAGTGACGGGTTCATAAGCTTACTATGACATTTCAACTCATCAATCCCTTTGTCCCGCCAGCTTTCTGGTAGCGTCCAAATCGGAAATTTATCCACATCTTTTAACCAACAGTGCCAACGGCGAATTTCCTCCTCCATGCCGAGTGTTGTAAGCCAATGTATGCGGCCATCCCATACTAATGGGTCTCCCTGCTCGTCTTTAGCATTGACGACAAGTAGGCTTCTTTCCAACACGCACGCCAACAGAATGCTTCGTGAGGCTCTAGCGAGCGGCCTTTCAAAAATCGGACATACGATACTTAATTGCCCATTGTCTTGGAAATAATACCATTGTTCCAGTTCGATCACTGAATTTTCGCCACGTTCTTTAGGTTGCCAAGGCCAAGGCCAAGGCCTCCCCCAAATTCCACTCCCCTGGTGAAGCCATAAAGCAAGGAGATCCTGAGGTCTAAGTTGGCCTTCTTGCTCAAGAGATTCAAGGTAGTCAAGGATACTCAAAATGGTCGTGCAAAATTCAGAATTAAGTGAGCCTGAAGCATCCACCCACCCCTGTTTTTGCCACTTTAAGATTTGTTCATTCTCCTTAAGCCACTTTACTTTACTGCTAAGTTCAAATTTTTTACCTTTACGACGTACTTCGGCAATCTCAAAGTTGCCCCAAAGAAAGGCAATGTGCTGAGGTTTTATTTCTATACGAACCCGACGACTGGCCAAACCCGTAAAAAAAACGTTAACAATCATAAGTTGTTGCAGAGCGACTGGATTTAGTCCTTGTCCCCATCGTTTCCAATCCGGTCGTTCTTCCCCTAGGGCGTATCGGGAATGGTTATTTTTTTGTTCCTCAGGAATAAGGTATAAGCTAGGCGTAAGTTTCTCACGCCAATAAACTGCCCTTGCTGAGATAACTCCTCCAATTTTAGAGACTCCATTTAAAAAAGCTGATGAAAAATTAGGAGCAACAAAATAGATCACGGTCTTAGCACCATTGCTGAGTCGATTTCCCCATAAAACACCTGCCAGAAAGAATTCCTCTTCACGTATTATAGAAGAACTGGCAATGATGCCAACTCTTAACGTCGTCTCGCAGCCCATAAAATAGGCAAACTGAGGCGGGAGACGGTTTGCCTTTTTTTTGTCCTCTGGGCATTCTAGCCAGTTCTGAGTAATAAATACGTCAGAATGAGCTTCCCAGATCTCGTTCCAGGTGATACTCACAGTGAACCCCCTTAGCATTTCTCTATATACATGTTTACGCGCTAAGGACGAAGATCATGACACATTTAACGAAATCTCGTGACTATTGTAGCATCTGCCAGTTTCTAAGAATTTGCAACGTTTCTTCGATAGGCAGAGCGTGACGGATGTGTCCGTCACGTCCTTCCATCGTACGGGCTAAAAACAAGGCGTTCCAAATACTTTCTGCGCTTGCTTCAACCACGGCTCTGAAGAATTCATCCAGTTCCCAGTCGGATAAATAATCGTTATATTCACATGAATTGGTGCTTACCATCAAGCAAAAATCTCCACTTCCGGTCATGGTGATCGAACCTGTTCGCCCCATTCCCAAACTAGCTCGACGTGCGAGTTGGTTGAGTTGCCATCGCGATAAGGGCGCATCCGTCATCCCCACAAGAATCAAAGAACCTGGAATGTGCCCCACTCCTGGGACAGAAAGAATTTGTCCCACTGGAACGCCAGAGAGAAGAAAATCACGCAATAGACCAAAATTTGCCAAGGCAAGGATTCCGACAACATAGCGACGCCCACTTTGGTCCTGAACAAGACGGGAAGCGCTACCTATTCCTCCTTTTAGTTGAAAACAAGACATACCTACCCCAGCCCCAACGTTACCTTGCTCTATCGGCCCTATTGAAGCACGGTGAAGAGCAATGATGGCATCCTCAGGCTTAACATGGCGCCCTCGAATATCATTCAAGTACGAATCATCACATTCCATGACTACAATATTTGGGGTCCGGTCATCATCCCCGATCTTAGGATTTTGCTGTAATAGATATGTGATGACGCCGTTAGCCACGTCGTTAACGCTGAGTGTATTCGTCAATAAAATGGGGCAGTTTAGAATCCCCATTTCTTGAATAAAGGGAACGCCGATAGACTTTCCGTATCCGTTGAAAACTTCAATTCCCGCACGGCATGGTTGACGATAAAGGTTAACTGGACGAGGTAAGATCGCCGTTACACCCGTTCGAACTGGGCCCCTGCCTGGAACTAACGGGCCGCCACCCTGAACTATCGATACATTCCCTACACACACTCCTGGAACATCCGTAATATCATTGGCTGGGCCAGCAGGCATCTGTCCCATCCAAAGTCCTAAACTTCTGGGCGTACACCTTTTTTGCATCAAAAATCCCTCCATAGTTACTCTATGTGAGCAACGGAGGGATATGAACGAAATTCTATCTATGTATCTATCGATTGTCTATTGTCGATGCAGGACAAGAGAAATGATTTAATGCCCTGCTAAAACCAGACCAATAACTAAAATCCCAATAATAAAACGATAGCCTACAAAAAGAGCAAAATTACTTGATTTTAAATACCGGAGTAAAAATGAGATACTTAATACACCAACAACAAAGGCTGAAATAACACCGACTGAAAAAGGTAAATCTATGGAAGCCATCGTCAAATGTCGAAGCTTCAGAACTCCTGCGCCCAAAATAATTGGCGTAGACATAAGAAATGAAAATCTAGCGGCATCTTCTCTAGTTAAATCCAAAAAACGAGCCGTAGTCATTGTACTGCCTGAACGAGATACTCCTGGAATAATTGCCAGGGCTTGGGAAAGGCCAATCCAAATCGCATCAACCATAGTCATTGTATCCATTTTACGAAGTTGACGTTTTTTGTCTGCCAAATAAAGAAGAATCCCCATAACTATCATCATAATTCCGATGAGCAAAGGTTTACGAAAAGCGTTCTCCGCTTGTTTCTCAAGAGCGAGACCAAATAATCCCCCGGGAATGGTCGCCACAACTAAGTACCAGAAAATACGCTTATCGTCTGATGCCTGACGTCGTAGAGCCGCTTTAACTAATCTGACCCAATCCTTCCAGAAATACAAGACCACCGCCAAAAGAGTACCCATGTGAAGTGCAACGTCAAATGTTAGAGCCGCTCCAGCATTCGTTAGAGCTGGATCTTTCCACCCAAAAAGCCATGGAATAAGTACCAGGTGCGCTGAACTGGAAATGGGCAAAAACTCCCCTAACCCTTGCACAATACCTAAGATCAAAGCATGTAGAACTGTCACTATTCACCCTCCATCGCAAAGATAGTATAACTATACCACATGGGGCATGGAATTTAAACGTCAAATAACCATTTGCTACTCTTATTATGCCTCCTGCTGCTTTTCAGAGAGCCCATCTAAAAAGACAGAGAGTGCATGATTCACCTCTTCATGCAAATCGCCCACACCTGAAACAAACCAGCGGATAAAATGTTGTACCATCATACCTTCCAGACTTTCAGCCAAAAAGGCGGGGTCAAATTCACGACTAATTTCGTTGTTTTGTTGCCCAACCGTTAAAATAGCCAACAGACCATAATGTAAACTTAGATCATAATCTGTTCCTTCGCGGTTTCGGACAGTGACCCAAGCAATTTCCCGGTCTCTGATCATGAATTCAGTCCAATCTTGCAGAAGTGTCCCTAAGCGTTGCCGTGTACACAAACTAGGCTTTTGACGGCCAGCGTTGACAAGATTTTGACATGTGCGTCTAGAAAATTCCGAAATAACAGCTTCCTTCGTGGGAAAATAGTTATAGAAGGTTCCTTTCCCCACGTCAGCATGTTGCGTAATCTGTTCAACAGAAGTAGCTGCGAATCCTTGCATACGAAAAAGTTGCATGGCATTGGAGAAGATTTTTTCACGAGTTTCTTTTTTCTTACGTTCTCGACGAGACATATCCAGCATCTTCAATCCCCCCTTATATCGATGTTAGCCAATGGATAGACCTATATATCCATTCTCTACATACCATATTTTTCCTTCTTTTTAGGGGGGATATTTCGGAAATTTTCTAATTCTTAGACTGAGCACGCTGTCCTATAATCATTCCAACCTTAAGAAAAACGAGGAGACTAAGAAAGTCTAAACCGACTACTATCCAACTTTCAATTGGAATTCCTGAAACAACTGCAGCCAAATAGGATAAACAATTGAATAAAAGGGCCGCAAGATATGCAGAGCGCAAGTTCTCAAGCCGAGGACGATACCCCACCAAAAAGCCCAACGGATAGAAAAGTGCAAAATTGAAAGACACTTGATTAAGCAGACCATCAGTAACAAAAAATTGGCCCCAAAAAATAAAGAGCACGCTCAAGATAAGTATGTAGCGCCAAAAAGCTGAATTCATGCCTACCCCCCATTAAAACAGGGAGGGAGATAGACTCCCTCCCCAATCCTATTTTCGGCACATTCAAGCAAATAACCAGTCAGTATGCCAGTCTATTTCGTGTCATACTGCGTCGGCATGTTCACCTAATAGTCCCACTATGAGGTAAACATACCTCCTTGTCTGACGCAAAATATCCAAGGCATCTTTGACTTGTTATTTTCTTTCATATGCCTTGTTAACTGTAATTTGGCGCTTCCTTAGTAATCGTCACATCGTGTGGATGGCTTTCGCGAAGACCTGCAGCTGTAACGCGTATAAAGGTTGTTTTTGTTCTCAACGCTTCAATGTTTGGAGTTCCGCAATATCCCATCCCCGCACGCAAACCCCCAATCATTTGATAAATGGTTTCTGAAACCGGCCCCTTAAATGGGACGCGACCTTCAATGCCCTCTGGAACAAGCTTTTGATCCTTTTCTTGGAAATAACGATCACGACTTCCAGCTTTCATGGCACCAATTGATCCCATGCCCCGGTATACTTTAAAAGTCCGTCCCTGATAGATTTCCGTTTCACCTGGGCTCTCTTCTGTCCCAGCAAAGAGACTTCCGATCATGATAACTCGAGCGCCGGCTGCTAAGGCCTTGACTATGTCACCAGAGAATTTAATGCCACCATCGGCAATAATCGGGATTCCATATTTTTCTGCTTCTTCGGCACAATTCATAACGGCAGTGATTTGAGGAACTCCGATTCCGGCAACGATACGAGTCGTACAAATGGACCCCGGTCCAATCCCAATTTTAATGGCATCTGCGCCCGCTTCAATCAAATCACGAGTTCCTTCCGCCGTTGCTACATTGCCCGCAATCAGCTGGGTGTCCGGAAAACGCTCTTTCAACGCCCTAGCCATCTCAATAACCCCTTTAGAATGTCCGTGAGCCGTATCTAGGACAAGCACATCAACACGGGCATTAACCAAGGCTTCAGCGCGCTGTAACGTATCAGCTGTGACACCTATGGCCGCTCCTACCCGTAAGCGACCACTTTCGTCTTTGGCAGAATTTGGATATTGTCGTGTTTTTTCAATATCTTTAATTGTAATAAGTCCATTCAGCATCCCATCTGCATCAACAATGGGTAACTTCTCAATCTTATAATGACCTAATATTTTTTGTGCTTCTTCGAGCGTCGTCCCAACCGGAGCTGTTACTAAATTATTCTTCGTCATAACCTCACTGATCAGACGATCATAATTTTTTTCAAAGCGTAGATCCCGATTGGTTAATATCCCGACCAGTTTACCTTCAACAGTAATGGGAACTCCGGAAATTCGATAGCGTTCCATTAACTTTAAGGCTTGCATGACACTGTCGTCCGGTCGTAAAAAGATAGGATCTGTAATGACCCCATGTTCAGAGCGTTTAACCTTATCTACTTCTAAGGCTTGCTGTTCGATGCTCATATTTTTATGAATAATCCCTATTCCGCCTTCTCTAGCAACAGAAATCGCCATACGCGAATCTGTGACCGTGTCCATTCCTGCGCTCATTAACGGAATACTGAGTTTAATCTTTTTCGTTAAATACGTGCTGACATCGACATCCCGAGGCAAAACCTCCGACTTGGCTGGAACAATGAGAACATCATCGAAGGTAAGTGCTGCTTCTTTGATAATGCGATTGAACTGCATGATTAACTCCCTCCATAATTAGTTTTCAAACTAGTATAACAGATAAGCTAACATAAGGACAGAATAAATTAATATTTCCTAAATTTCCTTATTCCTAAGAAAAATATTCCATACTACTTGTCAACCATGATTCGGTTCACTATGATGGAGCAATAAGGAGGTCAGATATGTTCTACCGTTTGTATCAATTCGCTCGTGCATTCTTTCCACAGCTTGATTTTACGGAAATCAAATGGGCAAAGGATACCTTATCCACTGAAGCCTATTTACTCTTTCTTAAGCAATCACGATCAGAACAACGCCACGCACTCGATGTAGCACAAAGTATAATGAATTATAAAAATACCTTATCTTCCTCCGATTTTCATAACCTGCTCACGGCGGCACTCCTCCATGATTGTGGAAAATCCAATGTCACGATCCGCCTTTGGCACCGGGTATTTATTGTTCTAATGCAGAATATGCCTCAACCTATCTGGTCTCGCCTTGAGACTAGCCACACCGTTTTTTCCTTACCGATCAAGATCTCCACGCAGCACGCCACTTGGGGCGAATGTTTAGCCCAGAAAGCAGGCTTAAACCCTGAGATTTGTCTTTTAATCCGCGAACATCATGCTCCTAATACAGAATTAGGCCGTATTTTAGAAAAAGCTGATAATGCGCATTGAAAAAGCATGAGCCGCCAAAGCGAAGGCTCATGCTTTTTGTTCAGATGATTCCATCTTTTCGTGGAGTTCCACGATTTCTCTGTTCTTGGAAAAAATCCATTTCGCAAATCGTTTGTTGTCTCGTTGTAACCGTACGTTTTCCTTTTCAAGGCGGTGAACTAGGGCAACCTTTTCTCTTTCAACCTTTTCTAACAGATTCATAAGCACTCGACGGCTTACTCTTAAATGTTCAACACGTTGCTCCAGTTCCCCGACTCGCGCTTTAAGTAATTTCAATTCGTCCATGGCATCAATGACTTTCGCCCCCCCGGCTCTTGCTACACTACTATTCTATTCTATGCCGGGGGATCGCATTTTAACCCTAAGGCACATTCTAAAAAATAACAAGTCAGTCAGCCAGTCTAAACTCTGAAATCAGAGGTCAGAAACCAGATGTGTCAGATCATTATATTTCCTTTCTGATCTCTGGCCTCTGTCATCCAACCTCTGGAGAAATACCTCCATGTCTGACGCAAAATATCCATGGCATATTTGACTTGTTATTTTCTTTCATATGCCTAATTGTGCTGCGCCACATCTAGGATTTGTTGCAACACCTTAAGTGACACTCCCCAGCGCCCAAGAGTTACACCGGGCTTATGCGCTTCCCCATGAAAATCCGAACCTCCCGTAGTTAGTAAGTGATATTCTTGCGCAATAGCCCGGAATTTTTTTTCATCTTCCGGCTTGTGATCAGAATGGCGTACTTCGATGCCCTGGAGACCAACTTTGACCCAGGCTGGAATTCCGCCTTCTAAATGATGGGCACCAGGATGGGCGAGAACCGCAACGCCGTGGGCTACGCGCACTAACTCAATGCCCTCTTCTGGGGTCAGTTTATAGCGCGGTACATACGCCGGTGCTCCCCTTCCAATGTAACGGTCAAAACCTTCCCCGATACTACCTACATATCCCCGTTCCATGAGCGCATGGGCAATATGCGGGCGCCCGATGGATTCTCCTTGAGCAAACTGTTGAACTTCATCAACGGTGATCTGAATCCCCTGCGCTTCTAAACGTTCTAGGATTTTCAGCATTCGTTGTTCACGGGCTTGGCGTAAACACTTTAGCCTATCGTTTAAAATGTTGGATGAACCATCTATTTCGTAGCCAAGAATATGGACTTCCTTCCCTTGCCACTCCGTGCTAAGCTCAATCCCTCTAAGTATTCGGATCTGATATTTTTCTCCGGCCTCCACTGCCTCTTGCCAGCCCTGGATCGTATCATGGTCTGTAATGCCAATCCCTTTTAAACCTAACTCTGCTGCTAAGACAATAAGTTCAGTCGGTGTTAACAATCCGTCCGACGCTGTCGTATGGCAATGTAAATCAGCTTCAAACAAGGTGAATGCTGGATTCACGCTTTAACCTCCTATTTAAATTTCTGTAGGGGTAATTCATGAATTGCCCCTACTTATTTTAACACGGACGACAATACACGCCTAAAATTGCGACCTGTAATCTGCTCAATCTCCAGAGGGGAAAATCCACTCTTCCTCAAATCATCAATTAACTGGCCATAGTCACCAACATGCTCCAGCCCTGTAGGCGTTTCACTAATTCCGTCAAAGTCAGAACCTAAGCCGACCGTTTCTACCCCAGCCACCTCTGCAATATGACAGATGTGGCGTACCACATCACCTCGAGTCGCCTTGCCAGTCTCTTGCAAAAATTGAGGATAAAAGTTTACTCCAACCAGCCCTTTTTGCTTTGCCAAAGCACGAAGCTGCTGGTCCGTAAGATTCCGAGGGTGAGCACATAGGGCCTTCGCACAAGAGTGAGAAGCAACGATGGGATCCTGCGAAAGCTCTAGGACATGCCAAAATCCGGCTTCATTAAGATGAGCTACGTCAATAAGCATCCCCAGTTTGTTCATACGTAGAATGACTTCTTGCCCTAATTGCGTTAATCTACTCTGAGTATCGGCTTCGCCCACCCCATCAGCCAGCGCATTCCGTTGATTCCAGGTCAGACCTAAGGCCCTAACACCCAGTTTAAAAATGATATCCAGCATAAAGATAGTTTCCCCTATAATTTCTCCCCCTTCTACACTCAACAGAATTCCTAACCTAGTTGGGTCCGGTATTTGTTCGAGGTCAAGTTTCTTTTGCACAAGGAAGACCTGGTCCGGATGATCCGCAATAAATCGATGGGCTCCTTCGATTAGTTGTAATCCACGCCACGTAGCCATAGACGGTTTATACTTTGTTTCAATAAACGCAGCCATAAACTGAAGAGAGACTCCTGCCGCTCTAGCTCTTTGAATATCCCAATGTCCTCCTTCCGAAGGATCTTGAAGCGTCCTTTCGCCGTTTACAAAATGGATTAGACTATCGCAATGCCCGTCAACAATATAGGGATTTCCCATAACAGTAAGCACCTCCTCTTAAACAACATAATAAAGCACCTGCCCGCTATTGAAAATAGCAAACAGGTGACCCACAAGTGACCCTTAGCGCGGCTGTACAATTAACTTAATTGCCGTCCTCTCTTCTCCATCGATTATGACGTCCGTAAATGCCGGAATACAGATCAGGTCGACTCCACTTGGAGCCACAAAGCCCCGAGCAATTGCTACAGCCTTTACAGCTTGGTTGAGAGCCCCAGCTCCTATGGCTTGTAGCTCAGCACCACCACTCTCACGAAGTACCCCCGCGAGAGCTCCTGCAACAGCGTTTGGACTTGATTTGGCTGAAACTTTTAAAACATCCATAGATACATCCTCCTGCTCGAATTAGTTTACAAGTATTGCCACAACTTTGAATATATGTATTCGAGAGCGAGCAGGCGAAATCCTCTTTTACGCCACAGAGTTTTCAAATTTATCCAAGGTCTAAGTCCATAGCAAACCTCAAGTCTAATCAAGCAGCCTATATTCGTACCTCGTACCTCGAACTAGGCCTCAGCAAATCGTTGAATCGACTCAATTTGCCGGGCTATTCCGGATTCCTCATCAATATCTAAAATAACGGCATTGATCTGTATGGGACCGCTTGCTAGCTCAAACTTGGCAGGAAGCTGAGTCAAAAAACGATTGATAATAATTTCTTTTTTAACACCCAAAACAGAATCCCGTGGTCCTGTCATGCCAACATCGGTAATATAAGCGGTTCCTTGAGGAAGCACGCGGGCATCTGCTGTCTGAATGTGAGTATGCGTGCCCACTACGGCGCTGACTTTGCCATCGAGAAACCAGCCTAACGCGACTTTTTCCGACGTTGCCTCGGCATGGAAATCAAGAATTATAATAGGAGTCTCTTGTTTTATCTGATTAATCCAGCGTATTGCTCCACTAAAGGGATCTTCCAGTGGCGGTAAGAATATACGGCCCGAGAGATTAAGTACACCAATTTTTTTCCCCATTGCTCGAATGTATCCATACCCTTGTCCCGGTGCTCCAACCGGATAATTTGCTGGACGTATAAGTCTAGGCTCATGATCGATAAAAGTCATGATCTCTCTTTGATCCCAAACATGGTTTCCCATCGTTAAAAATTGAATTCCGTATTTATAAAGTTCCTCGGCAATCTCTTTGGTTAAACCTTTTCCAGCCGCAGCGTTCTCAGCATTAGCGATGGTTACATCAATTTTATATTCCACCTGAAGTGGTTTTAAAAAACGTTTTACGGCCTCTCTTCCAGGTTTACCCACAATATCCCCAATAAAAAGTATGCGCAACTAACGTGCCCTCCTTCAAACATCACACCGATACATTGTTCATAGAATGGTATTATTCTGCATTTTGATACAGTTTATCCGGGCCGAGGTTCAAGTCTTAAATATCGTGGCATCCTACATCGCAAACCTAATTTTTAAATACCAAGACTCGACCTTCTTCTCGCAAAGCGACCACGTTTTTATCAATATCATGGGACTGTATTGAAGACAGCATGTGGCTAATCATCTCCTCCTGAAAAACCTGTTCATCTTCTGGCAGATTCATTTCATCATATACCAACTTCTTTTGATATTTACGTTTTAGAAGTTCGACAATGAGGCCTACTTCACGTTGAGTCATACTATCAACATCCCGTGTTACAGTCATCACACAAACGTTTTCCTCACTCCGACAGGCAATATCAAAAACCCGCATGCTCTGTCCTTCAAGTTGATGGAAGAATTCTAAAGCAGGTTTCAGGATTTCTTGGAGAGAAGAGACCTCTAGATGTTGAGTGATCATAAACGTAAACTTAAGAGCATGTTGCTCACGCCAATAATGAACTGACCCCACTTCAGAGTATCTCAATAGAATTGAGGTTAATAATCCTACTCCGTCTTGAATACGTCCTCCATCTTTATATAAATACATCCTTGTTTTCAGTCCTCTCTAATTACACTGTCCTAATATGACAATTATTCGGCATAAGATAGCTATTTCCTGCCTAAACGCCACCTGAGTCAATTGGGCATATTTTACTAGTGCAAAAGTGCACTTTCAAACTGTTAAAAAAACAGGCGATCTGAAGGATCGCCTGTTTTAATATCTCTCAAATCTGTTACTTTGCGAAGTCAACCGCTCGGGTTTCGCGGATCACCACTACCTTGATTTGTCCTGGATATTCGAGTTCTTCTTCAATTCGCTTACTAATCTCACGAGCGACTCGTGGAGCAAGCACATCATCGATCTTGTCGGGTTTAACAATAATGCGAACTTCTCGTCCTGCTTGAATGGCGAAGCACTTTTCAACCCCTTCAAAGCTCTCTGCGATCTCCTCCAGTTTTTGCAGACGTTTGATATAAGTTTCCAAAGTTTCCCTGCGTGCTCCAGGACGAGCAGCAGAAACTGCATCGGCAGCAGCAACAAGTACTGCAACTATAGTTTTCGGCTCTATATCATTATGGTGCGCTTCAATAGCATGAATAACATCACTGGATTCTTTGTACTTTCTAGCAAGGTCAACTCCGATTTGTACGTGCGTCCCTTCCATGTCATGATCGACTGCCTTGCCAATATCATGTAACAGACCCGCTCGCTTAGCGAGCGGAATATCGACACCTAATTCCGCAGCCATCAATCCGGCTAGGTGGGATACTTCTGTCGAATGCTTCAAGACATTTTGTCCATAACTTGTACGGAATTTGAGTCGACCGAGCAAACGAATTAATTCAGGATGCAACCCGTGCACGCCAGTCTCAAACGTTGCCTGTTCCCCTTCTTCGCGGATCTTTTGGTCTACTTCTTTCTGAGCCTTTTCCACCATTTCTTCGATACGTGCCGGGTGAATGCGACCATCTGCGATCAGTTTTTCCAAGGCAATACGCGCAATTTCTCGACGTATTGGGTCAAACCCAGATAAAATCACGGCCTCAGGAGTATCATCTATGATAAGATCAATCCCAGTCAGGGTTTCCAAAGTACGGATATTACGTCCCTCACGCCCAATAATCCGACCTTTCATTTCGTCACTAGGCAGAGCCACGACGGATACAGTCGTTTCAGCCACATGATCCGCAGCGCACCGCTGTATAGCTAAAGCAATAATATTTTTAGCCCGTTTCTCGGCTTCTTCCTTGGCACGAGTCTCAATTTCTTTAATCATGATCGCGGACTCATAGCGAACCTCTTCTTCAACTCTTTTTAGCAATAACTGTTTGGCCTCTTCCGAGGTCATGCCAGATAAACGCTCGAGTTCAGCTTGTTCTTGACCAACCAAATGGTTTAACTCTTCTTTTTGCTGCTCGACTTCGCTTTCTTTGCGGTGAATATTTTCCTCTTTGCGTTCCAGTGACTCAATTTTACGGTCTAGACTCTCCTCTTTTTGGAGCAAGCGGCGTTCAAGCCGTTGGAGTTCGTTACGCCGTTCCCGAGTTTCCTTTTCCACTTCATTATGAATATGCATGACTTCTTCTTTTGCGGCAACGACAGATTCCCTCTTCTTACTTTCAGCAGCAGAATAGGCATTTTCGACGATACGTTTTGCCTCTTCTTCTGCTGAACCAATACCTTTTTCTGCGGTATTTTTACGAATAAGCCAACCTACAAAGACACCTAAAGCTAATCCAACTAAAAGGGCAACTATCCCAGTAACTGTCTCTAACATACTTGCGTGCACACCTCCTTGTTTGTCAAAATTATATTTCTTAAATAAAAAAAACTGGTTACCTAAAACCAGCCACAGTAAGCATAACCTTAAAGACGGGAGTCTTCCCCCGTTTCCTACACCTCTCGTTAGTCAAAAAAACTGTATATTTTAGCTGACTACTACGAAATCTATAAGAAAACCTTAAAGGTTAAATCTTAGCAGAAACAGGTCTCTGCTAAGATTTTAATATCATTTGCAAACAATGTCAAGCTTGTCCTAAATGGGTGGGTTTTATACACTAGGGTCTACTACCCATCCCCATTATTATTGGTTTGAATCTGATAAAGGACATTACTCACCAGATCAGAGGGATATCCGCGTTGAACAAGCTTCTGAGCAACCTTTTGCCGAAGCCATAATTCACGTGGAACCGATCTCTTGGCATGTTTCACCAGAATCCTTTGTTCCCAGCGCTTGCCCTCTTCCACCCACCACCGTTCGGCAAGGGTTACACATTGCTGAAATTCAGCCTCGCTAGAATACGTTAATCCCAATGCTTGTTCAATTATTTGGGGTACGATCCCTCGCTTTTGCAAATCTTGGCAAACCCTACGCCGTGAATAGCGTCTAAGTCGGTTTTGGGAAACCGTCAAAGCCAGTTCTTGGTCGTTGAGGTAACCTAATTTCTCCATTTTTTCTAGTACTTCATTAACTTCCATGCTTTCGTATCCCTTTTCATGGAGACGGGTCTCTAATTCATAATGGGTCAGCGCCCGGCGTGATAAGCAATCCACTGCAACCTCTTGGGCACTTTTAGGGGGTTTAGAGTTCGTCAAGTGGATCATCATCTTCCGCCACTTCGCCTGTAGTTGCTACTATATTCATGTTCCCTCGAATCAGTTGCTCAAGAACATCAGCCATCTCCGGATGTTGCTTGAGGTATTCTTTAACGTTCTCACGGCCCTGTCCTAGCCGTTCTCCGTTATAAGAGTACCAGGCTCCCGCCTTATTAATAATTTCCATTTCAGTGCCAATATCCACAATACTCCCTTCACGGGAAATTCCTTCCCCATACATAATATCAAAATCTGCCAATTTGAAAGGAGGGGCGACTTTATTCTTCACAATTTTTACGCGAGTTTTATTACCAACAATGTCCTGCCCTTGTTTCAAGGCTTCTTGCCGACGAATATCGATCCGAATTGTGGCGTAAAATTTAAGAGCTCGTCCACCTGTAGTAGTCTCCGGACTACCAAACATAACCCCTATTTTTTCACGAATTTGATTAATAAAAATGACACACGTATTGCTCTTGCTAATCGAACCTGTCAACTTACGCAAGGCCTGTGACATGAGACGGGCATGCAGGCCAACATGATTGTCTCCCATTTCTCCTTCAATTTCCGCACGAGGAACTAAAGCAGCCACAGAATCAATCACTACGACATCCACAGCTGCACTGCGCACAAGGGCTTCGCAAATTTCAAGCCCTTGTTCTCCCGTATCCGGTTGCGCGACCAGCAAATCATCGATATTGACCCCTAATGCTTTAGCATACACAGGATCGAGGGCGTGCTCCGCATCGATGAACGCTGCCGCTCCGCCCAATTTTTGGGCTTCTGCAATAATATGCAACGCAACGGTTGTTTTACCAGAAGACTCTGGTCCGAAAATTTCAATAACCCGCCCACGCGGTACCCCGCCAACTCCTAAGGCAAGGTCTATCGCTAAAGAACCCGTGGGAATAACGTCGATCGTCATACCTGCCGTGGATTCCCCAAGTTTCATAATCGAACCTTTGCCAAACTGTTTCTCAATCTGAGCAAGTGCAATGTCAAGTGCTTTTAGCTTATTCGTTTCGGCCATTCCGTTATCCTCCTCATCTTGGTCAATTCAATTAACGCGTTTTCGCGTTTTGGCAAAACGTCTGTTCGGTTCTAATTATAGATGTAAGCCTCGATACTTGTCAATTTGTTTATGTTTCAACCGACAGTAAAACAAATGTTATTACAATTTAGTTTATTTTAACGTAAAAAGCTAACCAACAAGGTTAGCTCTTTTCTTGTAAAAGGCATATTTTTTAATTAAAAATCAGTGTTTTCTCGAGCTTTGGCCGGTTCAACACTTACCCTACGTCCTTTGATCATTGCCTGATGCATACAACTCTGAACTCTTGAGGCATATTCTTCGGGAACCTCTACAAAGGTAAATTTGTCGTAGATATTAATCATTCCAATAATGTTTCCTGAAATCCCACTTTCATCGGCAATCCAACGGATAATATCTTGAGGACGTATTTGCTGGATTCTGCCTATGTTTATGAAAAAGCGTACCATTCCGGCCGCTGCTCCCGTGTTGCCAAAATCTACTTCTCCTTGTTCTTTGCCCTCATGCCCTTCTTCAACATCCACTCCCTCAACCGCGAATTTCAAGGCAGCGGCCGCAACATCAATGGAATCATATTCCTCGAGCAAGTCACTGACAATCGCCCGATAGCTTCCCAGGCGATTACTTTGAATCAATTTAATAAGCTGATTCTTAAGATTTTCTGCCTGACGCTCACTTATATCTGCTAGTGAGGGCAGTTCTTGCCGACGGATTCTCGTCTTGATCAAATTCTCAATCAGCCGGAGTTGACGGTACTCCTTAGGAGAGATCAGGGTTATAGCCTGACCTTTACGGCCAACCCGCCCGGTTCGCCCAATCCGGTGGACATAAGACACCGGATCCTGAGGAATATCAAAGTTAAGGACATGAGTGACATTATCAATATCTAAACCTCGTGCCGCAACATCCGTTGCCACCAAGAGTTCCGACTTTCCTTCCCTGAAACGTTTCATCACTCGATCCCGCTGTTGTTGGCTCAAATCTCCATGCAGTCCATCTGCAAAATATCCCCGAGCCTCAAGAGCTGCCACAAGCTCATCCACACCACGTTTTGTTCGGCAAAAAATTATCCCTTGGCCGATATCCTCTATATCAATGATTCTGCATAAGGCATCAACCTTAACGCTTTCTCTAGCCTCATAAAACACCTGATCAATTAGAGGAACTGTTAGCTCGTCCCGACTGACTGTTACGGCACGGGGGTTATTCATATAGGTCTGAGCCAATTTTCGGATTCCCGGCGGCATCGTAGCCGAGAAGAGCATAATCTGTCGCCCTTCAGTGGGGACGTCCTTTAAGATGCTCTCAATATCTTCGATAAAACCCATATCCAGCATTTCATCCGCTTCATCAAGGACTACAATTTTTACATGTTGCAGACGAAGTGTTCCGCGATTTAAATGGTCTAACAAGCGACCAGGAGTCCCGACGACTACCTGATATCCCATTCTCAAGGCGCGAATCTGACGATCAATGGGTTGCCCGCCGTAAATCGGTAACGGTTTGACATGCCGATACTTGCCAACTTTGGCGATTTCCTCAGCAACTTGGATTGCGAGTTCACGGGTCGGGGTTACTATAAGCGCTTGGACAGCTAAAAATTTAGGATTTACCTTTTCTGCAATTGGAATTGCAAAAGCGGCAGTTTTTCCGGTCCCGGTCTGTGCTTGACCGATAATATCGACCTCCTCGAGGGCGAAAGGTATTGCTTCTTTTTGAATCGGAGAAGGCTCTTCAAACCCCATTTCAGACAAAGCTTGCAGAACCTGTTTGCTCAACTTAATATCTCCAAAAGCTTGTAAACGTTCAACCACCTAGTTATAGTCTCCTTTCACTATTTAACATATGCTGCCGCACCTCATTTAGGGCCGCTTGAACGGTCAACTGGCGAACTGACTCCCGTTCTCCGTAAAACTGAAATTTTTTTGCTTGAACACCCTCAGGCGCGGCTATGCCAATGTAGACAAGACCCACAGGTTTTTGATCACTGCCTCCCTCTGGCCCCGCGATTCCCGTGGTTGAGACGGCCAGATCCGAGCCAACTTTAGAACGAATTCCATCTGCCATTTCCTTGGCGACCTCTTCACTTACCGCACCAAACTTTTTGAGATTTTCTTCGTTCACCCCAAGAAGCCCTCGTTTTACGGAGTTAGAATAACTCACGACTCCTCCCAGATAAAATTCGGAACTTCCTGGTTCCTGAGTGAGAGCAGCACCCAGTAAACCACCTGTACACGACTCGGCCGTGGCAATGGTCAAATGTTTATTTTTTAACGTTTGTCCGACAATACCAAGCATGGTTTCCTGATCACGGCCAAATACTTTGTCTCCTAAGCGACGACGGATTTCTTCTTCAGCACGATCTAAGGATTCACCTGCTTCTCCGGACGTCGCTTCAGAACTTCTCGCTACCAAACGAATGTGCATCTCAGCTCGTTTGGCCAGTAACGCCATTGTAATGTTTGGTAGACTCATCAGTTCACCGAGCACTTCCTCAATTGCCGATTCTCCCATGCCAAATACTTTTAGGACCCGTTCGTTCATCCGTTCAGTATACGGTTCGATGATCCGTTGCAACTCCGGCCATACATAAGTATCGAACATAGGTCGCATTTCAAACGGAGGGCCAGGCAATATAATTACGGTTTTACCGTTTTTTTCGATGATGGCACCGGGGGCTGTCCCGATAGGATTAGGCAGGATTTTTGAGCCCTTAGGAAAATAGGCTTGTTTCTCATTGTTGATCGGCATCGGGGCTTTTCGACGGGCAAAGAACTGCTTAAGTTGCTCTAAACTGGAGGCGTCGAGCTCCATCTGTAAATCCAATACTTTAGCCACAAGTTCCTTCGTCAAGTCATCTGCTGTCGGCCCTAGTCCTCCTGTTGTAACAAGGAGATCAGTACGCCCGACCGCCTGACGTAAAACCTTCTCTAAACGGTCCAGATTGTCACCGACTGTCGTATGGTAGTCTACTTCAATACCCAAAGAAGACAGTTTGCCTGTCAAATAGTGGGCACTCGTATTGAGGGTTTCTCCAAGTAACAATTCAGTTCCAGTTGCAACAATTTCAGCCTTCATATATTTTATCACTCTCCTATAATCAGCGCAAATGCTAAACCTTTACACTCTTGATTAGTTATTTCTCATTTTACCCAAGATTATCCTTCTTTCTTTTAAAAAAAGTAGGGGCACGATACATCGTGCCCCTACTAGGCTATGTTGTGTAAATTTGCTCGCAAAGTTTCGCCGCTCAAACTTTCCTCTGCTTCAAGAATCTCAGTAACCCGTATTAACACATGCCTATTCTGCTCAATGATTCTTATTGTGCGTTCTTCAAGATCTGCTAAGATGTCTCTCGTCACGGGTTGGCGCTGTTCGGCACTCAAGAGGGAAACATCCGTAACTCCTAAGGAAGACATTCCCGCGAGAAGCATCTTTTCAACGAGGTTAAGGGCTTGTTCATAATCACCCGTAGCACCAGTACTCCGCGTGCCAAGAATCTGCTCTTCTGCAAGCGCCCCTGCTAAAGTCACCATAATCTGCTCTTCTAACATGACCTGCGTATACAGATATAAATCATCCTTCGGATAATGACGAACATATCCTAGAGCGTTTCCGCGTGAACGGATGGAAATTTGAGAAACTGAGTTGGGCCGGACCGTTTCGGCAAGCAGGGCATGTCCACTCTCATGGATGGCAACGCGCCGCAATTCTTCAACCGTTGGCTTACGATCAAGTTTTTCTCCCAACATCACTTTCTCGACCGCTTCATGTAAATGGTGCTCAGTAATCTCACTCGCCATCTCACGCAAAGCAAAAATGGCCGCCTCGTTCGTTACGCTCTCCAAATGAGCTCCTGAAAATCCAAACGTTTCGTGGGCAATTTCTTCCAAATTAACATCTTTAGCTAAAGGCTTACTTTTTGTGTGGATTTTTAAAATAGCCATCCTCCCCTCTTTATCGGGAAGATCAACTTTAACTTGCCTGTCAAAGCGTCCCGGGCGAAGTAAAGCTGCATCCAAAGCTTCCGGGCGATTCGTCGCCGCCATTACTAAGATGTGAGCACCTTGCTCAGCCTTCAGCCCGTCCATTTCAACTAAAAGCTGATTAAGAGTTTGATCATACTCATGGTGAGAAACGTTACTTCCGCGCTTCGCCCCTAAAATATCCATTTCATCAATGAAAATAATCGCACTCGTTTTCTTTTCTTTCCGCACCATTTCTCGTGCTCTCCGAAACAATCCACGTACTCGTTCGGCTCCCACCCCAGCATACATCTCTACGAATTCACTTCCAGATACCGACAGAAAAGCAGAATTGGTATACCTCGCTGCTGCTTTGGCTAATAACGTTTTCCCTGTTCCTGTCGGTCCCGACAATAATATTCCTTTTAACGGCCGTATCCCTAAAGCTTTCATCCGATCAGAATAAAGCAAAAAATCCAAAGCTTCCTGAAGTTCCTTTTTAGCGACGCTCTGTCCCCCGATGTCCTCAAAATTGATCGCTGTGGTGGAGATGGACACCCCATTGCCATTTTTTAATACTTGACGAGAAATGACAAAAGTCCAAATAAAATAGGCCCCAGCAATGAGCAACATAATGGGTAATACATTATATCCCATGACCAGTAGAAAGGCGAAAATACCTGCCCCCAAGCCTATTAAGATATCAAGTTTCATGCTCTCTCCTCTTTCTATGATTTACCTATTGTCTTTCGCTCGGTAAAAATTTCACTTGCCCATGCCGTTCGATCACGTCGATCAGTTGTGCATCCCCTTGATTCAAAACAACATAAATGGCATCATTGTCCATTTCCAGTTCGAGCTGTACTCCTGCTTTTTCGGCCTGCGTTCTAACGTTTTGGGCCATCTCCGTATAGTTTCCACATGCCATTCCTTCTTGTATCGCGAACTGCATTTGGCCCAATAATTTATTAAGGGTGTCATTAGTTCTGTCTAAGTAGCAAATAGGTGAGTCACCTGCTAATTTTTCTAGGGCGAGGCTTGCTTGCCGGAGGTTCGTCAGGTGGTTGGTTACCACAACCATCTCATTTTGGCCATTCTTTTGCGCAATTTTAGCGGAAACAACACCTGGAATATGCTGACTTTGACTCAAGATATTAACATCCAGCCATTTTCTCTGATAGACGACCTTCCCCCCCAGTAACAAGCCAAATATCAGGAGACCGACAAAGCCTATCAGCAGTATTCGCTGTTTTGTCATCGTATTTTCCTCCATTTGCTACACTCCGTACTAGATTACATTATAGCACGTGATATATCATTTCAAGAGAAGATCTTCTATCCATTATAGGCAAATATAAGCAATGTCTGGTCAATTTACATGTTCGTGTAGGGGCACATTGTACCGTGCCCTTGTTATAGAATGTAATAGTAAAAAATGAGACGAGTCACGGCACAATACACAATGCCTGTAACTCGTCTTACTTTTGTTTGTAAAGAAATCCAATTTTAAGGTAATAACCAAGATAACTTATCTATGCCTATTTATGCAGTAGTTTACGGGCTTTGCGTAAATAATCGAGACCCGAAATGACAGTAAAAATCAACGCAATGTATAAAAGGGGTTGCCCGATATGAATGCCTAGGATTGAAAGAGGCCAGTCATGTAATAATATTGCGCTAATCGCAACAACTTGAGTAATAGTCTTAATTTTACCAAGTTTGCTGGCACTAATCACAACCCCATCAACAGCAGCAACGGCTCGAAGTCCTGTCACCGCAAACTCCCTTGCCAAGATAATCCAAGCGACCCAAGCCGTCACCGATCCAAGTTCAACCAAGGAGATCAAGGCAGCGGAAACCAAGAGTTTATCGGCAAGTGGATCCATAAATTTACCCAAGTTCGTGACTTGGTGGCGCTTGCGAGCGATATACCCGTCTAAGCCATCTGTGGCGGAGGCTAAAATAAAGATCACTGCCGCCACCATGTCTTGATGTGGGAAAAGTGTCTGACCTTTAGGTACTTGAAGAAGTAAAAAGGTCATAAACACTGGTATTAAAACGATCCGAGCTAGAGTTAAACGATTGGGTAAATTCACGAAACAACCTCTCCTATTAAATCGTAACTATCCGCCTCAAGGATGCGAACTTTAATCATGTCACCCACATGAATTGAGGTCTGAGCATCAGTGATATAAACCTGTCCATCGATTTCAGGAGCGTCTCCTTCGGTTCGTCCCATCCACCGGCCGTCCGGCAATTTCTGCTCAAGCAGCACCGTAACGACCCGTTTAACCCAGTGCTGTTGCCTAGCCAAAGAAATTCCTTGTTGAAGCTGCATAATCTGTTCTCTTCGCTGTTCGCGGACTTCCGGCGCAACTTGATCCTCTCTTTGGCCAGCTGGCGTATTCTCCTCCTGGGAATAAGGAAACACCCCAAGTCGATCAAACTGGACGCGCTGTACAAAATCCACCATCGTTTGAAATTCCTGCTCTGTCTCTCCCGGAAAACCCGTAATCATGGTCGTCCGTAGGGTGATATCCGGCATAGCGCTACGCAATTTTCCAATCAACGTTTCAGCTTGCTCTATCGTTCCACGTCGATTCATGTCTTTTAGGATCTTATTATCCGCATGTTGCAATGGTAAATCAATATACCGACAAATTTTCGGTTCCTGACGCATGGTTTCAATCAGTTCATCTGTAAAACGCTCAGGATAACAATACATAAGCCGAATCCATTCAATCCCCTCAATACGGGCGAGCTGACGAAGCAACTGCGGCAGGCGGAGTTCTCCCTTAAGGTCAAGTCCATAGCGTGTGGTATCTTGGGCCATGACCATAATTTCCTTAACCCCT
>JGI12269J14319_10001619_pt1 | contig 22261 bp, 14 predicted proteins | sample PeaSoiSIISIP2007_FD_14319 | JGI IMG/M metagenome (IMG submission 14319)
CACGGCGACGAACCAGCCCGTCGCATCCTCCGCTGCGGCCGCGGCGGCGATCGCCAGCGGCGGATAGAGCGGCGCGGGCCACTGGCCCTGCACCGCGTCGTGCAGGCCGTGAAACGCCAGGTAGGCCGCGAACGGCGCACTGACGGCCAGCAGCGGCCAGGCCGCGCGCCGGCGGATCGCCACGCCGATGAAAACCGCGATCAGCGGGTTCAGCAACACGAATTGGTCGATCAGCAGCTTGCCAAGGAACTGCGGCGCGAAACCGTCCGGCCGGGCGCGGCCGAACTGCTTGGCGAACGTCATCCAGCCGTGCTCAGCGTTCCAGGCGACGTTGGGCGCAAAGATCGCTGCGGCGATGACGGCGGCGAGCCAGGGCCACGGCGTGCGCAGCTGTCGCCGTCCCTCGACCGAGAGCGCCAGCCACAGCAGCACGCCGGGCGCGAGGAACAGCGCCGAATACTTCGACAGGCAGGCCAGCCCCGCGGCCACGCCGGCTGCGAGCCACCACGCGCCTGACTTCTGCATCGCCCGCCAGGCGCACCAGAGCGTCGCGATCCAGAACAGCGCGTTGGGCGCGTCCGGAACCGCCAGCCCGCCGGCAAAGCCGACCAGCAGCGTCGCGTTAAGCCAGATGCCCGCCCGCGCCGCCACCCGCTCGCCCAGCCCCGTCAGTCGCGCGACATCGAAGGCGATGAAGCTGGTCGCCGCGGTCGCCAGCGTCGGGATCAGCCGCACGCCGAGCGGGTTGTCGCCGGCGACGTGGCGTCCGAGCCAGACCTGCCAGGCGATCATCGGCGGGTGGTCGAGATAGCCGAACGCCGGGCGCATCGACCACAGGCGGTAGTAGGCCTCGTCCTCGGTCAGCGGGACCAGCGCGCCGGCGACGAGCCGCACCGCGGTCGCCGCCAGCACCACCGCGACCAGCGCCGCGGCCGGGGTGAGGCTCCAGGTCCCGGCGCGGCTACCAGACGCCGAGATAGGTGCTGACATAGTTCCAGATGGAACCGCTGACCGCGCCGGCGAAACCGGCGATGGCCCAGGGCACGCCGTGCGCGTGCAACTCGCTGCCCACGCCGACGCTGGCGACGAGGCCGATCGCGCAAAGCGCGCAGAAGCGCAGGTAGCCGGTGAACAGCTTCCAGCCTTTGAGCCGCTTGTCGCGGTAGGTGATGAGGTTGTTGATGAAGTAGTTCGAGGTCATGGCGGTGGTCCCGGCCATGGCTTGTGCGATGGGGAAACCGAACGGGCCCTTCGCGGCCCACAGCACCGACATGTGCACGAGGACGCCGCTCAGCCCGACCAGACCGAAGAAGATGATCCGCGGCGAGAACAGGCCCCGCGAGAGCTTGGAGGCCACCAAGCCCAGGTATTCCAGCGCCACGCGGTTATCGAGCTTGCTCTCCCCGGCCTCGCGGGCGGCGAAGGCGTAGGGCAGCTCCTTCACCCGCAGCGGCTCGCTCTGCGAGGCGATGATGTCGAACAGGATCTTGAAGCCCGCCGGCTCCAGCTGGTCGGCGACCCGGTCGACGGCCTCGCGCCGGATCATGAAGAAGCCGCTGACCGGGTCCGAGACGTCGGCCTTCAGCGCCTTCCTGCCGAGCGCATTGGCGAACTGGCTGGCGGCCTTGCGCGCGGGCGAAAGCCCGGTCTCCAGGCCGGCCGCGTCGAGGTAGCGGCTGCCGACAACGAGATCGACGTCGCCGCCGCGCAGCAGGTCCAGCATGCGCGGCAGCAGGGTCTCGTCGTGCTGCATGTCGGCGTCGATCACCGCCACGAACGGCGCGGCGCTGGCCAGCGCACCCTCGATCACCGCGCCGGCGAGGCCGCGGCGGCCGACCCGGCGAATGCAGCGCACGCGCGTATCGCGCCCGGCGATCTCCTTCACCAGCGCGGCGGTGCCGTCAGGCGAATCGTCGTCGACGAAGATCACTTCCCAGGCGACGCCCGCGAGCGCCGCGTCCAGCTTCGCCACCAACCGCTCGACGTTGGAGCGCTCGTTGAACGTGGGCGCGACCACGGTCAGCTCGGGGCCGCCCGCGGCCGGCGCGGCCTTGCGGGCCGGCCGCGCGGGCAAGGTGACTTGTTCGCTCAAACCGGCGTCCTCATAGGCGGGCCTTCATACGCGCTCCTGCCGACTCGCCAAGCGTCCATCTCGCCTCAGGCGCGGCAATGGTTTACCGCCGACGACTGACAAAAGAACGTCGTCGAAACGCTGCACAGTGGCGCGAACGGTGCGGCGCGAACGGCGCGACCAAGGGGGAGCGGGCGATGGGCAGGTTTGCAGCGGCGTTGGCGGTCATGTTCTCGCTGGCGGCGGGCGCGGCGACGGCGCAGCCGCCACAGTTCACCCCGACCGGCCAGTTCATCACCCCGACCGCGGCGCCCGGCGCGATCTTCCAGCCGCTGAACCCGCATCTCGCCGGCGACGCGGCCTTCACCGCCGGCCAGGCCGCGGCCGTGGCGCTGTCCCCGGACGGCCGCACCCTGTTGATCCTGACCAGCGGCTACAACCTCTACATGGGGCCGGACGGCAAGCCGGTGCCGGCGATGTCGCAGGAATACGTGTTCGTCTTCGACGTCTCCGGAAGAAAACCGGTGCAGCGTCAGGCGATCACGGTTCCCAACACCTTCCTCGGCCTCGCCTGGGCGCCGTCGGGCGGCAAGTTCTACGTGTCGGGCGGCGTGGACGACGTGGTCTACGAATATGCGAAGGGCGCTGACGGTTTCGCCAGCACCCGGACGTTCAAGCTGGGGCACCAGCTGGGGGCCGGGCTGGCGGTGAAGGCCATGGCTGGAGAACTGGCCGTCAGTCCCGATGGCGCGAAGCTGCTGGTCGCCAACTTCCAGAACGACTCGGTGAGCGTGATCGACCTGGCCAGCGGCGCCGTGCGCGAGCAGGATCTGCGCCCCGGCGTGATCGATCCCGCGAAAGCCGGAACGCCGGGCGGCAGCTTCCCGCGCGCCGTGATCTGGACCTCGCCGACCAGGGCCTACGTCGCCAGCGAGCGCGACCGCGAGGTGATCGCGATCGACGTCTCCGACGCGGCGATCCATGTCGGAGACCGACTCAAGACCGACGGCCAGCCGGTGGCCTTCGCCGCGCACGGCCGCCGGCTCTACGTCGCGCTCGACAACGATGACCGCGTCGCGGTGGTCGACACCGTCCGTGCCCAGATCGTCGATGACTTCCGCGCCGCACAGGGCGCCGGAACGCCGCCGGCCATCGCCAGGCTTGGCGGCGCCGGGACCAACGGCCTTGCCATCAGCGGCGATGGCCAGACGCTCTATGCCAGCAACGGCGGGGCCAACGACGTCTCGGTGATCCGCCTTGGGAACAAGCCCGGCGCGTCGCACGTCACTGGCCTCATCCCCACCGGCTGGTACCCGACGGCGGTGGCCGTGCAGCCGGGCGGGCGTCAGCTCTATGTGGTCAACGGCAAGTCCAACTCGGGGCCCAATCCGGGCAATTGTCGGGTGAACACCGGCATCGATCCGCACCATGACGATGCTTGCCGTGCGACCAACTCCTACGTCTGGCAACTGCAGAAGGCCGGCTTCCTGACCCTGGCGCCGCCCACCCCCGACGCCCTCTCCAAGCTCACCGGCCAGGTGATCGCGAACAACCGTTACGCTTCGCGCTCCCACGCCGGCGAGGGCGAGGCGACCATGGCGTTCCTGCGCGCGCACGTCCATCACGTGATCTATATCGTGAAAGAGAACCGCACCTACGATCAGGTGCTGGGCGACCTGGAGGTGGGCGACGGCGATCCGAAGCTCACTGTATTCGGCCGCGCCATGACGCCGAACCAGCACGCCATCGCCCGCCAGTTCGTCGACCTCGACGCCTTCTTCGACAGCGGCGAGAGCAGCAACACCGGGTGGGACTGGACCACCGCGGCGCGCACCAACGACTTCACCGAGCGCGAGGCGCCGGTGAACTACGCCGACCGCGGCCTGCAGTACGACCAGGAGGGCGCGAACCGGAACATCAACGTCGGCTACGCCACGTCCGACGAGCGGCGCGTCGCCAACCCGCTGTCGCCGGCCGATCCGAACGTCCTGCCCGGCGCCCTCGACGTGGCCGCGCCGGACGGCCCCGGCGGCGTCGAGGGCCGCGGCTATCTATGGGATTCGGCGCTGCGGGCCGGTCTCACCATTCGCAACTACGGCTTCTTCGGCGACCTGACCCGCTATGAGTTCGCCACCGGCCAATACCAGATCCCGCTCGAGCACGACCCGTTCAAGAGCGGGCGCCAGGTGATCTACGTCGACAAGCCGGCGCTGATGCCGGTGACCGACCCCTACTACTACGGCTTCAACCAGGCCCTGGCCGACTACTGGCGCTTCAGGGAATGGGAGCGGGAGTTCGACGGCTTCGTCGCCAAGGGCCAGGCGCCCAACCTGATGATGGTGCGGCTGGCGCACGATCACACCGGCTCGTTCCAGCAGGGCCTGGACGGCATCAACTCGGTCGAGGCCGAGCTTGCCGACAACGACTATGCGGTGGGTCTGCTGATCGAGAAGATCGCCAAGAGCCCGTTCGCCAAGGACACGCTGATCTTCGTCATCGAGGACGACGCCCAGGACGGGCCCGACCACGTCGACGCCCGCCGCTCGATCGCCTTCATCGCCGGGCCGTACGTGAAGCATCAGGCGGTGGTCTCGAAGCGCTACACCACGGTCAACATGGTGCGGACCATCGAGAGCGTGCTGGGCCTGGCGCCCATGGGCCTCAACGATGCGCTGGCCGCGCCGATGGCGGACGCGTTCGATCCGACCCAGGCCGACTGGAGCTTCACCGCCCAGGTCCCGGCCGTGCTGCGCACCACCCAGTTGCCGCTGCCGCCGCCGACCACCGCCGAGGCCGGCTGCCCTGCGACGCCGCCGCGCTCGTCCGCCTATTGGGCCGCGGCGATGGCCGGCCAGGACTTCTCCGACGAGGACCGCCTCGACACGCCCCGCTACAACCGCGCGCTCTGGCGCGGGCTCAAGGGCAATGCGCCCTACCCCGCCCAGCGCGACGGCAGGAACCTCCGCGCGGGCCGCGCCGCCTTGCTGGCGGCGGCTGGGGTCGGAGGGTGCAGCTGAGAGGGCGGCTAGGGTACGCCCGCCCTCAGCCCCGGCTCGCCCTCGTGCCTCACCGTGTCCTCCGGCTCGAACCGGCGGCGGATACGGTCGAGGTAGATGTAGATCACCGGCGTCGTGAACAGCGTCAGCACCTGGGACACGGTCAGGCCGCCGATGATCGCCCACCCGAGTGGCTGGCGAAACTCCGAGCCCGTGCCATGGCCCAACACCATCGGCACGCCGCCGAGCAGCGCGCAGGCGGTGGTCATCAGGATGGGCCGCAGCCGCTGGTGCGAGGCCTCGCGCACCGCGTCCATCGGGCTCATGTGGTGTTCGCGCTCCAGCCGCAGCGCCACGTCGACGATCATGATCCCGTTCTTCTTCACGATCCCGATCAGCAGGATGATGGCGATGATGCCGATCACGTTGAGATCCTGGCCNACNGCCAGCAGCATCACCAGCGCGCCCACCCCCGCCGACGGCAGGGTGGAGAGGATGGTGATCGGGTGGATGTAGCTCTCGTAGAGCACGCCGAGGATGATGTAGACGGCCAGCAGCGCCGCGGCGATCAGGATCGGCTCACTCGCCAGCGACTCCTGGAACGCCGCCGCCGTGCCCTGGAACGAGCCGGTGATGGTGCGCGGCGCGCCCAGCTGGTCGCGCAGGTTCTGCACCATCTGGGTCGCCTCGCCGAGCGATGCGCCGGGGGCCAGGTTGAACGAGATGGTGGTCGCGGGAAATTCGCTCTGATGGCTGATGGTCAGGCTGGCGGTGGCGTTGGGGTCCACCTTCACGAACAGTGACAGCGGCACGGTCTTGCCGGTCAGGGGCGAGAGCACCCGCACCGCGTTGAACACGTCCGGCGAAGCCTGCAGGTCAGGCGGCCCCTCCAACACCACGTGGTAGCTGTTCACCTGGGTGAAGTACTGCGCGATCTGGCGCTGGCCGATGACGTTGTAGATCGCCGCGTCGATGTCCGACGGGGCGATGCCGAAGCGGGCGGCGGCGTCGCGGTCGATGGTCAGGTTGACCGCCGCGCCCTGCGACTGCTGGTCAGAGCTGACGTCGGCCAGCACCTTCGGCGTAGCCTGCATGGCCGCCAGCAGCTTCGGCGCCCAGGCGTTGAGCTCGTCGATGTCCGGATCGCTGAGGGTGTACTGGTATTGCGCCTGGCCGCCGCGGCCGCCGACGCGGATGTCCTGCGCGGCCTGCAACAGGGCGCGCACCCCGACCAGCTGAGCCAGTTGCGGCCGCAGACGGTTGATGATGTCGGTGGCGCTAAGCTTGCGGCCCTCGTCCTTGGGCCGGAGCGAGATGTTGAGGTTGGCCTGGTTGGAGCCGCCGCTGCCGAGGAAGAAGGCGACCGCTGTCACCGATCGATCCTTGCGAATGACGTTGGCGACCTGATCGATCTTGCCCGACATCTTGGTGAAGGATGCGTCCTGCGAGGTCAGCACGACGCCCTGGATGAAGCCCGTGTCCTGCTGCGGAAAGAAGCCGGTCGGCACGGTGGCGTAGAGGAACGCCGCCAGCGCCATCGTCGCCAGGAACACTGCGAAGGTGACCCGCATATGCCGCAGCACCACGTCGAGGGCGCGGGCGTAGCTCTTCTCCAACCGATCGAAACCCTGCTCCAGCGCCTTGGTGAAGAAGTTCGACGGCGGCTTGGGCGCCGTCAGGAACCGGCCGGCCAGCATCGGCGTCAACGTCAGCGACATGCTGATGGAGACCACCACGGCGGCGCTGAGCGTCAGCGCGAACTCCTGCATCAGCCGCCCCACCACCCCGCCCATGAACATCAGCGGGCTGAACACCGCGATCAGCGAGATCGAGATGGTCAGAATGGTGAAGCCGACTTCCTGCGCGCCGGCGAGCGCCGCCTCGAACGGTTTCTCGCCGTGCTCGATCCGCTTCCAGATCACCTCCACCATGACGATGGCGTCGTCGACCACGAAACCGACCGCGATGGTCATCGCCATCAGCGACAGGTTGTCGAGGCTGAAGTTCAGCGCCAGCATCACCGCGCAGGTGGCCAAGAGGCAGACCGGGATGATCGCGCTGGGGATCAGCGTCGCCCGCACGTTGCGCAGGAACAGGAAGATCACCGCCACCACCAGCGCGATGGTGATCAGCAGGGTGACCTCGACGTCCCGGACCGAGGCGCGGATGGTCTGGGTGCGGTCGGCGACCACGCTGACGTTGATCGCCGGCGGGATGTCGGCCTCGAGGCCCGGCAGCGCCTTGTCGATGCGGTTGACCGTCTGGATGACGTTGGCGCCCGGTTGCTTGAACACGATCAGCAGCACGGCGCGGCCGGACTTGAGGCTTTGATCCTTGTTGGCGGCGCCGGCGAAGGCCCACGCGCCGGCCAGATCGTTCTCGACGCTCTGGGTGGCGCTGCCGATGTCGCTGACCCGGATCGCCGCGCCGTTGTGGTAGCCGACGACCAGGTTCTGCCACGGCCTCGCGCTCAGGATCTGGTCGTTGGCGTAGATGTTGTAGCTCTTCAGGGCGCCGTTGATGGACCCCTTGGGCGCGTTGACGGTCTGGGCGGCGATCGCCGAACGCACCTGGTCGAGCTGCAGGCCGAGCGCCGCGACCTTGCGCGGGTCGACCTGGATGCGCACGGCGGGTTTCTGCTGGCCGCCGACGATGACCTGGCCGACGCCGTCGATGCGCGAGATCTGCTGGCTGAGGATGTTCTCGGCGTAGTCGTCCACCTGCGAGAGCGGCATGGTGTCCGAGGTCAGGGCGATGATCAGGATCGGCGCGTCGGCCGGGTTCACCTTGCGCACTGAGGGGGCCGACGGAAGGTTGGTCGGCAGCTGGCCGCTGGCGGCGTTGATCGCCGACTGGATGTCCTGCTCGGCCGAGTCGATGTTGCGCGACAGGTCGAACTGCACGGTGATGTTGCTCGATCCGAGCGAGCTGACCGAGGTCATCTCGGTGACGCCGGGGATCTGCGAGAACTGCCGCTCCAACGGCTGGGCGATGTTCGAGGCGGTCGTCTGCGGACTGGCGCCGGGCAGGTTGGCGCTGACCTGGATGGTGGGGAAATCCACCTCCGGCAATGCCGCGACCGGCAGGTTGAAGAAGGCGACGATCCCGAACACCAGGAACGCCGCGGCGATCAGCGAGGTGGCGATCGGCCGCCGGATGAAGGGCGCCGAGATGTTCACGACGGCTTGCCGGCTGGGTGGCCGCCCTTGCCGCCAGCACCGCCGCCGACGCCGCAACGGCCCGCGACGCAGACGCTGGCGTGGTTCTTCAGCGACATCTGGCCATCCGTGACCACGGTCTGACCGGGAACGACGCCGCTCTGGATCACCGCGATCGCGCCCTGCGTCGTCAGCACTTTCACCGGCTGGGCGATGACCTTGTTGTCGCTCCCCACCAGATAGACGAAGGCGCCGTCCGGCCCCTGGTTCACCGCCGCCGCGGGCACGGTGACAGCCTTGGTCAGCGTTTGCAGCGTCAGGTTCACGTTGACGAACTGACCGGGCCACAGCTGCTTGGTCGGGTTGGGAAAGCGGGCCTTCATCGCCACCGTGCCGGTCGCCGGATCGACGTGGTTGTCGGCCACCACCAGCTCGCCGGCCCCCAGGTCCGCGCCAGTCTCCTGGCTCGCGGCCTCGGTGACGAGCGGCCGCGAGAAACCGGCCGAGGCGCTGACCAGGCGCTGGAAGTCGCCCTGCGGCACGGTAAAGGTGACCGCGATTGGCTGGATCTGGTTGACGCTGACGATGCCGCCGGTCGTGCCCGTGGTGGTGACAACGTTGCCGGGGTCGATCAGCCTCACGCCGACGCGGCCGTCGACCGGCGAGGTGATCCGACAGTAGCGGACGTTGACCTGCGCCGCGGCGACGCTGCCCTGGTCGGCCAGGACCGTCCCCTCCTCCTGCTTCACCGTCGCCGCCTGGTCCTCGGCGGTCTGCTTGGCGATCGAGTTCTGCGCCACCAGCCCTTGGTAGCGGGCGAGGTCGCGCCGGGCGCCTTCGAGCGTCGCCTGGTCGCGGTGCAGCTGGCCCTGCGCCTGCATCAGCGCCGCGCGGTAGGGGCCGCAGTCGATCTCGACCAGGACCGTGCCGGCCCTGACGTCCTGGCCCTCGCTGGCGACATAGGTGAGGCGACCGCTGATCTGCGGTGTGATGGTCACGCCCTGCCAGGCCTGGGCGGCGCCCAGGGCGGTGATGGTGAGCGGGATATCCTGGCTGGCGACCTTGGCCACCGAGACTGGAACCGGCGGCGGTCCGTGCGGCTTGTCAGGCTTCTGACTGGCGAAGAAGGCCCAGACCAGGAGGGCCACCAGGACGACGCCGAGCGCGACAAATCCCCACCGGAACCGTCGGGGTGGTGTCATCCAGTCGATCCTCTGCAGCGAAGGGCGCGGCTGCGCGCCAACGCGCTCCCTCTAGTACGGCGCCCACCCACAACGATGTCAGTCGCGAGACGACCCGTCATATCGGGCAACACGCAGCGGCGGGCCCAGAGCGCGTTCAGCAAAAGTGGAATCGCTTTTGCGGTTCGAACGCGCTCCAGATCCAAGTGTTGGAGCACGATTCAGGGTTCAGATCGGTCCGATCTGAACCCATCGTGCTCCAGGCGCCGCTGTCGGGATGACCCTTGGCGCCTCAATTAGTTCCGGGCAAGGCGTGATCGGCCGCTGCGTGGTCGTCCGCGGAGGGTCGCAGGCCGAAGGTCCGGCCCGGCGCGCCGGCCTCGTCGTCGTAGGTCTGGCCGCCCGCTTCGCTGAGATCGAGCTGGGTGACGAAGCCGCCCGGACCCGGCTCGGAGCGGACTTCGCGCTGAGTCACCGGCAGGCTGTCCGGCCCGCCCGCGAGCGCCTCGGCCATCAGCCGCCCGGTCAGCTGGCCCTTCGCCGGGAAAGACAGCCCCAACACCTGCGCCAGGGTGACGGCGATGTCGGCGTTGCTCACCGGATCGGTATCCACGTAGCCGGCTTTGAAGTCCGGCCCGATGGCGGCCATGAAGTTGAAGGTGTCGCCGCGGTGGAAGGCGCCGTGGATGCCCTGGCCCTGCTGCAGCTCGGTGTCCGCGACCTCGACCACGCAGTTGGTGGGCTTGGGACAATCGCCGCCGAAGCTGCGGAAACCGACCAGGATCGAGGGCGTCGGCGTCAGCGAGGCGCCCTTCATGCCGATCAGGCTGGAGGGCAGTGCGCCCGGAATGTGGCCGAGGTCGTCGTCGACGAAGATCGCGCTGACGTAGTCCTCCGCCGTGAGCGCCGCGACGATGCGGCTGGCCAGCGCCGCGCGGTCCTGGCCGCCCAGCCACAGCTCCTCCATGCCGCCGTTCGCGGCGATGGTGACGAGCGGGTTCGCAGGGTCGGGCCCAAGCGCCTGACCGGAGCCGCGCGGATGGAAACCCTCCGACAGCTCAACGTCGAGGCCATTGCCGTTGTGCAGCGGCAGGTTCAGCGCCTTAGCCAGATCGATGGCGAAGAAGCCGGGCGGCAGGAGGCCCTTGGGCACGTCGCGGAAGCTGAGCCTGGCCGCCGCGCTGGTCTGGCTCTGCTTCGAGGTGGTGGAAAAGCCGTGGTCGGCGGTGACGAAGACGTCGGTGTCCTGGTCGAGGCCGAGCGCGGCCAACGCATCGCGCAGATGCTGCAGATCGTCGGAGGCGTTGCGGATCCCGGCCATGCTGGTCGGACCGTTGATGCCGGGCGTCAGGGTGTTGAGGCTGTCGCCCTGAGCGTGTTGGGTGCCATCCGGGTCCCGCGACCAGAACACGATCACGAACGGCTTGCCCGACGCCTTGAACCTGGGCAGCAGCACCTTGCCGACCACGTCGGCGAACCAGTTCTGCTGTTCGACGTTGGCCACCTGAACGCCCGGCATGATGTCCGAGCCGGGGTCGGTGTTGAGGCCGCGGTCCGGGGCCATGGGGCTGAGGCCGGCGGCCTTGATGGCGTCGACAATGTCCGGCGGCAGCTTGGCCCCGCCGAGATCGCGCCAGCCGGTGTTGTCGTCGATCAGGATGCCGGCGCCGGATCGCAGGGCGGCGATGTCTTGGACGGCCGCCGGCCCCTGCTTGCCGATCGCCGCGGTCTGGTAGCCCTGGGCCCGCGCGGCGGCGAGCAGGCTGGTTTCGTTCAGGTAGTTGCCGGCGTAACGGGCGTTCACCAGCGCCAGCGAGTCGTCGTCCTCGAGTGGCGCGGTCATGGCCGACACCGGGAAACCCATCTTCTCGCCGACGTAGAGGTTGTTGCCGTAGTCGCCTGTGTCGCCGAGCCGGTGGCCGGTGGCGATCGCCGAGGCGTTGGCGGTGGTGACGGTCGGAAACAGCGAATGGCTCTGCGCGAAGTAGACGCCCTGGCGGCGCACGGCGTCGAGGCCCGGCGCGGTGGTCTCGTCGACGACGCCCGAGCGCAGGCCATCGGCGACGAACAGGATCACGTTGCGCGGCCTGGCCGGTTCGGCGGCCGCCGGGTGGACGGCGAGCGTGACCAGGACGGCGGCGATGGCGAAGGCGAGCGTGCGGCGCATGTGAGGATCCCCAGATCGGCGATCCATGCCCGCGGCATGTAACAGTCTTTCGACGGTCGGCGCGGGGCGACGACGGTCGAACGCGCGGCGGGGCTCATGGTATGACGGCGGGAATCGGGGGACCGCTGAATGGCCCAAGTGCTGGTGATCGACGACGACCCGCTGTTCCGCGAGATCGCCCAGGAGATGCTGGTCCAGGCGGGGCACGCCGTCACCCTGGCCGACAACGGCGACAAGGCGGCACTGCTGCCGGCCGAGCCAGCGCCGGACCTGGCCGTGGTCGACATGCTGATGCCCGAGCGCGACGGCATCGAGACCATCGGCGACCTGCAGGCGCGCTGGCCGAACATCAAGGTGATCGCCGTCTCGGCCGGTGCGCCCGGCCTCGAGCCCGGCCTGCTCTTGCGCGCCGCCAAGGCGCTGGGCGCCGACGCGACGCTTTCAAAACCGCTGGAGCGCGCGCCGTTCGTCGAGTTGGTGCGCCAGCTCGTCGGCTGAGCCGCCTCTTGGCCTTGCGCCGCGTGATGGCCTATTGACCCCAGGCTAATGACCCAGGCCGCGATGGACGCCGTATTGCTGGCCGGTGGGCGGGGCACGCGCCTGGCGCCGCTCACCGTCACCGTGCCCAAGCCGCTGCTGCCGTTGGGCGAGCGGCCGATCATCGACATCCTGCTCACCCAGCTGGCCGCGGCGGGCGTGCGGCGCGTGTTCGTCTGCCTGGGCTACCTCGCGCCGCTGATGATGGCGTTCCTGGGCGACGGGTCGCGCTGGGGGGTGACGATCGAGCCCCGGATCGAGGCCGAGCCGCTCGGCACCGCCGGCGGCCTGCGCGCGCTCGACGGCCTCACCGACGATTTCTTCGTCGTCAACGGCGACACCCTGACCGACCTCGACTTTCGCGCGCTGGCCGCGGCCCACCGCGCCGCCGGCGCCTGGGCGACGCTGTTCACGCCGTTCGTCGACGAGAAGGTCGACTACGGCGTGGTCTCGATCGACGCCGGCTCCGGCGCGCTGACCGATTATCAGGAGAAGCCGCGGCGCGGCTATCACGTCAGCTCCGGCGTCTATGTGCTGTCGCGGCCGATCCTGGACCTGATCCCGCCGCAGGGCGCCTTCGACATGCCGGACCTGATCCGCGCCGCCATGACCGGGCGGCACAAGGTGATCGCCCACGCCGCCGGCGCCTACTGGAAGGACATCGGCCGCCTCGACCACTACGAGGCCGCCAGCCGCGACTTCGAGGCCGACCCAGGCCGGTTCCTGCCGTCGTGAAACGCGTCCTCGTCACCGGCGCGAACGGCTTCCTCGGAAGCGAGATCACCCGGCGGCTGGCGTCGCGCGGCGATCTGGAAGTGATCCCGGCGGCCCGGACCGATCTCCAGGACCCGGCCTCCGCTTTGACTCGCTGGCGGCCGGACGTGGTGGCGCACGCCGCCGGCCGCACGCACGGCTCGCCCGACGCGTTCTACGCCGACAATGTTGCGCTCACGGCGTCGCTGGCCGCGGGGATCGCCGCGGCGACGCCTCGGTGCGGGATGATCCTGCTCGGCTCGGCCGCCCAGTACGGAGCTTCGCCCGATCGGACGCCCTGGCGCGAGAGCGGCCCCTGCGAGCCGATCGACGACTACGGGACCTCGAAACTCGTGGCCGAAGCGTCGGCGTTCGCCGAAGCGGCCACGTCCGGCATCCGCGTGACGTCGCTGCGCATCTTCAACGTGATCGCCCCTTGGGCGCACGGCGAGCAGTCGNTCCCAAGCTTCCTGCGCAAGCTGTCGGTGGCGATGGCTGGACGGCCGCCCTGGCGGGTCGAGATGGGNCGCCTCACGGCCATGCGCGACTTTGTCGCCGTCGACGACGTGCTGGCGGCGGTCGAACGCGTCATCGACCGAGACATCTGGGGCCAGCCGATCAACGTCTGCACCGGCGTCGGCCGGACGGTCAGCGCGATGCTGGAGGACGTAGCCAACGCGCTCGCCGGCGAGGTCGTGATCGAGCAGGACGGGCCGCCGCCGATGCTCGATTGGTCGATCGGCGACCCGGCGCTGTGCCAGGCGCGACTTGGCTTCACGCCCTCAAGCGATCTGACCCCGTTGGTCCGAAGCGCAGCGGCATGGGTGAAGCTGCAAGCCAAGACCGGCGCCGATGCTTGACACAGCGCTCGAAGCCGACGGCATCGGCCCTTCGGCGTTCTCCGAGGCGCTGGCGGCGGACTGGGCCGCCCGGCGGAGCGAGATCGCCGAGCAGCTGCAGGGCGCGAGCGTGTTGGTGGTCGGCGCGGCCGGAACGATCGGCGCGGCCACGGTGCGCCAGCTGCTGCCGTTCAGGCCCGCGCGGATGGAGCTGGTGGACATCGACGAGAACGGCCTCGCCCGCCTCGCTCGCGATATCCGCAGCCGCGGCGAAGAGGCCGCGATCGGCTTCAACGCGCTCGACTTCGCCGGCTCTCCCGGCCTCCTGCTGGCTGGGGCCGCCGGCCCGTTCGACCTGGTGGCGAACTTCGCGGCGGTCAAACACGTCCGCTCCGAGAAGAACCTCTTCACCCTGCTGCACATGATCGACGTCAACGTCGTCCGTCAGCAGCGCTTCGCCGCCTTCCTCGCCGCCAACGGCCTGGCGCGGCGGCATTTCGTGGTCTCCACCGACAAGGCGGCCGACCCGGCGAGCTTCATGGGCGCGACCAAGGCGCTGCTGGAAGCGGCGGTGTTCGCCGAATCGGAGCCCGGCCCGCGCGCCTGCGCCGCCCGCTTCGCCAACGTCGCCTATTCCAGCGGCAGCCTGCTGGAGAGCTACCTGCAGCGCTTCGCCGCTGGCCAGGCGCTGGCGGCGCCGAGGGACACCCGCCGCTACTTCATCTCCGCCCGCGACGCCGCCCGCATCTGCCTGCTGGCGCAGCTGGCCTGCCCGGCCGGCCGTGTCGCCGTCCCGAAGTTCGAAACTGCGTCGGACGCGGTCGAGCTGGCCGACACGGCCGCGGCTTTCCTGAGGGCTCGAGGGCGACAAGCGGTGTTCGTCGACACAGCCGAGGAAGCCGCCGCGTTAGCCAGTCATCCGGGTCCGGACTATCCGGTGCTGCTGACGCCGCGCGACACTGCCGGCGAGAAGGACATCGAGGTATTCCGCGGCGCCGGCGAGACCACCGAACCGCTGGGCCTGACCGCGCTGGAGGCCGTGACGCCCGCGCCGATCGACCGCGCGGCGCTGCAGGCGGCGCTGACCGAGCTCGCAGCGCTGGTGTCCGGCAAACGCGCCGCGTCGCCCGCCCAGATCGAGGCGGCGATCGGCCGTGTGCTGCCATCGTTCCGGCACATCGCGGCCGAAGCCAGGCTGGATGACCGAATCTAGCCGGTCGCGCCGCATCGCGCTCGCGGTCTTCCGGCTGACCCCCGCCGGCGGCCTGGAGCAGCACGCGCTGCGCCTGGCGGGGATTCTGCGCGGCCGTGGCTGTCAGGTGACGGTGGTCACCACCCGGGCGCCCGCCGCGGCGCCGGACGGCGTCACGGTTGAACTGGTCGCCAGCCACGGCAGCACCAACCATGGCCGCCTCGCCGCCTTCGCCGACGACGCCGCCCGCGCCATCGCCGGCCGGTTCGACAGCACGGTCGCTTTTCACGCCATCCCCGGGTTCGATGCGATCTTCTGCGCCGATCCCAGCCGCGCCGCGCCGGCCGGGGCCCGCCGCTGGCTGCCGCGTTATCGCGCCTACGCCGACTTGGAGCGGCGCGCACTGGCTCACGGCGATGGCCCGGTGCTGATGCTATCAAGCGCCCAGCTCGAGGCGTTCGCCCACAACCACCCAAAGACGCGCCGCCGGCTGCGCCTACTGCCGCCGACCGTCGATCGCCTGCGCGCCGATCCGGCCGCCGCCACGCCCGAGGCCAAGGCGGCGGCGCGGCGAAAGCTGGCGCTCGGCGCCGGGCCGGTCTGGCTCTGGATGGGCCTGCAGGCGAGGACCAAGGGCCTCGACCGCGTGCTGCAGGCGCTGCCTGCCGCGTCGGACGCCGGGCTGCTGGTCTGCGGGCTCGATCCGGCGAGCCGCGGCGGCGCGGACGCCCTGAGACTGGCGACGCGGCTTGGCGTCGAGAACCGGGTGAGATGGCTCGGCTTCCTCAGCGACGCGGCGCTGGCCGAGGCGATGGCCGCCGCCGATCTGCTGGTCCACCCGTCCCGCGCCGACGTCACCGGCACGGTGATCCTGGAGGCGCTGGCCAGCGGTTTGCCGGTGGTCACCACCGCGGTGTGCGGCTACGGCGAGCATGTGGCGAACGCCGAAGCCGGCGTCGTGCTGCCCGAACCGTTCCAGCCAGCCGACTTGGACCGCGCCCTGGTCCAGGCGACGCCCGCGAAGCTGGCCGCCTGGTCGGCGGGCGCCCTCGCCTATGCCGGACGCGACGAGCTCTACAGCGGCCTCGAGCGCGCCGCCGATCTCATCTTGGCGGACGCAAGCGGTCGCTGAGCGGCCGGGCGATGTGGATCAGCCGCCGCGCGGTCTGACGGCGGGCGAAGCCGGGGGAGTCCAGGATGTTCTGCGCCACCGCGGCCGCGTTGCGCCGCGGCGTCGGCCGCGCCAGCCGCATCAGGCGCCGCACCCGGCCCTCGGCGCCAAACCGCGCCGACAGGGCCCCGGCCAGGCGACGGCCCATGTCTGCACGCCACGCCACGTCGAGAGCTCGCTGCGCCGCGGCGCCGAGTCCTTCGCCGTCGCCGCCCAGCCGCAGAATCCCCTCGGCCTCGCCCCAACCCTGGTAGGCCGGCTCGTCCGCCACGATCGGGACCGCGCCGAGATAGCCGGCAACGAGCGCGGCGGTGGGGCACTTGAACGGCGCGTTGGCCGTCGCACCGGCCGGATGCAGCAGCAGGTCCGGCGCGAACCGCCGCCAGGCGCGGATGAACTGCCGAAACGAGCGTTCGCGCGGCGCGGTGACGATCTCGGCGCCTGGCAGGGCCGGGCGCAGGTGCTTCGCCCCGGCCGGCGTGACGACCAGGCGCAAACCCGGACCGTCGGCGATCTGGCGCAGCCGATCCAGCAACGGTCCATCGAGGCGCCCCAACCGGAAGTCCCCACCGGCGATCGCGATCGTCAGCGGACCGCTCGGCGCCGGCGGCGGTTGCTCCAGGCGCGAATCGAGCATCGGGGCCCAGACGCTGACGTTAGGATGCAGCCACAGGTGAGCGGCGGCCAGGGCGTCGGTCGAAGTCCAGACCGCCGCGGCCTTGGCCAGCGCGGCCTGCATCCGCGGCAGGGCGTAGAAGTCGCCCGCCTCGCCCTCGCTTCGCAGCGCCAGGAAGTTGTCGTCGGTGAACCAGACGTAGGGCACGCCCGCCGCGTCCAGGAAGGCGATCACGCCCTCGTCCCAGAACCGGTGCAGCTCGCGCACCAGCACCACCAGGTCGGCGGCGGCCAGCACCGGGGCGTCGAGCGCCAGCCGGGTGAGGGGCCGGAACGCGACCGACAGGTCCGGCATGGCCTCCAGCGCGTCGAAATAGAGACTGGTCGACACCTCTATCTGCCCCAGGATCAGGACGCGCGCGCTCGATCGGGCCAGGGTTGCGAAGCCGGGACAGGCCGGCTCCGCCTCCATCCGCGCCTGCCGCCGCGCGGTGACTCCGGCGTCGCCGATCCGGCCCGTCTCGCCGATCCGGCGGCAGACGATGCGCCACCAGTCGTCGCCGGCATCCGTCGGAAGGTCGGCCAGCGCCGCCAGCAGCGCCGCCCGCCGGACCAGCAGGGCGCCGAACGGGATCAGGTGGGCGAAGCGCAGGCTCTCCAGATTGCGCGCGTGCGAGCGGCAGCGGCGGCCTCGCCACAACGGGTCGGGCGCGAGCCCCTTGACCGCGAGGCGAAAGCCGTCGGCGGTGGGGTCGGCGAGGATCGCCGCCTCCAGCTGCGCCAGCGTGGCCGTCGAGAGATTCAGATCGGGCGGCGCGGGGAGCACATAGTCGGCGTCGAGCCTGCCGACGGCGGCAGCCAGGGCCGCGGCGCGCCGGGTCGCGGAGGCTTCGAGGGGCGCGAGCGCGATGGTCGGCGCCCGTCTCTCTTGGGTCACGGATGGATCGATCATGAACTGCGCGGCGAGCGTGGCGTGGCCGGCTGCGATAGCCTAGATGGACCCGCCCCGCCAAACCCCGCGAGCGCCGCCCGTGCTTCCCGACGACGTCTTCATCACCCTAGCTGACATCGAAGCGGCCCAGGTTCGCATCGCGCCATTGGTGCGCCGCACGCCGGTGCTGACCAGCGAGGTGCTGGACCAAGCGTCGGGCGGGCGGCTCTATTTCAAGTGCGAGAACCTGCAGGCGATCGGCGCCTTCAAGGCCCGCGGCGCCAGCAACGCCGTGTTCCAGCTCAGCGACGCCGAGGCCGCGCGCGGCGTCGCCACCCATTCCTCCGGCAATCACGGCTCGGCGGTCGCCTACGCGGCCCGGGCGCGCGGCATCCCTGCCTACGTCGTCATGCCGGAAGGCGTCGCGCGGCCGAAAGCGGCGCAGGTGGAGCGGCTGGGCGCGCGCATCACCTACTGCGCCCCGACCATCGCCGCCCGCGAAGCCGCCGCGGCGGCGGTCATCGCCGAGACCGGCGCCCGCCTGGTGCATCCCTACGACGACTTGGCCGTGATGGCCGGCCAGGGCACGGCGGCGCTGGAGCTGATCGAGGACGCGGGCGCGCTCGACCTGGTGATGACCCCGGTCGGCGGCGGCGGCCTGATCAGCGGCGTCTCCACCGCGGTGAAGGCGAAACTGCCGGCCGCGCGCGTCATCGGCGCCGAGCCCGCCGGCGCGGACGACGCCGCGCGCTCGTTCGCGGCCGGCCGGCTGATCCCGCTGCAGAACGCCGCCACCATCGCCGACGGCCTGCGCGGCTCGCTGAGCCCCGCCACCTTCGCCCACATCCGCCGCGGCGTGGACGACATCGTGACCGTCTCCGAGCCTGCGATTGTCGAGGCCATGCGCGCGCTCTGGGACGCGCTGAAACTGGTGATCGAGCCCTCGGCGGCGGTGCCCTACGCCGCGATCCTGGAGGGCAAGCTCAACGTCCGCGGCCAACGTGTCGGCATCATCCTCTCGGGCGGCAATGTGGACCTCGACAAGCTGCCGTGGGTGGCAGGTAACCCCTGATCCCGCTCATCCCGACGAAAGTCGGGACCCAGGCAGGACTCTGGGAAGGGGCTGACGGCCTGAGAATTTGCCACGGAAAACACGGAAAACACGGACCCGCCAACGCATTCTCGGTCAGACGCCGGATACCCGGCGCCTTTATTTCCGTGCTTTCCGTGCTTTCGGCGTTTTCCTTGTTTTCCGTGGCTCCTCTTCAACGTCTTCCTGCCTGGGTCCCGGCCTTCGCCGGGATGAGCGGATGTCGGGAGATCAGGCGATCGACTTCAGCGCCTCGCCGAGTTCCTCGACGGCTTCCTCGGTCGTCGCCCAGGAGCACATGAAGCGCACGCTGCCGTCGATGAAGCGATAGACGAACCAGCCCGCCGCGTGCAGGCGCTTCAACGTCGGCTCGTCCATCTCCACGAACACGCCGTTCGACTCCACCGGGTGCAGGATCCGGAACGGCATCGCGGCGGCCAGCTTCGACGCCATCGCATTGGCGTGGGCGGCGCGGCGGGCCCAGGCGCCGCTCTCCAGCATGCCGATCCAGGGCGCGGCGAGGAAGCGGCCCTTCGAGACCAGTTGGCCGCCGTGCTTCATCCGCGCATCGAACCGGCGCGCGAGGCTCTTGTCGATCAGCACGATCGCCTCTGTCGGCGTCCCGCCGGCCTTGGTCCCGCCGACCACGGCGACATCGAAGCCGAGCCGGGCGACAGCCTTCGGGTCGAAGCCGCTCGCGGTCGCGTTGGCCAGGCGCGCGCCGTCGAGGTGCGCCTTCAGACCGGCCGCTTTCGCCGCGCCGACCAGGGCCGCGACGGCCGCTTCCGAATAGAGCGCGCCATACTCGGTGGTGTTGGTGATCGACAGCGCGGCCGGTGATTGGTGGTGCGCCGAGTCGCCCATCCGCAGCGGCGCCTCCAGCGCGGCCAGGTCGATGCGGCCGGAGCCGCCGCCCAGCTTGATCAGGCCGACGCCGGCGCCGAAGAAGCCGGGTGCGCCGGTCTCGTCGGTGGCGATGTGGCTGTCCTGGTGGCAGATCACCGCCTCGTGCGGCGCGGCGAGCGCGGCGAGCGTGAGCGCGTTGGCGGCGGTGCCGGAGGGCACGAACCGCACCTCGGCGTCTGTGTCGAGCAACGCGCGGACCAGGTCGGCGGCGCGTTTGCCGACGTGATCGGCGCCGTAGCCGGCGGCATAGCCGGCGTTGGCCGCGACCAGGGCTTCGATCGCCTCCGGCATCGCGCCGGCCACGTTGTCGGATGCGAAATCGTAGCGCAGCGCCAAATCCCCTTCCAAAACCCGCCCGGGCGTCATACGGCGCCCGTCCGCCATTGCGAACCCGTGGCCAACCTGTGGAAGGACGAGATGAACTCAGCCGAGAGCTTCAGCGCCACCTATGCCGAGGCGCGGGCCAAGTTCCGCGAGACCGCGCAGGCGGCGGGCGGCGCGCTGGAGGCGATCGCCAACCCGAACCGCGGCCCCGACGGCGGCGACCTGAGCACGGACGTCGCCTGGTTTGGGCCCCCCGAGGCCGAAAAGGTGCTGGTGATGGTCAGCGGCACCCACGGCGGCGAGGGCTTCTGCGGCTCCGGCGCCCAGATCGACTGGCTGCGACGCGGGGAACACACTACGGCGCCGGCCGATATGAGCGTGTTGATGATCCACGCCATCAATCCGTACGGCTTCGCCTGGCTGCGCCGGGTCACCGAGGAGAATATCGACCTCAACCGCAACTGGATCGATTTCAGCCAGCCGACGCCGGCGAACCCCGGCTACGACGAACTGGCCGATGTCGCCGTCCCGGCTGAGTGGACCACCGACAGCCAGCAGGCCAGCAACCGGGTGCTGCGCGCCTACGCCGCCGAGCACGGGCCGATGGGGCTGCAGCAGGCATTGAGCGGCGGGCAGTACGGCCACCCCAAGGGCGTCTTCTACGGCGGCGCCGGCCCGAGCTGGGCCAGGCGGACCCAGGAAGCGATCTATGGCGCCTACCTCGGCCAGGCAGGGAAGGTCGCGATCATCGACTACCACACCGGCCTTGGCCCCTGGGGCTACGCCGAGCCGATCATGTCCGATCCGGTCGGCAGCGCCGCGCACGACCGGGGCCTCGCCTGGTTCGGCGCCACCGTCACCACCCCGCTCGACGGCTCCTCCACCTCGGCCGAGACCGCCGGCGACAACCTCACCGCCGCGCCGCAGGTGCTGGCCCACGCCGAGGTGACCGGCGTTGCGCTAGAGTATGGCGTGCAGACGCTGGCGGAGGTGTTCCTGGCGCTGCGGGCCGACGCCTGGCTGCACGCCTACGGCGATCCGCTGTCGCCCCAGGGCCGGGTGATCAAGGCCCAGATCCGCGCGGCCTTCTACGGCGACGCCGACGACTGGAAAGGCATGGTCGTGGGCCAGTCCCTCGCCGCCTGCCGCCAGGCGGTCGCGGGCTTGAGTCGGAGCTAGGTCGCTTACCCATTAACAGGGCCGCCAAGCCGGTGCCAGGCGCGGACGGGGCGAGGCGAGCGTCCAGCAGGCGGACCTTCCGACCCTTCAGAAGGGGCGAGCGGCCGTTCGGACCAAATCGGCTCAGGCGTCCGCGATGGCGCGGAATAGCGTCAAGCATTCGCCCACCCGGTAGGACTCAGCCTGGAGGTCGGCGGCGTATCGGCGGAACGCCGCGGTCTGCGCGATGACCGTGCGTGTTCCCGGATCGACGCAGACGAACTGGTTGTAGACGCCGATGGCGCAATAGGCGCCGTTGCCCGGCACCCACCACTGAAAGCCGTAGCCCAGGGAAGATTCGGCGCTCGGGCGCGGTCCCGGCATGAGGTGAGGCGCGTCCGGCGTCACCGAGGCTCTCACCCAAGCCTCCGAGAGCAGCCGACGCCCGTTCCAAACGCCGCCATTGCGATAAAGTTCGCCCAGCCTGGCGTAGTCGCGCAGAACGGCGTTCAGCCCGCCGCCGGCCACTTCGACGCCGGTCGAGTCGACGACCCAGAAGGCGTCGGCTTCAGCGCCGAGCGGGTCCCAGAGCTTCTCGCGAAGGTACTCGGTCAGCGAGCGGCCCGTCGCGCCGCGCACGACCATTCCGAGGACATGGGTGTCGGTGGTGTTGTAACGATTGAACGTGCCGGGCTCGCAGCCGCGGACGCAACCCGCGGCGAACGCATCGAGCGATCCGCCGTCCGACAGGATGCGGAGCCACCTGTTTATGTCGGACTCAGGATCGCTGTAGTCCTCGTTCCAGCGTGCGCCGGACGACATCTGCAGCACATCCTTCAGGCGAACGCCATCGTAGGCGCCGCCCTTGAGCATCGGCGCGTAGCGGGAGACCGAATCCTCGATGGACCCGATGGCGCCTTCGTCAATGGCGACGCCCACGAGCGCCGAGACGAAGGACTTGCCCACCGACCAGGACGCCGACTGCGTGGTCGCGTCGTTGCCCAGCCAGTAACGTTCGAAGACGATCCGGCCGTCTCTCAGCACCAGAAGTCCGGTCGTTTCCATCTCGGAAAGGAACTGCGCCGTGTCGAGGCGCCGGCCCTCGAACTCGAACGCGGCTGGAATCTCGAGTGGCTCGCCCGCCTCGAACGGCGCGACCTTTGAGGCGCGGC
>JGI12269J14319_10001623_pt1 | contig 22198 bp, 21 predicted proteins | sample PeaSoiSIISIP2007_FD_14319 | JGI IMG/M metagenome (IMG submission 14319)
CCGTTTGAAGAAGCGGACGGCCTGCAGCGCCTCGCCGAACAGTTTGAATACACGCATGAAGATATCGCCAAGAAAATTGCCAAGGCGCGCTCGTCGGTGACCGAAACGATGTCGCTGCGCGTGATTCCCGAAGCGCTGCGCAAGATTTGCGTCGACAGCGGCATCGTCTCGAAGTCGCTGCTCTTGCAGATCGCGCGCCAGCCGAACGAACGGAAAATGCAGGAAGCCATCCACCGCATCGCGCAGGCCGGCCTGACCCGCGACGAAGCCCGCCGCGAGCGCCAGGAGGAGCAAAACGCCGGTCCGCGCCCGCAGCCATTCATCTTCAATTACCGCCCGGAGAACGAAGCGTTCAAGCTGCGCATCCAGTTCCGCAAGAGCAATGTCACCCGCTCGGAGCTGATCGATTCGCTGCGCCGCCTCATCGAAATGTTAGAACAGGATGGCAAATCTTCCCCCGAGGATGGCAAAGCCAATCCAGCCGTCGCGTGAAGAAAACAATCGTGATTCGTGACCCGCGAGCCGTGGCCCGTGATTCGTAATTAGGAGATTACGAGTCGTTGCGCTCTCGGCTGTTAAGGTTTTCGCTGTGTCCCTCTGTGTTCTCTGTGTTAGAAGCTTTTTCTTCCCGCCGGCGATTGTGTTCGTCTAAACTCCTACTTTCATGAACGAATTTTCCCCACAACAGGTTGGCATTCTGGAGCGGCTGGTCGAAAAAGAGTTCGTCCTCGTTGCATTTCCTCTCTATGCGAACGCGGTCGGCGTGCGGAAGGGAAGTTGCACGGCGCTGCTCGACCCAATTGCCAACGGCGGGTTTCGTGTCTTTGGCGAACCGTGCGTCTTGCTGGATGGAAATCTGACCGTGCGCATCACGGAAAAAGGAAAGACCTGGTTTGTGTGGAAGAAGCAGCGCCTGGAGGCGACGCTGGAGCGAGTTTTGGAATTGGATAGCTTTGTAACTGAGCTCAAACTGCTTCTCGAGCCCCATCTAACCTGAATCTGGACGCAGATTCGTTTCGCGATTCCAAATACTCCGCGCCTTCGTTTAAGCCGATTTTTTCCCGCCGGCCTTGATCGCGTTGTACTCCAGGATCGCTTGCTTCGTGCCTTCCACGTCGATGTCCGGCGTGAGCGTGCCCTTGAATTCGTCATACAACCGGACGGTGTTCATCAGGAGCCGTTCCGGCCCCATCCAGTTATCGTACTTGCCCATCTTGATGTCCGCGGCAGCCGCGCCAGCGCTCATCTTCGCGTCGTAGCGCTTCTTGACCTCGGTCTTCAGGAAGCGGAAGTACTCTCCCGACTCCGCCAGGTCTTTCTTTCCGCCGACGGGGCCGTGGCCCGGGACGATTACATCCACGTCCCACTTCATTACTTTGTCGATGGACTCCAACCACTTGGACACATGCGCGTTGTGGCAGTAGGGGACGAGGTGGAAAAACGCCAGGTCCGCCGCGAAAAGAATTTTGTGCTGCGGCAAGTACGCCACCAGGTCGCCCCAGGTGTGCGCCGGCCCGACGAAACGGAACTCCACGACGTTGCCGCCAATGTTGTAGATCAAGTTGTCTTCAAACGTTACGGTCGGCGGCGCGAGCTTGCGCACTTCGGTGCCATCCGCGAGCCCCTCTGCTTTCGGCCATGAAGCCGGAGTGTTCGGTATGGCCTTCAAGACCTCTTGCCGGCAATAGGGATGGCTCGAAATCTGCGCGGGGACAAAGAATTGATTGCCGGCCACGTGATCGCCGTGATGGTGGCTGTTAATTAAGTGAGTGATGGGCTTTCCGCCGCCAGCCTTCTTGGACGCGGCAATGAACGCTTTGCTCTGAACGGGATATCCCAGCGCATCGAACACCAGCAGCGAATCTTCTCCCACGAAAAGTCCAGCGTTGGAGATTCCTGCATTCAGATGACCGGTGCCGCCTTCCTGCTGGTACGCGTAGACGTTCGGCGCGAGTTGCTTCAGTTCGGTGCCCCAGCTGGGCATCACCGGATAGCGATTGTCAATCGGAGGAAGTTTTTCCACAGAAGCGCCGAAGATGCGCGGCGAGGATTCATCGACGCGCGGCGCCATTTGCGCCCAAAGTTTTTCCAGGCCGCCCGCCCCGACGATTCCGGCAGTCAGCCCAAGCCCCGCCCATCCGGTGCGCGCCATTACTTCGCGCCGGGTCAATCCCTCACTCTCAAACTTTTTTTCTTCCGCCATGGCTCCTCCAAAATTTCCACGCCTCTGACGAGCGATTTTGTTTTGATCTTCCGACTGCCAAAAGGAATTCCGGCCAAGCACCCACAAGCGGTGGCCATTGTACACCTGTTCCGACACATCGATTCCCTCATGACTCTAACCTTCGTGCGGCGGGAACAAGCCAGGCCGGCAAAATTGACAGGAAGTCGTTTAGTGCAAGGGAGGCATCATTTCCTGGAACGCCATATATCGTGGTCCCCGGATTGGGTAAACTAGGGACAGCCTGGAAGCCACCGCCGTTCACTTGGAAAAACCGTCAGTCAAGGAAGGTCCCTGTTGGTGATCATCTTTTTTCTCGGCATCACCCTCATGATCGTTGCGCCGTTCCTGCGGCGCTACGACAAGGCTCCTCTCGCTCTTGCTGGCGGAGCATTTGCTGTACTCGCGGTTGCCGCAATTGGCCTTGTGCATGTCGACCCGAGGATCGGCCAGGCGGCGATCGAATCGAATCGCAAGGAATATCTGTTCTCCCTGGCCTGCGAGCTGCCGGTATTTATCCTCGCGCTGATTTCCTGGAAGCGGTTCAAGTGGGCGTTTTGGCTGGGGTGGGGGATCAATCTTGCTTTTAGTCTTCTTGTCTTGGCGATCGTCGTAGAGCTTGAATTTTTTTGGCACTGGTAGGTCCGCGCTCCACCAATCCCCGCACTGGCGTTGATTTCTTTTCAAAAGTTTTCGTTTCCTCTTTTGTTATGCTTGCGGGCATGAAATCACTTCTGATCGTTGTAGTGATGGCGATCGCCAGCGCGATTGTCCTCCGCGCCGCGCCCCAGGCAGGAACGGATGCGCGTGCGCGCGAACTGATCCAAACGCTCCACCTCACGGTTTTGCCCAAGGAATCCGGATATCTCGGGATCATTGGCCGCTCCGAGCAGAGGGTCAACGTGGACGGGCGCGCGCTCGCCGTGCAAAGCCAGAACTATTACATGCTCACCCGCGAACGGCCGATCAACTATCTCCACTGGCTCGTTCCCGACGACACGCACATCCTCATCGAGGGCGGCCCGGTGGACTATTTCATCTTTCATCCCGACGGCCGCGCGGAAAAAGTAACGCTTGGCCTGGACCTCGCCGCGGGTCAAAGGCCCGTGGTGGCCGTGCCGGGCGGCTGCTGGAAAGCGTTGCGTCTTCGCGACGGGGCGAGTTACGCCTTGATGGCCAACACGCTCTCGCCGGAGTTCACCCCTGATCGCGTGAAGATTGGCGCCGGTCCGGAGTGGGTGAAACGATTTGCGAACTCCGCTCCTTGGGCGACCCCGAAGGACCTGCGCGATCTGATCGGTCCGAATTGGATGCTGCAATAGCCCGGCAATTGCCTCTGTAATTGCCCCACTAATTGCCTGATCACGTTGATAGCCCGAGACTTTGCGGGTCATTGCGCACATCTTGACGTGATCCGCGTCACTGACGGCAATTGCTCATGGCAGGCACCATGGGACGATATTGGAGGCGCCCATGACCGGCAATTCCGCATCCGCAAGAACGCTGTGCCTGCTCAACGAAAATGCGCAATGCAACCCCATCTGGGTGTCGAAGCCGGATGGATTGAAGCTCGTTCACTTCCAGACTCTACAGGAGGAATTGACGGGCCAAGAACACCCACCCGTCGACACCGCCTTCGAAAAATGTGAACGGCTATGCTTGCAAGGCGGCAATTTGTGATAATGGCGTGGAATTCCTGTTACCGGGATTCCACCAAAATGCATGGAATGAGGAAGGGCCATGAAAAGTTTGCTCAGCGGAATGTTCGTAGCAGGAATGATGTATGTGGCCTTAGTGGTGCTCGGGGGTCTTGCGCCGACGATTGGTCTCCCCCTGAACCTGCCGCAAAGCGCTGGGAAATCTCCAGAGAGGCCCGGCGACAGCCAGGATGTAATGACCGCTGACCATGCTCTGGTTATGGCGTTAGCCAAAACGGACAATGCCGCGGCTGAAAAGATGTTCGACGAGGAGTTTGTTTGGACGAATTCGGACGGCGAAACGGTCACCCGCGCAAAAGTTCTGAAATCCTGGCCCAAACCGCCGCTCGGCGATGAGAGCGGCGCCCAGGTCAGCGAACGCAGCTATGGGCAAGTAGGCGCCGTGCAAGTCGCCAGCGGCAAAGTCCACATCCTGCGCATCTGGGTGAAGCGGCCAGCGGGCTGGCGGCTGCTCGACTATCACGAGGTCACGCAGCGCTCCGGCGCAGCGCCGCCGCCCGGGCCGGGAACCAACGACTGCGAAAATCCCTGCAAGGGCGTGCCCTACACGCCGAAAGATGACGCCGAAAAGGGCATCCTGAAATCCTGGGGCGAGCTGGAAACCGCCGTCACGAACCATGACCCTAAAGGCTGGTCGCCTCACTTCCTCGACGAGTTCGTCCTGATCGCTTCGGGCGGCGCCGATCCCGTCACGAAAGCAGGCAGGCTGGAGCAGCTCAGCAAGCCCGGCTTCGGCCCGGCGCCGCCGCAACTGGCGGCCAATCCTGAGGTGCGCTTTATCCATTTTGGCGACAGCGTGGTGATGATCGCGCAAGCCAATCCCTATTCCGGCAAGCCCGCGCACATCAGCCGCGTATGGGTGTACCGCGAGGGAATGTGGCGGATGGCGTTCAGCTATCAGACCACGATCCAATCGGCCGCGCCCATCGTCCCGCCAAAGTCCTAGTCACTGGTGACAAGAAAACGGCAACCGGAATGCCGCGCCATTCCATTATTAATTCTTCGAAGGATCGGTTCTGTTATTCTTCTGGCCCCCGCCTCTCCTGTAAGCGATTGACATGAGAAAGTTGCTAGCCTAAGGTCTTACACAAAATCAGAGAGGAATTCTCAGTTTCCTGATTTCTTGAGTCGAAACATGACGAATGCAGAAAAGTGCAGTATCGCGGATTGTGGCCAGGCAATCGCCGCGTCGCTCGACGGCGAGTCGCTCTGCCGCGAACATTTCATATCCATTTGCTACGAGCGGCTTGACCACTACGACGAAATTCGGAAAGGGCCCGGCTTGAGCGCCACCGATACGGAATCGGTGCGCCGTTTCATTCACGAATGCACGCGTTCCGCGGACGAGATCGAGCACTCGGCGCTGGATCTCGATAATCTGGACCGGGCCAAGCTTCTGCACATTATCCTGACGGCCAGCGAACTCGGGCGTCATCTGCGGCGGAGTCCGCGCATGGTGGCGGCGATCGCCGTGCGGCTCAGCTCGGAGAAACTTGGCGGCGCATGGGAAGAGGACACGGAAACGGTACTGGTCAGCCGGTACGGCGCGCTGGTGCGGTGCAAACATCCTGCCAAAGCAGGCGAGACCCTCCACGTAATACGCGCTGATACAGGGGAAAAAGCTGTGGCCCGAGTTGCCTGGCAACGGCCTTCGGGTAATTCGGGCAATGAGGATGTCCGAATCGGAGTCGAGTTTGTCGGCTGCGAAAATTTCTGGGGCTTGGATTGGGGAGTCGTCGAGGAAGCTCGTTGAATCGCGCCACTTTAACAGGCTGCGGAAAAAGTAGTTTATTTTGTCATTCCGAGCGAAGCGAGGAATCGCTCTTCGATTTGACCTCATGCAAAGAAAGAGAGATTCCTCGCTTCGCTCGGAATGACAAAAGGAGTGGGGCCCTTTTTCCGCAACCGGTTAAGCCTATTTGGTGCGGCAAGACCCTTTAGCTTCGCCGGCGCAATTCCAATCCGTCCGGCAATTCTTTGGCGGTTATTTGTACGTGTAAGCTTCTTTCAATTCGGATTGCTTGCTGTCGTCCTCCGGAAGCCAGCCGCTCACTACTAATTCCAAATCATGCGCGGTAGCAGTCTGTTCCGGATAGCTGATTGCTTCGATCTTGAAAGAAAAGCGATCGCTCGCTCCCGCTGCGTCCGACAAGCCTTCCGCAAGATGCGCGGTGACTCGTTGCACTCCCTCCTGGCTGACACCCGGGAGAATTACGCCAAAGTGCGCGGGCCTCAGGATGTAGATGGAATCTTGTTCGCGCAGTTTCCTCGAGATAGCTTTTGCGGCATCGCCAAGAGCGGACATCCCCAGGCTTGGCTCCATGAAAGCGGCATGCAATTGGATGGAAATCACCAGCACGGAAAGTTCCAGTTCTGACGCGGCCGCACGGCGGAACTCCATGGTCAACCGGTCTTCAAACGTGTTGAAGTTCGGCATGGTGGACAACAGGTCGGCGCTAGCCTGCCGCAAAGCCTCGGAAGACCGCTTCCGGTCCATTGCCATCTCGCGTCGAAGACGATGAATCGTGATCTGGCGGTCCACAATGTAGGCGACAAGGAGACATGAAAGCGCGCAGAACCCGAAGAAGGCAATCTGCGGAACCTTGTTCTGCGCATTTTCCCGGCTTGAAAAAACCGCCGGATACATGAGCAGGGCAAGACCCCCGGCCAGTACGACGATCGCCAAACACGCGAAAAGACTCAATTGAAATGCGCGCTGTTCCAGATCTGTGGATGCGCCTTGCTCATGCTCAGTCATAAGGGTATTACCACACAGAAAAAGTATACTCAAAAGCAAGCTCGCAGAGTGGACCGGTAATTTCCGAGTTGCCCGAAAAGACATGCACATACCTTTCGAGACCGGAAATTGGGACGGATTGCCGGTTCATCCCGCGCGCCGATCATCGAGTGATTGTTTATATTTATTTTAATATGCGGCTCTTAACTAATTCGGGGGATCGAGTTCGCTCCACGACGCGTCCACTTGCGGGGTCCGCCCTTCCGAACTCTCGAAAACACTTTGGGCAATGAACCAGGGGCCAGCCGCAGGCGGAACGCCATTTTCCGATGTGATGCTTATCACAACGGAAAGGTGCATTACATCACAGGCAGACGCACTCACATCCACTAATCTAAGCAGCGTGATAAGAAGGAAAATGTCCGGAGATTCGATCGTTTATGTCGTTGTCATCCGGGTTTATACTTATGGGGTCGTTCAGCCTCACTGCGGGCAGCAAACCCCTTCCGTCCCGCAAGATCACATTTCTTACGCATCGATCATGCGCTCCACTTGGTGAAGGGATTGTCCATGCCAAAGACGATGGAAATACTTGACGGAAACCAGGCTGCCGCGTCGGTTGCCTATCGCACGAGCGAAGTGATTGCCATCTATCCGATCACTCCGGCCTCGCCCATGGGCGAATGGGCGGATCAATGGAAAGATGAAGGCCGGCGCAACGTCTTTGGCACGGTTCCCACGGTCATCGAAATGCAAAGCGAAGGTGGCGCGGCCGGCACGCTGCATGGCGCGTTGCAAGCCGGAGCGCTCGGCACGACGTTCACCGCTTCGCAGGGGCTGCTTCTAATGATCCCGAATCTGTATAAGATCGCGGGAGAATTGACGCCCACGGTGATACATGTGGCTGCGCGGACCATTGCCACGCACGCGCTCTCGATCTTTGGCGATCACAGCGACGTGATGGCGGCGCGCGCAACTGGATTTGCCATGCTTTGCTCCTGTTCCGTGCAGGAGGCGAGCGATTTCGCGTTGATCGCTCATTCCGCGACCCTCGAGGCCAGAATCCCTTTTCTGCATTTCTTTGACGGCTTCCGCACGTCCCACGAAGTGAACAAGATTTTTCCGCTATCCGACGAGGACCTGCGCGTCATGCTCGACGAAGACGCCATTCGCCGGCATCGCGACCGCGCGCTCACGCCGGACCGCCCCAAACTGCGGGGCAGCGCCCAAAATCCCGACGTTTTTTTTCAGGCGCGCGAAGCCGCGAATCCCTTTTACATTGCAACACCCACCATCGTTCAAAACGCGATGGATCGTTTTGCAGCCCTCACCGGGCGCTCGTACCACCTCTGCGATTACGTAGGCGCGCCGGACGCGGAGCGCGTCATCGTCCTCATGGGCTCCGGAGCGGGAGCCGCCGAAGAAGCGGTCGCGGCTCTGAACCATCGCGGGGAGAAAGTCGGCTTGCTGAAGTTGCGGCTGTTCCGCCCGTTTCCCGGGGAGCCTTTTCTTGCCGCCTTGCCGAAAACAGTCCGCGCGATCAGCGTTCTCGACCGCACGAAGGAGCCGGGGAGCCCGGGGGAGCCCCTGTACATGGATGTCATCACCCTGTTTGCCGAGCTTTCCGAAAAAGACCGGGCCCAGCGCGTTTGGCCGCGGATCGTCGGCGGACGCTACGGCCTCTCCTCGAAGGAATTCACTCCCGCCATGGTGAAGGCCGTGTTCGACGAATTGAAAACGGAAAAGCCAAAAAATCATTTCACGATCGGCATACAGGACGACGTGACGCACACCAGCCTCGCCTACGATGCGTCGTTTTCGACGGAAGATCCGAGGACAGTGCGCGCGATTTTTTATGGATTGGGCTCCGACGGCACGGTCGGCGCGAATAAAAACTCGATCAAGATCATCGGGGAAAACACGGCCAATCACGCGCAGGGATATTTCGTGTACGACTCGAAAAAAGCGGGATCGGTCACCATCTCGCATCTGCGCTTCGGTCCGCAGCCGATTGAATCCACCTACTTGATCACGCGAGCCAGCTTTGTGGCCTGCCACCAATTCTCCTTCGTGGAGCGCGCGGACGTACTCGCCGCGGCCGAACCGGGCGCGACGTTCCTGTTGAACTCGCCCTTCGCCGCCGATCAGGTGTGGAACCATTTGCCCCGCAAAGTGCAGCAACAAATTCTGGAAAAGAAACTGAAGTTTTACGTCATCGACGGTTATTCGGTCGCGCGGCAGGCGGGCATGGGCAGCCGCATCAACACGATCATGCAGACCTGCTTCTTCGCCATCAGCGGCGTGCTGCCGCGCGAAGAAGCAATCGCCGCCATCAAGCGCGCCATTCAGAAAACTTACGGCAAGCGCGGCGATGCCGTGGTTCAGAAAAATTTCGCCGCGGTGGATGCGTCGATCGCTCATTTGCACGAAGTTAAAATTCCTCGAGCGGTGAGCAGCCCCTTCGATATTCTGCCGCCGGTTCCGGAAATCGCACCGGCGTTCGTTCGCGGCGTCCTCGGCGAAATGATTTCCGGCAACGGCGATTCGCTCCCGGTGAGCGCGTTGCCGCCCGACGGCACGTTTCCGACCGGCACGGCCCGATGGGAAAAAAGAAATATCGCGCAACAGATTCCCGTTTGGGACGAAGACCTCTGCATTCAGTGCGGAAAATGCGTGCTGGTCTGCCCGCACGCCGTCATTCGCGCGAAAGTTTATGATGCGGCCGAGCTCTCCGCCGCTCCCCCGGAGTTCAAATCCGCGGACCCGCGATGGCGGGATTTCGCGTCCCTTCGCTACACCCTCCAAGTCGCGCCGGAAGATTGCACGGGCTGCCGCCTCTGCGTGGAAGCTTGCCCGGCGAAGAGCAAAAGCGAAGCGAAACATAAGGCGATCAACATGGAGGAGCAGGCGCCAATTCGCCAAACCGAGAGCAAGAATTGGGATTTTTTCCTGTCGATCCCCGATTTCGATCGCAATCGTTTGTCGCACTCGCAAGTCAAGGACGTTCAATTGCTCGAGCCGCTCTTCGAATTTTCGGGCGCGTGCGCGGGCTGCGGCGAAACGCCCTACATCAAGCTCCTCACGCAATTGTTTGGCGACCGCGCGCTTATCGCGAACGCCACTGGATGCTCCTCGATCTACGGCGGGAACTTGCCGACCACGCCCTACACGTCCAATTCGGCCGGGCGCGGCCCTTCCTGGTCAAATTCCCTGTTCGAAGACAACGCCGAATTCGGCCTGGGCATGCGCCTGGCCGTCGATAAGCAAGCCGACTATGCGGCCGGGCTTTTGCGGCGCCTGTACGGGCAGATCGGACAGTATCTTGTCGGCGCAATCCTGGAGGCGGATCAGTCCACGGAAGAGGGAATCGCCGCGCAGCGCGTTCGAATCGCCGAACTGAAACTGAAGATTTCCACCATGCCCAGCCAGGAGGCGCGCGACCTGCTCGCTGTCGCCGACGCGCTCGTCCTCAAGAGCGTTTGGCTCGTCGGCGGCGACGGATGGGCCTATGACATCGGCGCCGGCGGCCTCGACCACGTGCTTGGTTCCGGAATGAACGTGAATGTCCTGGTTCTCGACACCGAGGTTTATTCGAATACCGGCGGACAAATGTCCAAGGCCACGCCGCGCGGCGCGGTCGCCAAGTTCGCCGCCGGAGGAAAAGAAACACGGAAGAAAGACCTGGCGATGGAGGCGATCAGCTACGGTTCGGTCTACGTTGCGCGCGTAGCCATGGGGGGCAGCGACACGCACACGGTGAAAGCCTTCCGCGAAGCGGAAGCGTATCTCGGACCGTCGCTCATTATCGCCTACAGCCATTGCATCGCACACGGATACGACATGGCGTTCGGCCTGAATCAGCAGAAATCCGCCGTGCTCTCCGGTTACTGGCCGCTCATGCGCTACAACCCGGCGCTCCGCGAACAGGGAAAGAATCCCTTTCAGCTCGATTCGAAGGCGCCCAGCATTCCGCTGAAGCAATTCGTGTATGAGGAGGCGCGCTACTCGATGCTGGCGCGCAGCCACCCGAGCGAGGCCCGCGAACTTCTCCGCCTGGCGCAGGACGACGTCGATCGGCAGTGGCGCGTCTATGAAAGCCGGGCGGCGATGGCAGGGGAAGGGCAGCCCGCGCCTGATTCGCCGCAAGAAGCGGCCGAAACCGCAACCCTGGTCGCGAAGGGAGGCGAGGAAGAATGATCGATCTGAGCACCACCTACATGGGCCTGCAGCTGAAAAATCCGGTCGTCGCCTCGTCTTCGCCCTTGTGCGATTCGGTGGAGAAGATCTGCCTTCTCGAGGATCACGGCATTGCCGCCGTGGTTTTGCCCTCGTTGTTTGAAGAACAACTGATTCTCGAGAGCGAATCCGTGGATTCGGACCTGTCGCGCGGAGCGGATGCCTTCGTGGAATCGTCCACCTTTTTTCCGGAACTTGCGGATTACAACCTGGGTCCGGAGGGGTACCTCGAGCTCATTCGCGGGGCGAAAAAATCCGTTTCCATTCCCGTCATCGCCAGCTTGAACGGGGTGACGTCCGGCGGCTGGGTGCGATACGCGCGCGAAATGGAACAGGCCGGCGCGGACGCGATCGAATTGAATATCTATTCGCTGGTGACCGACCCGTCCCGGACCGCGGCGGAAGTGGAAAAAGATTACTGCGCATTGGTGCGCAAGTTGAGGGAAAACCTGAGGATCCCCATCGCTGTAAAGCTTTCCCACTTCTTCAGCGCCATTGCAAATTTTGCGAGCCATATCGATACATCCGGCGCGAACGCCTTGGTCCTCTTCAATCGGTTTTATCAGCCCGACCTGGACATCAATCAGATGGAAGTCGTTCCCAGCCTCACCCTCAGCCATCCCAGCGAATTGCTGCTGCGGCTCCACTGGGCCGCGGTGATCTATGGCCACATCAGCGCGGACATTGCCGTGACGGGCGGCGTGCATCGCGCCGAGGACGTCTTGAAATCGGTGATGGCCGGCGCGCACGTCGCCATGATGACGTCCGCGTTGCTGCAAAACGGCGTGGCCCACCTCGATACCGTGCTGTCCGGCATCGTCCAATGGATGGAAGAGCACGAATACCAGTCCATCAACCAAATGCGCGGAAGCATGAGCCAGCGGAACGTGCCGGACCCCGCAACGTATGAGCGGGCCAACTACATGCGCGTAATAAGTTCTTATGCGCTGCGTTCCCCGATTCGATGATCCATCCGGTGTACGCGCTTAAGAATTCCCAACACGCTTAGGGTCCTCATAAAGGTTTTGTCTCTTTCGCCGATCAGCTTAATGAAGGGGCAGGCCAAGCCCGGAGACGAAGGGGGCTAATCTGGCCTTTCTCCTCAAGAGGAGTCTAATGGATTTCGATCGCGCCATCGCTGCTCATTCCTCATGGAAAAATAAGCTCGCTTCCTATCTGAAGAACCCCGATCGTTCGATTAAGGCCGCCGATGTCGCCTTGGACGATCATTGCGAACTCGGCAAATAGATCGCCGGAGAGGGAAAACAATTTGCAAGACTTCCGGAGTACACGAGCTTGAAATCGGAGCATACCCGCTTTCACAAGGCCGCTGCCGACGTCGTCCGCCGTGCCGACAGTGGTCAAAATGTTTCGGAAGAGGTTGTCCTCGGAGGGAAAAGCGAATTCCTTTCCGCATCCGCTGCCGTCGTCCGGTCCATCGTGGCGCTGAAATCTAAAGTGGTGACTGTAGGCACGCGTTAGTGCCCGCAGGTATTGATCGATCTGCCTTCAAATTGATGGCCATTGACGGACGCGTCTTCGTGACGAGCCGGCAGAGACTGGTTCGTCGCGAAGATTTCACTCCCTTCGGATGCTTCTCATCCGCAGCGCGATCATCCAAAGGACCATACATCCTGCCTTTCTCGAGACGGCCCCGGGCATATTCATGGCCGAATTGAAACGCTACTCCCCACTGGCGGCCTTGCCTTCTCTTTAAACCGCAGGTAGCATAGTAAGTCCGCGTTTGGTTTGATCCCGCCTAAAGAATCCGTGGTTTTGGAGTGGCGCGGAGGCGTGTGGCTGAACCGGCGGCATGAGTCGAGGGCGTTGATTTCACTCGCCCGGTTCCGTGAATGAAAGTGCGAATGCAAGCAGGAGCAAGAGGCCGATGAAGTCGATCGTGGTGGTGGGCGCGCAGTGGGGCGATGAAGGGAAGGGCAAGGTCGTGGACTACCTTGCCGCCTCATTCGATTACATCGCGCGATGCGCGGGAGGCCACAACGCCGGCCACACCGTTATCTTCAACGGAAACCGTTTCGTGCTGCAGTTGATCCCCTGCGGGATTTTGCGTCCCGGCAAGCACGCGGTGATCGGTTCGGGAGTGGTCGTGGACCCGGCGGCCCTGGTGGTAGAACTGGACACGCTTGCAAAAGCCGGAATCGACGTCACGGGACGTTTGCATCTTTCCAACCGCGCGCACTTGATCTTTCCCTATCACAGGCAAATGGAGAAGGCGGCCGAGGCGGCCCGCGGCGCGTGGAAAATCGGCACGACATCGCGCGGAATTGGCCCGGCCTACGAAGACAAAATGGCGCGGCATGGAATTCGCGTCGGCGACATGCTCGATCCAACTCGATTTCGAGAAAGACTCGCCCGTGTCATCTCGGAAAAGGACGCCGTGTGCCGCGCGACCTACGGCGTGCCCCTGGATACCGAGGGACTCGCCGATCAATATCTCGCGCTGGCCGAGCGGCTTCGCCCGCTCGTGGCGGATGTCTCGGAGCTGATCAACGACGCGCTGGACGCCGGGCGGTCCGTTTTGTTTGAGGGCGCGCAAGGCACCATGCTGGACATCGATTTCGGAACCTATCCGTTCGTCACCTCCTCGAACGCGATTGCCGGCGGCGCCTGCACGGGCCTCGGCGTGGGTCCCACGCGGATCAATAGCGTGGCCGGAGTGACCAAGGCCTACACAACTCGCGTCGGCAGTGGCCCTTTTCCCACCGAGATGCCCGACCTCGAAGCAACCGAAGTGCGCGACCGCGGAAAAGAATATGGAGCGGTAACGGGAAGACCGCGGAGATGCGGTTGGCTGGATCTTGCCGTGCTGCGCTACGCCGTGCGCATCAACGGAATCACGTCGCTGGTCGTGACCAAGCTCGACGTCTTCGATACGCAAAAAGAAATTCAAGTGTGCACGGGCTATCGCTTCAAGGGCGCGCCAGTGAAGGAAATGCCCGCGTCCGCCGAGGAACTGGCCGAAGTCACGCCGGAATATCGCACGCTTCCCGGCTGGCAGTCGGATACTTTCGGTGTGAAAGACATCGAGAAGCTTCCGCGCGCCGCGCTCGACTACTTGAAATTTATTTCCGATTTTCTGGGCGTGGAAATCGGCATGATTTCAACCGGGCCGGACCGCGATGCCACCATCGTTTGCGCCGGCACGCAACTCGCCAAATGGATCTGATAAGCGAATCCCATGTTGTCCTACACTGACGCGCGGCAAAAAGTAATCGAGGTCGCGGGAGCAATTCTGCGGCCAGCGCTGCGAACACAGGTTGAAATCGAGCAGGCTTTCGGCCGCATCCTGGCCGCGCCTGTCCTTGCCGATCGCGACTATCCTCCCTTCGATCGAACGACGCGCGACGGTTTCGCGGTTCGCGCCGAGGATGCGCAGAAGCCCGGCGCGCGCCTCGAATGCATAGGCGAACTTCGCGCGGGCGGACATTTTGATGCGACGGTCCTCCCCTGCCAATGCGTCGAGATCATGACGGGCGCAAGCATACCGCGCGGCGCGGACGCCGTCGTGATGATCGAGCACACGAAGCGCGACGGCCAGACGATTACGCTGGATCGCGCGGCGCAGAAGGGCGATCACATTGTCCCTCGCGGCAGCGAAGCGCGGGCGGGTGCGCTTCTGGTCGCGCCAAAGACTCGCCTGGGCTACGCGGAGATGGCCCTAGCGGCGCAAGCAGGCGCCACGCGCCTCGAAGTATTCGCCTCGCCAAGGCTCGCAATCCTTTCCACCGGCGATGAAGTCGTGGACGCGCGGACTATGCCAGGTCCACTACAAGTCCGGAACAGCAACGGCATCTCCATCGAAATCCTGGCGCGCACAGCGGGCGCGGAAACAATCCAGCTCGGAAACGCGCCGGACGAAAAAGGCGCGCTGCGATCAGCCATCGAACGCGGCCTCGAAGCGGACATCCTGGTTCTCTCCGGCGGCGTATCCATGGGCAAGTACGATTTGGTCGAGCAAGTACTCGCCGATCTCGGCGCGGAGTTTCATTTTACAGGCGTGCAGATTCGTCCCGGTCGCCCCGCTGTTTTTGCTACATGCCGGGGAAAACTCGTCTTCGGCCTGCCGGGAAATCCGGTTTCCACGATGGTGACGTTCGAGCTTTTCGTCCTGCCGGTCGTAGATATGTTCAACGGCGCGGCGCCGCGTCCGCTGCCGGTCTTTCGCGCCAAGCTTGCGACCACGGTACGCGAAAAAGGTCCAATGACCCACTTCCTGCCCGCGCGGATCGAATGGGAAGGCAGGGAAGCGCGCGTCACGCAGTTGCCCTGGCAGGGCTCCGGCGATATCGTAGCCCTGGCCCTGGCGAACGGTTTTCTGATTGTCGGGCCCGAGCGGCCGGAAATCGCCCCGGGAGAATGGGTGGACGTTCTCCCGCGCCGCGGTGCAATTTAATCCTTTGTTGCCAGGACGGGCCGAGAATTTAGCTCTGTAGCGCCCGCCTTCAGGCGGGCACGGGTGATTCGAGCGCATGCCCGCCTGAAGGCGGGCGCTACAGATAACTGACAAGTCTGATTTGCCGGACGGGCTTCCTAGTTCCCGAAGCGAATGATGAAACAGCTTACACATTTTCGAAAACGCGGCGAAATCGCCATGGTCAACGTGACCTCCAAAGACGTCACGGAGCGGACGGCCCTGGCGCGCGGCTTCGTGCGGATGTCGCCGACGGTTTTGCGCGCTCTCCGCCAACAGAAGCTTCCCAAGGGCAACCCCCTGGAAATCGCGCGAATTGCGGGGATCGCGGCGGCCAAGCGCACCTCGGAGTGGATACCTCTTTGTCACCCGTTGCCGCTGACTCACATTGATGTGACTGCGCGGCTATGCAAGAATGGCGTGGAGATCGCATCGCGCGTCACCGCGACGGCGCGGACCGGCGTGGAGATGGAAGCTCTCGTGGCCGTGTCGGCGGCGGCGCTCACGGTTTACGACATGTGCAAGGCCCTGGACAAGGGCATGGAAATCAGCGACATCGTTTTGGTCGAAAAAATCGGCGGCAAGAGCGGCCACTATCTGCGCCGGAACCGGAAGAAGTAGCACCCTCGATGAAAGATCCGTCACAAGGCGTGCAGGTGCTGATTGTCGATGACAATCCCATGATCCGCGACCTCATGTGCCGCGGCATGGAATCGCACTGCGCCGTGATTTCCTCGAGCGATGGCGCGGACGCGCTTCTCAAGTCCATCGACAATCCTCCCGATTTAATCATCTCCGATTTCCGCATGCCGGGGTTGGACGGGCGACAACTCTTCGAGAAATTGCGCAGCCGCGAGAACACCCGGAATATTCCCTTCGTTTTTGTCGCCAGCCGCGGCGATATCGAAGAAAAGTTGCGCCCCGCGGTGGGCGGCGTCGTCGAGGATTTTATTCCCAAGCCGTTTTTCGTGGCCGACCTGGTCCGCCAGGTGAAGAAAATCGTGGACCGCCTGCACCTGGAAAAAATGCAGAAGCATGCCTCGCGTCCCGGAGTCATTCAAGGCCGCCTCGAGGAAATGAGCGTCACCGAGCTCATGCAATCGCTGGAAATGGGGCAGAAATCCTGCCGCCTGCGCCTGCGCCATGGCGGGGAAGAGGCGGAGCTTTACTTCAACGCGGGCCAGTGCAAGCACGCTCATTTGGGCGGCACGGAAGGCGATGCGGTGGCTTATCAGGTCATCGGATGGCTTGACGGCGATTTTGAAATCGACTTTGGAGCGACTTCGGACCGCGCGACCACTACGCTTTCCACCACCGGCCTCCTCATGGAAGCCATGCGCCTGATGGACGAAGCCAATCAGAGCGTGCAAAGCTAGGTCTTAGTGGCACAGACTTCAGTCTGTGGGTTTTCGACAATGTGCCCAGCCCGCCCCCGCTAGCCAAGATCAAGTGGAACCCCACAGACTGAAGTTTGTGCTACTTTAAACTCTTCCCATGCGTGTGGCCATCCTCACCATCAGCGATTCCGTCTCACAAGGCACGCACAAAGATGCTTCCGGTCCAGGCCTGCGCGAGCGGTGCGCGTATCTCGGCTGGGAGGTCGTCTCCGAGGCTGTCTTGCCCGACGAGCCCGCAGCAATTCGTGACCGCCTCGCAGCTCTTGCGGACAGCGGAGCAGCCGATCTGATCCTGACGACCGGAGGCACTGGAATCGGCCCGAGGGACTCCACTCCAGAAGCCACCGCGGAAGCCTGCCAGAAACTCTTGCCTGGAATTTCCGAACTGATGCGCGAAGAGGGAAGGAAAAAGACTCCGCGTGCCGTCCTTTCTCGCGCCGTCGCGGGCGTTCGCGGGCGCACTTTAGTTGTCAATCTGCCGGGCAGTCCGCGCGGCGCTGTCGAATCGCTCGACGCCGTCGCGGAGTTGTTGCCCCACGCCCTGCAAGTCCTGGGCGGCGCGCGCCACGACTAAACTCCTGGTTTGAAGAGTTGAAGGACCGCGTTCCAGCGGGTGCAAAATGACCAAGATTGTTTGGTGGATTGCTCGCAATCATCCCCGGCATATTGGCTTTTCCCCGGGCCTGGTTGGCGGATAACTAGATTCCGCGCCAGATTTAGAATAAAAATATGGACCGGAAAGCTCCCCGCCGCATCCAATCACAAGGAACTGTAGGGAGACACAGTGCAGGATCAAGATTCCATCCCGGTTGGCGCCGCGCTCGACAAATGGTCTGAGGACCCGTGGACGAATGGTGTCCAAGTGGACCGCATGGAGGATATGGAGAAGTTAGTTGTCCAGACCCGGAACAGCCTCTACGAAATCATAATCATCGATGGCCGGCGCGGCGAAATCCTGGTTCGCGGCGGGCAGTTTTTTCCGGAGTTGACTCCGGCGCGCCTCGCTGGTGCCACGCTCGGAGGCAGCTTCTGCAAAATGCGAGGAATTTACGCGGGCTTCCGGATGGAGATCAACGCGAACGGCAAGCGCACGGTGACCACTCCCGTAGAATCCATCGGACTTCTCACCTGACTTTCAATGCTAGTACGTACCATGCTTTTCGTTTGCACCCCGTCTCCTGTATTTTCCGCGACACATGAAACTCCAGCCATCGTGGGGCTAATTGCACAATCTAGAGGATCGGCGAAGGAAGAATGTTGACGGACGGCTTGGCCTCGTCAACAATGCTGGCACCATGAAAACGACACATTCGAGCAAGCTGGCAGACAAGCGGCTGGCCGTGCTGGGCGCCGGAAAGATCGGCGGGATTTTGCTGCGCGCGTTCCTCGAGCAAAAGCTGGTGCAGCCGAAGCGCGTGCATGCCACGGTGCGTCACGCGGAGAAGGCGCGCTCGCTCGCCAAGCAATTGGGCATTACAGCATCGACCGACAATCGCGCGGCGGCGCACGGCGCGGATATCATTCTGCTGGCCGTGAAGCCGCAGGCAGTCAAGGAAGTTCTCGAAGAGATCAAGCCGGAAATGAAGCCGGGAAAGCTGATCGTCTCGGTGGTCGCTTCGGTTTCGACGCAGCTCATGGAAAAGCAGCTGGGCATGGACTTGCCCGTGATTCGGGCCATGCCGAACACGCCCTGCGCGATTGGTTGCGGGATGACCGGCCTCGCCAAGGGAATTCACGCGGGAAAAGAGCATCTGGAAATTGCGCGGGCGATGTTTGAAGCAGTCGGGCGCGTCGTGGATGTGGATGAAAAACAAATTGACGCGGTGACCGGACTTTCCGCGAGCGGCACCGCGTTCATCTATATTATTCTCGAATCGCTTGCCGAAGGCGGCGTAAAGGTTGGACTGCCACGCGACGTCTCCACGTTGCTCGCGGCGCAGACCATGATGGGCGCGGCCCGCATGGTTCTCGACACCGGCGATCATCCCGCGCTGCTGAAAGATGCCGTAACCACGCCGGCAGGCTCTACAATGGACGGCATCCTCGAACTGGAGGACGGCAAACTGCGCGTGACCTTGATCAAGGCCGTCATGAAAGCCACACAGCGCGCCAAGGAATTGATCGTTGAATCTTAGTTCTCGAGTTGTACCGATTAATTTAGTTTCAATATCAAGATGTCTAATCTCACAGGAGGATCACAAAAATGCTACGGAAAGCTTCGGCAGTCTGGAACGGTTCGCTCAAGGAAGGGAAGGGGAAAATCTCGACGGAGAGCAAGGTGCTCTCGAACGCGCAATACTCTTTTTCAACGCGTTTTGAGGACGGCATCGGCACGAACCCCGAGGAGTTGATAGCCGCGGCGCATGCCGGATGCTTTAGTATGGCCCTTTCCGCGCAGCTCGGCAACGCGGGGATTACACCGGAATCGATCGAAACCACCGCGGCCGTGACGCTCGAAAAAGTGGAAGCAGGTTTTACGGTCACGAAGGTTCATCTCGATGTGGCCGCAAAAATTCCGGGCGCCAATGCCCCGGCATTTGAAAAAGCGGCGCAAGACGCCAAGGCGGGTTGCCCGATCTCGCGTCTGCTCAAGGCCGAAATCACGATGACCGCCAGGCTGATTGGCGAGCGCGCGTCGAGCGCCTAGTTTTCAGTTGTCCGAAAAAATGACTTCCGTTTCTTATTGAGAATGGGCTTTTCGTGGCGCCGGCGTCTCGTCGGCGCCACCTGCTAGATTCCGACGCCGTCTCTTACGTGAGATGGAACGAGAACCAGCGCCCCAGGGCGATAATGCCCAGCCACAGGATTATCGAGAACGTGCCGTAAATTCGCGCCCCGAGGGGAGCGATGTGAGCGTTGTTCCACGTTCCGACCCGCCTGTACACTGTTGTGTGGAACACCAACGCATTGATTCCGACGCCGAGTATCATGAACATTTTGTACCAAAAAAATGAATTCACGGCGGATCGCGTCGCTTCAGCAGAGTACATGAGCACGCCGGTCACGAACTGGACCGTAAATCCGGCCACTACCCATGGCAATACCCATCGCGCCAGCTTCTCGACAGGCTCGTCCCGCATCGGACCTACTCCGAAGAGCCGCAAGTCCAGCAAAAATGCGGAGCTGACAAGAGAGACGATCCCAAACACGTGCAGAGTCTCGACGATCGGAAATAAGTACAGCGACTCTCGCATCACATGTCCGAACGAAGTTTGATCCAGCCACTGGCTAAAGTGAAACACCCAAGCAGGCAACCATCCAGGCATCTACGCACCCTTTCATTTTGGCTTGCTCAATTCGTCAAGGCGAAGTCTCACCGACGAATGGGAGAAACCTCGCCGGCTACGGTAAGATCGCCCTCTTATTATTAATCGTATGCTTTGCGCCTGGACTCAGTGACTCAGGGCACACCGGAATGTGCCCTGGGTCACATCGACAAGAGGAAATCGGCAGGAATCGGGGAACTAGAATCCGAGTACTAAGCCGCCAACGATCTGAAAAGACCTTTGATTTGTCGAAAAGAATCGCGATCCGATGAAATCGCCTTCGGCCCGGATCGCTATGTGGGGCTTCAAAAAGATGTCTAACCCGCCTCCGCCATTGCCCGCGAGGGCGCTGTTGCTCCCGAGGAGACCCGCAGTCTGGTTGAAGCGATAATGTTCCATGCCCACTACAACGTGGACCCAGGGTTCGTATCGGCTGCGGTTGCGATAGGCCAGCCGGGGGCCTCCACCTATAAACAGGGACTTGGCTCCGAGATTGGGCGGCGTCGTGGTCTGACCAGTAGTTCCCAGGAAGCCGACTCCCAGCTGGGCTTCCACTCCGACCCAACGTCCAAAGTATCGGGCCACGCTAAAATTTACCCCGTGAGTATTGAACGGGCTTCCCAGCAAGTTGTCGCGGTTGTACTGGTAGCCGGCAGCCACCTGCCAGGGATCATCCACGTGTTCACTCACGGAACTGCCCCCGGGCCCCGATGGAGCGCTCCGACCCTGCCCAGCTGGCCCTTGGGCCCCTGCCGAGGCCGAAAAGAGAAGGAAAATCCCCAATAGAAAAATAGCCACACGCATTCCAAACCTCCCTAAGGTCACCCACACGTTTCAGAGTGGAACAAGTTCTCCCTTGATTGTAGCTGTCGCCTTTGCCCGGAAAGCACGATTTACGTTCCATTTGCCTAATTCCATACGGAGTTAACCTTCTCGTGTCATTCCTGGTTCCTTCGCGGCATGGCGAGCGAAATGTGGCTCCCGCTTGACTGATGTGTTAGGATTTCCGCCGTTACGGGTGCGGGCTCTACTTGGAGCCCGCCATTATTGGTATGCCGACCCAATACATTCCGATCTTTATTTTTGCTGCCCTTGCGGCTGCGTTCCCGGCCGTGACGCTTGTGCTTTTCAAATTCATTCGCCCAACTCCGGTGGCTGTAGGAGCGAAGCTGCGGCCGTACGAGTGCGGCGTCGAAGCGGAAGGCGATACGCGTGGGCGGTATTCCGTCCGGTTTTACATCGTGGCGATTCTTTTCGTTATTTTCGATGTGGAAACCACGTTTCTGTTCCCGTGGGCCGTGCTGTTTTCAACTCGGGAAGCGGGCTTCCGCTTGCCTGAAATCTATGCGTTGGCGAGCATGTTCGTTTTTCTCGGCATCCTGATCATCGGTTACATCTGGCTCTACCGGAAAGGCGCCCTCGAATGGGTGTAAGCGGCGCCCCGGCTATTTGAAACGGTATCCCGGCCACGGATGGTGACCGGGATTTTTTTTGGCTTCAGGCGAACACGGCACGGCTAAGGCCGCGGATTCTGGCGGAACAGGTTGACTCTGTTTTCCGCCGTGTGCTAAAAGCTACAACTTAATATTGGCTGCGCGGTGTTCGTGCGGCCGCACTACTCCTAATTCATGGCAAACGATCCGGAAGAGAAGCAGCCGTCTGCGAGTTCACCGTCTGAGCCGTCTGGAGCGAAAACCCCAGCCGCAGGGGGAGAACCCGCATCTAAACCGCCTGCTCCTCCGGCCGCGCCTGCCGCTCCCGCCGCAAAGCCTCCTGCTGCGCCGGGCGCCCCCGCTGCGAAACCTCCGGCTGCGCCAGTTCCGTCTCGGCCTCCCGCACCTCCCAAGGAAGGCCCTGTCGCCCTCGAGAACGACCTCGTCAAGCGATACAAAGAGAAGTTCGGTCCTGCCATACTGGAGGCCTGGACGGATCGCAAGCAAGCCATTCTGGTCGTTGCGCGGGAGTTGCTCGCGGAGATTGCGCTCTACAGCCGGGACGATGAGAAATTTGACTGGCTGAGCGACCTCACCGCCGTCGACTGGCCGAAGCGCGAAAATCGGTTCGACGTCGTGCTCAACATGTATTCGTTCGAAAAGAACGAGCGGTTGCGATTGAAGGCACAAGCCAGCGCCGACGAGCGCGTGCCCAGCGTGCAAGGAATCTGGTCCACGGCAAACTGGATGGAGCGCGA
>JGI12269J14319_10001626_pt1 | contig 22181 bp, 18 predicted proteins | sample PeaSoiSIISIP2007_FD_14319 | JGI IMG/M metagenome (IMG submission 14319)
GGCGCGCACCGACGACCCGGGGACCACGAAGAGCCCGATCCCGTCGTCCCCGCCGGCCTGACCGGAGGCACCACCGACGCGGGCGGCCACCACGATCTCGTCGGCCCGGGCCCCGTCGAAGACGAAGTGCTTCTCCCCGTGCAGGACCCAGGTCCCGCCGTCACGGGTGGCCGTGGTGGTGAGGTCGGCACCCTCCCACGACCCCGACGCCTCGGCCACCGCCACCGTCCCGACGATGCCGCCGCCGGCCACCGCCCCGAGGAACCGGCGCCGCTGGTCGTCGGACCCCGCGGCGCGGAGGGCGGGGACGAACTGGCCCGCCGTGGCCAGGAAGGGCGCCGGCGAGAGGACGCGGCCGAGCTCCTCGGCCACCACCGCCAGCTCCACGAACCCCAGGCCGATCCCNCCGTCGGACTCGGGGACGGTCAGGGCGGGCCAGTCGAGCTCGACCATACGGGCCCACAGCTCGTCGGTGCCCTTTCCCTCCTCGATCACGGCCCGGGCGAGCGACGGTGGGCACTCGCGCTCGAGGACGGCGCGAACCGAAGCCTGCAATTCCCGCTGGTCGTCGGACAGTTCCAGGTCCACGGTGACTCCTCGTCCGCTACCGGGCAACTATGCGTGGGCCATGACAGCGGCGGGCGCCGTCACCACCAGAGAGTCGACAGCCACCGCCCCCCGCTGCTGAACCACGACCGGATTGAGATCGAGCTCGACCAACGTGTCACCGCAGGCGGTCGCCATCCGGGCCACGGCCAGGACCACGTCGACGAGGGCCTTGACGTCGGCCCGGGCCTGGCCCCGGGCTCCGAGGAGCAGGGCGTAGCCGCGCAGCGACTTCACCATCTCCTCGGCGTCGCGCCGGTCGAGAGGCAGCGGCCGGACAGTCACGTCCTTCAGGATTTCGGCGAAGACGCCACCGGTGCCGACGAGAACGGCGGGACCGTAGGCGGGGTCGTGGGTCACGCCCACGATCATCTCGACACCCCCCACCAACTGCTGCTGGATCTGGACGCCCTCGATGCGGGCCTTGCCGTTGGCCTTCTTGGCCCGGGTGACCAGTTCGGCGTAGACGGTGGAGGCCTGTCCGGCGCTGTCAACACCCAACTTCACCAGACCGGCGTCGGACTTGTGGGGGAAGTCGGGCGAGGCGATTTTCATGACCACCGGGAAACCGATGGACTTGGCCAGCCGACCGGCCTCGGCTGCCGTGTGGGCCAGACCCTCCCCGGCCAGAGGGACGGCGAAGGCTTCGAACAGCCGGCGCGAGGCGTCGGCCCCGAGAGGTCCACCATCGGGGGACGCTTCCGAGAGAGCGGCGGCGGCGGCGGCCGGGAGCTTGGTGGACATCTTCTTGCGGGCCCGGAAGTGGGTCGACGCTTCTCGATAACGAGCGAAGTTGCGAAGCGCACCGAAGCAGTTGCGGAACGACCGGAACATGGGGATGCCGGCGTCGATCAGCGTCTTGAAACCCTTCTCGTCGGTCTTGAAGGAATTCCAGGTGACCACGATGGGCTTGGAGATCTGATCGGCGAAAGTGACGATGTCCTCGGCGAAGCGGTCGGTGAGCCGGCCCAGGGCTCCGGTGAGCCCGATGACGATGACGTCGACCTCGGGGTCGGCGTCGATCAGGTCGAAGACGCGCTTTCGGTCCTCGACGGGATTGGTGACGAGGAACTGGGCCCCGTTGTCGACGGGGTTGTCCACGGTGAGGTAGTCGGGGATCATCTCCCGCAGCGCCGCACGCGTCTTTTCCGTCAGGATCGGGACGGGGACCCCGGACGCCTCGGCCACCTCGGCCATGAGGGTGCCCGAACCGCCGGAGATGGAATAGAGACAGCAACGGGGACCGGTCCCGGCCGGCAGCTTGGCGAAGAGGGCGGCCGTCTCCAGGAGCTCGTCGAGGTCGGAGACCCGGGTCACGCCGTACTGGCGGAAGAGCCCGTCGACGACGGCGTCGGACCCGGCCAGGTGGCCGGTGTGGGAGGAGGCCATGCGGGTCCCCGCCGTGGTGGCCCCCATCTTGAGCGCCACCACCGGTTTTGCTTCGGCGTTGGCCGCCTCCAGGGCGCGCCGCAACTTGGGCGGGTCGCGGAAGCCCTCGAAGTACCCGGCGATGACGGCGGTCTCGTCGTCGTAGGCGTAGTACTCGATGAAGTCGGCCGCCTCCAGGTCGAGCTCGTTGCCGGTGGGGACCCAGCGGGAGAAGGCGATGCCGAACTCCGTCCCCTGGACGAGGGGGCGGCCCTGGTGGCCGGACTGGGTGACCAGTCCGATGCGGCCGCCGCGACGAGTGGGGGGCTCGGGGAGGACCTCGAAGGCGTTGGTGTTGGTGTTCGGTCCGAAGACGCGGATGCCGTAGCGGGCGGCCATCTCCCCCACTTCACGTTCGAGGGCCGCTCCCTTCTCGCCCACCTCGGAGAAACCGGCGGAGAAGATGAGGACGTAGGGCACGCCGTGCTTCCCGCATTCCTCGACCACCTTGATCACGATGCGGGTGCCGACGTTGATGACGGCCAGGGTGACCTCGGCCGGGATGTCGGTGACGTGCTCGTAGACGGGGATATCGCCGATGGAACCGCCCTTGGCGTTCACCAGGTACCAGGAGTCACCCCAGCGTTCGCCGTGGGTACGCCGGACCCGGGCCGGGTCCGCGTTGCGGTTGACCGATCCCACGATGGCGACGGCCTTCGGGTGGAAGAACTCCTCGAGGTCCATCCGCTGTTGCGCCACGACTGCAGTCTCCCCCTGTCTCTCGCTGTGTCGCCGGCGATCTCTGTCGCTCAGCCGGCCGGTGTCTCGCCCATGAGGACCGAGAAGTCGAGCCTGCTGGTGAGCATGCCGGCCGAGAATCCTCCGTCGGCGTAGATGTTGGCGCCGGTGATGTAGTTCGCCGCCTCGCTGTTCAGGAACACGACCACGTGGCCCTGCTCCTCGGGCGTGGAGTTACGACCCCACAGGGGCTTGGGGAACTTGTCCATGAAGTCCTTGCCCATGGCGTTCTCGAACGACGGCATCATCGGCGTGGCCGTCGGTCCGGGGGCCGTCGAGTTGACGCGGATCCCCATCGGGGCGAGGTCGAGGGCGGCGTGGAGGGTCCAGACGATGATGGCCTGCTTGGACAGGAGATAGCCCTCACCGACCTGTTGGGGGTGCTCCTCGCACCACGTCTTGGCCTCCTGGTAGCCGGGGGTGGCGATGAGTTCCGCCACCTGTTCCAGCGTGTTCTCCCAGCCGAAGGCGCCGGCCGACGAGATGGTGACGACAGCCGAGCCCTCGGGCATGAGGGGAGCGACCAGCCCCGTCATGTGCCGGGCGGCCACGAAGTTCACCAGCATGGTGTCGAGACCGGAGAACGGGGGTCCGGGGAGGCCGGCGCAGTTGAACAGTCCGTGGATGGGCCCGCCCAGGGCGGACACGGCCTCGGACATGGCCGAGGGGTCGCGGAGATCGACGGTCCGGAACGAGGCCACGTCGACCGGTGGTTCCTTCAGGTCGAAGACGTGGACCTCGGCCCCCAGCTCGACCAGGTCGCGGACGGCGGCGGCACCCATGCCGGCACCGCCTCCGCCGGTGACGAGGACCCGCTTGCCTTCGTAGCTCCAAACGCTCGCCATCGTGGTTCTCCCCTCTGCCGTGCTCGACGGCCAATCAGTCTCGACGGCCAATCAGTGTGGTGCGTCAGCCGCCCGACCGCCGGCCGGGGGGTCGGGAAAACATGACACGAGCGTCAGCATGGGCAGCAGTGTACGTCAGGAAGGGCAGGCAACGAGAAGGCGGGGCGCCCCACCGAGGCGCCCGGTGAGCGCTCCGGCCACGGCGTCACGGCCCTCGACGTCGATCCGGCGGCACCTGCACCTTCAGGCTTGACCCGGAGGGACCGATACCACGGGTATGCGCCACCTTTCACCCCGCTCCGGCGCGCCCTCGCGCCGGGCCCGGGCGTACTCGCCCCATCGGTCCCTCATCGCCCTCGGCACCATGTTGACCACGGTGGCGGTTGCCGCCGGGGCCCTCGGAGTGGTCGAGGACGCCCGGGCGGAGCGGGCGGCGGCGCTGTTGACCAACCGCTACCTCGTGCTCCAGCCCCCCGTGAGGGCGGCCCGGGCCGCCGTGGCGAACTTCCAGCTCTTGGCGGCGCAGGCCTTCGCCGGCTCCGTGAGCACGGCTCTGTTGAATGCAGCGGTGGTGGACTCCGCCGCCGTCGATCAGAGCTACCTCGCCCTCCACCGCCTGCTCTCCCTGCCCGTGAACGCCGGCCTCGCTCCCGGCCTGGACCGGCTGGAGGCCGCGTACGTCGATTCCCGGACGGGGCTGGCCGCGATCCTGGCCACGGGGACACGATCGGCGCAGAGCGCGCAAGTGGCGGCGGCCGAGGAGGCCGCCGACAAGAACCTGGACGATGGCTTGGCCGCGCTCCAGGCCACCATCACCAGCCTCCTGGTCCGGACCGCCCGTCAGGTCCAGGCCGACGCCAGCGATGCCCGGAACGGCTTGGTGGCGTGTCTCGGACTCGGCGGCGCCTTCGGGATCTCGGCCACCGCCCTCCTGGCCCGGAAGGCCGTGCGGCTGGAGCGCGACCAGGCCGGCCGCGACGCCGTCCAGGACCGGACGACCCGGCGCAACGAATTCGAAGGCCAGCTGCAGCGGGCGTTGGAGATGGCCAGGACCGAAGAGCCGGTCTTCGCCCTGGTGACCCGGGCCCTGGGTGACGCCGCCCCGGACATGCGGGCCGAGCTGCTCCTCGCCGACTCGAGCAAGGCCCACTTCCGACAGGTGCTCGTGTCGCCCCCCACGTCCGGGGAGTCCGGATGCGGGGTCGTCTCACCCGACGACTGCCCGGCCGCCAGTCGCGGGCAGTCGATGGTCTTTCCCGAGAACACGGCCATCGACGCCTGCCCCTACCTCCGGGGACGGTCCTGCTCGGCGCTGTGTGTTCCGGTCAGCATCGGCGGGAACTCGGTCGGCGTCGTCCACGTCACTACCGTCGACGGGTCTCCTCCTTCCGATGAGATCAGGAGCGATGTCGAGGTGGTGGTCCGACGGGCGTCGGAACGCCTGGCCATGCTCCGCGCCTTCCAGGTGTCCGAGACCGAGGCCAACAGCGACTCGCTCACCGGCCTCCTGACCCGACGGAGCCTGCAGAACCGGACCCGCGACCTGCGCGAGAGCGGTCTCTCCTTCGCCGTGGCCTACGCCGACCTGGACCATTTCAAAGAGCTCAACGACGTGTTCAGCCACGATGCCGGCGACCGGGCCCTCCGGACGTTCTCGCAGGTCCTGCGCGACGCGCTGCGGCCATCGGACATAGCGTGCCGCTACGGAGGCGAGGAGTTCGTCATCGTCCTGCCGGCGTGCGGGACGGACGAGGCCGTTTCGGTCCTCGAGCGGGTCCGGGAGCGGCTGGCGCTGCGTCTCGACTCCGGCCAACTTCCCCACTTCACCGTCAGCTTCGGTGTGGCCTCGTCGGAGCAGGCCGTCGACCTCGAGGGGACGGTGGCCCTGGCCGACGAGGCCCTCCTCCGGGCCAAAGCGGCCGGACGGGACCGGATCGTCGTCGCCCATCGGGGCGGACCCGCCGACCGGCCGGCCGCCCCTTTGGTGTTGGTCACGCCACCCTAGGGTCACCGACGCCGCCGGGCGCCAGGGCGCCGGTGCCGCGTGGGCGAGCGCCTACGACCCGCCCATCTGGAGTCCCGGAGCCCGGGACCGGAAGATGTGGGCGTTGACGGCGGAGCCGATGTCGGCCGGGTCCCAGCGGGCCGGGCTCTTCTTGGGCTCGATGGTGGGGCCGAGGGACCAGGGCTCGTAGTGGGTGATGCGGTGGCCCACGGCGCGAAAGACCTGACCGGTGACGTGGAGGGCTTCGTCCGAGGCCAGCCAGGCCACCATGGGGGCCGAGTTGCGGGGGTTCATGGCGTTGTACTCGCCCTCGTCCTCGGCGCCGGGCTCGATGATCTCGGCGTTCTTCATCAGGGTGCCGGTGATCCGGGTCATCCCGCCCGGAGCCACGGCGTTGGCCCGGACGCCGTAGCGGGCCAGCTCGAGCGACGAGATCACCGTCAGGGCGGCGATCCCCGCCTTGGCGGCGCCGTAGTTGGCCTGGCCCACGTTGCCCTGGAGCCCGGCCGAGGAGACGGTGTTGACGATGGCCGCCCGGGGCTGGTTGCCCGCCTTCGAGGCCTCGCGCCAGTAGACCGAGGCGTGGTGGGTGGTGGTGAAGGTCCCCTTCAGGTGGACGCGGACGACGGAGTCGAAGTCGTCCTCGGTCATGGAGAAGAGCATGGCGTCACGGACGATGCCGGCGTTGTTGACGAGGACGTCGAGGCGGCCGAAGTCGTCGACCGCCTGCTGGACGAGAGCTTTCGCCCCCTCCCAGTCGGCCACGTCGGAGTAGTTGGCCGAGGCCTTCCCCCCGTTCTTGCGGATGATCTCGGCCACCTCTTCGGCCGGCGTCTTGTCCTCGCCGCCGCCATGGACCGAGCCGCCGACGTCGTTGACGACGACCGTCGCCCCCTGACTGGCCAGCTCGAGCGCCTCGCCCCGGCCGATGCCGTGGCCGGCTCCCGTGACGATCGCCACCTTGCCCTCGAGAATACCCATCGTCTCTTTCCGTTCTCCTTGTTCGCCAGTCGCTTGTGTTCGCCAGTCGCTTGTGTTCGCCAGTCGCTTGTGTTCGCCAGTCGCTTTGTTCGTCAGTCGATTTAGCGTCGTTCGTCCGCCGTCGTCCGTCCGAGACCGCCGTCAGCCGGCGGTGCGAGGGGACGCGCATGGCCCCGACCCGCCGGAGGCGGTACCGGTGGACCCTGGTCGGCGCCGCCACGACGGGCGGTGGTGGCTCTAGCCCAGGCGGTAGAACTCGCGGGCGTTGTCGCAGCACATGCGCTGGCGCTCGTTGTCGGGGACACCGCCCATGGACTCCTCGATGATGCGCCGGGAGTAGGGCCAGTCGTGGCGGTGGTGGGGGTAGTCGGTGGACCACATGAGGTTGTCGACGCCGATCCAGTGGCGGGTGGCCACGGCGAAGGGCTCGCGGATGAAGGTGACCTTCCAGTTGCGGCGGAAGTACTCCGAGGGGAGCATCTTGAGCGTCGTCTTCGTCCACGTCCGGTTGCGCCAGTAGTGGTCGTCCATGTGCTCGAGGAAGTGGGGGATCCAGCCGGCGCCGCACTCGACGGCCACGCACCGGAGGTTGGGGAAGCGGTCGAAGATGCCGGAGTAGATGAACTTCGACATGAAGCCGGACGCTTCCCCGACGGGGCCGCCCATCTCGGCCAGGCCGATCTCGCGGCCGGCGGAGGCGGCGGCCTTCTGGAAGGTGCCGGCCGTGCGCTTGCCCGCCTGACGGAGACCGGAGTGGATGTGGACCGGCATCTGCTCTTCCTCGGCCGCCTCCCAGAAGGCGTCGTCCTCGTCCGACAGGTTGGAGTTGCCGGAGGGATAGGCCGAGATGATGACGCCCTTGTAGCCGGCCGCCTTGGCGTTCTTGAGCCACTTGACCGAGGTCTGGATGTCGACGCCGGGCATCTGGGCCAGGCCGATGAGGCGCTCGGGGGAGGCGGCCATGAACTCGTCGTGCATCCAGGTGTTGTAGGCCTCGAGGCCGGCGAGGTGGTAGTCGTCGTCGTCCTGGGCCATGAAGGCGCCCATGGTGCGCTGGGAGGGGAAGAGGACCTCGGCGTCGACACCGTCGAAGTCCTGCTCCTCGACGCGGGCCTTGCCCTCGAAGGAGCCCCGCAGGATGGAGTCGTAGGTCGATCCGTACCACTCGAGGTCCTCGTAGCGCTTGCCGTACTTGCCGGCGTTGGTGACGAGGCCGAGCGGCATGGGCGGGGTGCCGGGGACGAGCTCCCAGGCGTCGCCCCCTTTGGCGTCCTTCACCAGCTTGGGTGCCCGGTCGTGGAACTTCTTGGGCAGGTACTTGGTCCACATGTCGGGGGGCTCGACCACATGGCCGTCCGCCGAGATGAGCCGGTACTGACGGGTCATTCGTCCTCCCTGCCGCCCCCGTAGGGCAGGCGCCGGGAAGCCTCGGAGGACCCCCGGAGTTCTCTGACTTTCGTGTCAGCTTACTGTGCCGCCCGGGGCCGGGAAAGCCGACCCCGGGCCCCTCAGAAACCCTTGAATTCCGGGGGCCGGCGCTCGGCGAAGGACCGGAGCCCCTCGCCGCAGTCGACCGTCCCCGTGATCAGCTCCTGGGCCCAGGCCTCGTCGTCGAAGGCCGTCTGGCGGTCGGAGTCGAGGGAGCGGTTGAGAAGCCACTTGGCCATCCCGAGGGCCTTGGTCGGGCCCGACGCCAGGCGGCCGGCCAGCTCGGCCGCCGTCTGTTCGAGGAGCTCGGGGGCGACGACCCGGTTGACCAGACCGAGGGCCATGGCGTCGGCGGCGGAGAGGTCGTCACCGAAGAAGATCAGCTCCTTGGCCTTCTGGAGACCGATCAGCCGGGGGAGGAGGTAGGCGCCGCCGCCGTCGGGGGAGATGCCCCGGCGGACGAAGACCTCGATGAAGCGGGCCTCCTCGGCCGCCACCACCAGGTCGCAGGCGAAGGCCAGGTGGGCCCCGATGCCCGCGGCGGTGCCGTTCACCGCCGCGATGACGGGCTTCTCGCAGTCGAGGACGGCCCCCACCAGGCGCTGGGCCCCGCGTCGGATGACGCGGGCGGCCTCGCCCATGACCCGGTCGGGGGCGCCTTCGGGTCGTGCCGGTGCCGGGCGGCGGCTGCCGGAGCGGAGGTCGGCGCCGGTGCAGAAGCCCTTGCCGGTGGCGGTGAGGACCACGGCGCGGACGTCGAGCGAGGCCGAGGCGTCCTCCAGGAGGTCGATGACCCGGTTGCGCTGGTCGGGCGTGATGGCGTTTCTCACCTCGGGGCGGTTGAGGGTGATCCACGCCACCTGGTTGTCGACGCGGTGCTTCACCTGGTCCTCGAGGGGCTGGTCCTCCGGCACGTCCGTTCCTCCTGCTGCGCGCGCCACTGGCGCGGGCCCGACCTCCGGGCCGCGGCACAAGCATGACACGCACGTCATCCTTGTGATCGGGCGTACTAGTGTCCTCTGCCATGCAGATGTCGGTGGTCGACTACCTGGTCCTCGGTGACGAACCGCACCTCGAGGCCAACGCCTGCACGTCGTGCGGGGCGCTGTTCTTCGACCGGCGCAACGCCTGTGCCCGCTGCGGGAAGGTCGGATTCGAACGTCGGGCCCTGGCCACCACCGGGGTGGTGCGCTCCTACACGATCATCCACCGCGCCGCGCCGAACGTGCCGGTGCCCTACGTCTCGTCGGTCGTCGAGCTCGACGGCGGCGGGGTGGTGAAGGCGACCCTGGTCGACGCCGGGTCCGACCCCGAGAAGATCGAGCTGGGGATGCCCGTGCGACTCACCACCTTCGTCTGCGGGGTCGACGAGGAGGGCACCGAGGCGGTGGCGTTCGGCTTCACCCCCGCCTGACGGGCACGGACCCGTCCGGCAGCGGGGACGCTTCGACACGTCGTGACGACGCTGCCCTGACGGGGCCGCCGAATTCTGCGAGGAGGTTGGTGATGGCAGACAACATCTGGATCATCGGGGCGACGATGACCAGGTTCGGGCGCTATCCGGACTTGGACTGCGTCGACCTGGCCAGCGAGACGGCCCTCGGGGCCCTGGCCGACGCCGGGGCCACCATGGCCGACATGCAGATTCTGGCCGTCGGTTGCCTCCTCGAGGCGTCCAACATGCTGGGCCAGCACCTCCAGAAGCAGATCGGCCAGACCGGGATCCCGGTGTTCAACGTGGCCAACGCCTGTGCCACCGGGGCGACGGCCGTGCGGACGGCCATGCTCGCCATCAAGGCGGGCGAGGCCGACATGGCCCTGGCCGTCGGGGTGGAGCAGATGGGGAAGATGGGCCTGCTCGGACCGGCCGGACGCGAGCGGGCCAAGCCGACCGGGTTCGAGCGGTCCGGTCGCTACGGGACGGTCATGCCGGTGGAAGGCGTGCTCGGGACGCAGCTGATGCCGGGCGTCTTCGCCCAGGCGGGGATGGAGTACGCCTCGCACCACGACGGCGTCGGGTTCGAGCAGTTCGCCAAGGTGGCCGAGAAGAACCACGCCCACTCCACCTTGAACCCGTTGGCCCAGTACCAGAAGGCCTTCAGCCTCGAAGAGGTGATGGGCTCGGCCATGGTGGCCTACCCGAACACGCTCCTGATGTGCTGCCCGACCGGCGACGGATCGGCCGCCGTCGTGCTGTGCTCGGACGCCAAGTTGAAGACCCTCGACCCCGACGTGCGGCGACGGGCGGTGAAGATCTCGGCCTCGGTGCTGACGTCGGACCCCTACGTCGAGTCGGACACGGCCCAGCCCGACGTGTCGACGTTGACCAAGAACGCCGCCGCCGCCGCCTACGAGCAGGCCGGGGTTTCCCCGCACGACCTCGACCTGGTGGAGTTGCACGACTGCTTCGCCACGGCCGAGCTCATCCACTACGAGAACCTGTCCCTGTGCGAGCCCGGCGGGGCGGGCGACTTCATCGACCGGCGCGGTCCGTGGCGCGACGGTCAGACCCCCGTCAACGTCTCGGGCGGTCTGATCTCCAAGGGCCACCCGATCGGGGCGACCGGAGTGGCCAACCTCTACGAGGTGGCCACCCATCTCCGCGGGGAGGCCGGCGACCGCCAGATCGAGGGGGCCCGGGTGGGGCTGACCCACGTCATCGGGCTGGGCTCGGCCTGCGCCGTGCACATCCTCGAGAAGGTCGCCTCCTGAGGTAATGCCCGAGACCCTTCTCGCCGGGGTCCGGGTCGTCGACATCGCCGGCGAACCGGCCGCCATGACCGGGCGGATCCTGGCCGACCTGGGCGCCGATGTCGTGAAGGTCGAGCCCCCCGGCGGCGACCCGCTGCGGACGGTGCCGCCCTTCGGGGCCGACGGGACGTCACTGCGCCACACCGTCTGGAACGCCGGGAAGTCCCTCGTCATGCTGGAGTCGGCCGACGACCGGCGGCTGGCCGAGCTGCTGGCGGGGGCCGACGTGGTGATCGCCACGCCCCAGTGGCCCGGCGCCCTCGTGGTCGACCCGGCAGTGGCGCCCGGTGCCGTGTGGGTGAACGTCACCTCCTTCGGCGGCGACGGGCCGCGCGCGAGGTGGAAGGCCGGTGATCTCGGGGTGATGGCCTCGACCGGGAACATGTACTGCACGGGGGACCCCGACCGGGCGCCGGTGCGGTGCACCGAGCCGACGGCGTGGGCCCACGTGGGCCCCGAAGCGGCGGTGGCCGCCCTGACCGGCCTGGCCTCGGGGCGGCCCCAGGTGGTGGACGTCTCGGCCCAGGAGGCGGTGATGATCGCCTCCATGGGTCACCCCGGGCGCTTCGCCCGGACCGGGACGCGGGGGAAGCGCTCGGGGGCGAGCGTCGGCGTGACCCGCGAGATCTGGCCCTGCGCCGACGGTTTCGTGTCCTTCGGCCTGCGCGGCGGGAAGGCGCGGGTGAAGAACATGCAGACGATCACCAGGCTGGTCGACGGGGACGGTCTGGCCACCCCGGCGCTCACCGACCGGGACTGGACGACGTACGACCACAACAAGACGAGCGCCGACGAGCTCGACGCCATCGCCGCACCGATCGCCGAGTACTTCCGGCGCCACACCATGACCGAGCTGTACGAGACGGCCGTGGAGACGAACCTGATGCTCGCTCCGGCCAACTCGCCCCCGCAGCTGATCGAGAACAAGCAGCTGGCCTCCCGCCAGTACTTCGTCGCCTTCGACGGGATCGCCCACCTCCCGCGCTCGTTCGTGTTGGTGACGAGCCCGGGCGACGAGGTCGAGCGACCGGGACCGTCCGCCGCCGACGGCGTTCCGGCCCTCTGGGCCCGCCCGCGCCGAACGCCGGGTGACCCCACGCCGGGTGACCCGAAGCCAGGTGACCTGGCCGGTCCGGCGTGGGCGGGGACGAAGATCCTCGAGTTCGGGACGGGGGCGGCCGGCCCCATCGCCGTGCGCTACTTCGCCGAGCACGGGGCCACGGTGGTGCGGATCGAGTCCCGGTCGCGGCCCGACTTCCTGCGGACCTACGGCCTGGGGCCGGGCAACCCCTGCGGCCTCGAGGGATCGGACATGTTCGACTCGGTGAACGTGGGGAAGCTCGGGGTGACGCTCAATCTGAAGCACCCCGAAGGAGTGGCGCTGGCCAAGCGGCTCATCGGGTGGGCCGATGCCGTGGCCGAGAACTTCGCCCCCCGGGCCATGCGCGGCTTCGGTCTCGACTACGGCTCGCTGGCGGCGGAGAAGCCGGATCTGGTGATGGTGAGCTCCTGTCTGCAGGGACAGACGGGACCGCACAAGGACTATCCGGGGTTCGGGGGGCAGGGTTCGGCCCTGGGGGGCTACAACCTGCTGACCGGGTGGCCCGACCGCGAGCCGGTGGGTCCCTTCGGCACCATCACCGACTCCCTGGCCCCGCGCTTCGTAGCCAGCGCGCTGGCCGCCGGGCTGCTCTACCGGCGGCGGACCGGGCGCGGCGTCCACCTCGACGTGGCCCAGGTCGAAGCGGCCGTCTATTCGCTGTCGCCGTGGATCGCCGACTACGACGTGAACGGCCACACCGGGATCCGCCAGGGCAACCGCTCGGAACGGTTCGTCCCCCACGGCGCCTTCCGGTGCGCCGGGGACGACCGGTGGGTGGCCATCGCCTGCTGGGACGACGACGACTTCGCCGCTCTGGCCGGCGTGCTGAGCCTCGACGACGCCACCGGCGCCCGCTGGGCCACCGTCGAGGGGCGCCGCCGCGCCGTCGACGAGATCGAGACATTGGTCGGGAGCTGGACCGAAGGGCGCGACGCCGCCGCGGTGGCCGAGACCCTGCAGGCGGTCGGCGTCGAAGCGGTCCCCGTGGCCGACCTGGGCGACGCCTTCGCCGACCCCCAGCTGGCGCACCGGGGACACTTCGTCACGCTGGAGCACCCGTGCATGGGACCCTGCGGCTACGAGCGCAACGGCTTCCGGCTCTCCGACGCCTCCGCCGGCTACGACCGGACGAGCCCCACGTTGGGCGAGCACAACGAGATGATCCTCGGTGAGGTCCTCGGTCTGGACAGCACCGAGCGGAGCCGCCTGGCCGACGAGGGCGTCCTCGAGTAACTCTGCCGGCGGCCACCGGGCGTCCACCGACGCGGCGTTGACGCCGCCGGGCGGCCCGTCCACCGGTCGTGAACGAGCCGCCCGACACGGCGTCCCTATCCGGCCGTCGCTCCCACCTGGGCCGGGGCCACCTCGACGGCCACCGCCGCCGGCACGGGCACCGGGACCGGCCCGACCGACCCACCGGTGCGCTCGAGGGCGCGGTCGACCTCCTCGGTGTGCTTCTGCGACGAGAGCATGGCGCCTTCCAGGTCCATCTCGATCTCGGCGAAGATGGCCCGGTTGCGCCGGCTCACGGCGAAGAGCCAGCCCGAACCGGCCAGGACGTAGGCCAGGAAGATGTACGGGAAGATGTCGACCGGGAAGGGCGGCACCGGGTAGAAGCTCCCGATGAGCGGGACCATCAGCAGCAGGCAGGCCGCCGCCGCCACGGTGACGTGCCGGGTCGTCAGCTCCCCGATCTTCTTCAGGTAGGCGGGGGCGGCGACCGAGATGAGGAAGTACGCCGTCAGGAAGCCGAACGCCGCCAGGGTCCCGGCGTCGCCGAAGGTGGTGAGCGGGTTGGTGAAGACCTCCAGCACCAAGGGGATCGTCACGATGGCGAGGATGTACACCGTGATGGCGATGTGCGGTGTCTGGTTGTCCTTGTGGGCCCGGCCCAGGTGCTTCGGGAAGACCGTGTGCTGGGCCATCGGATAGATGATCCGGGACCCGGCGTTGAGGCAGGAGAGGGTGAGCGAGAAGAAGCTCACCATGGCTCCGAGCGCCACCGGGACTTTGAAGAACGACACGCCGTAGATCTTGGACAACGTCGTCAACGGCAGGGCGATGTCGTTGAGCGGGGTGCCGTAGTGCCGGGTGCCGAAGACCTCGACGTAACTCATGAACACCATGAACGCCCCGGTGACGAGCAGGCTCACGACGACGGCGCGCGGGACGTTCTTGAGCGGGTTCTTGGCCTCACCGCCGAGGGTGGTGGCACTCTCGAAGCCGACGAGAGAGAAGATGCAGATCACCACGGCCAGGCTCAGCCCGTGGAAGGTCATGCCCTTCGCCTTCACGATGGTGGTGTCGATGGTGAGCCCGTGCTTGAAGAGGACCACGGCGGCGAAGCTCAGGATGCAGGCCACCGACACGATCTCGAACACCAGTGTGAGCAGCGACGAGACGTGGATGTCCTTGTAGGCGATGAACCAGCAGACCCCGGCGCTCAGCAGGAAGAAGATCACGGGCGGCACGGTCGAGTGCACCCCGAGGCCCGACAAGAGCTGTTGGGCGAAGATGGCGAAACCGGCCAGGCCGGCGACACCGATGAAGAGGTATGCCCAGATCAGGCTCCACCCCGAGATCACGCCCGCCTTGGGTCCGAGGCCCCGTCCGGTGTAGCCGTACATCGACCCCGGCAGGGCTGACCGCTTGGCGAACTGGTTCAGGCAACCGACGACGAAGAGCAGCATCACCGTGCCGAAGGCGTACGCCAGCCATGTCCCGTTGCCGGCATCACTGAAGCAGAGGGCGATGATCAGGACGGCCGTCATGGTCGGCGAGATCAGAGCGATGGACTGGGCCAGAACGGTGGGAAAGCCCAGCGCGTTCTTTCGCAAGCCCGACTGTCCGCCCGGTACTGCCGGCGCTCGTTGGCCGGCTGATGGTGTGCCGGTGCCTGTTGCCATGACGCTCACCGTTCCTCTCGTCTCGGTCAAGAATCTGAGGGAATACCTCTGCGATTCAATTTCAATGACGGAGAAGGTGAATACAAGAGCTGCCGTGTTAAGCGCTATTAAGCTCAGATGTCAACCGTGTTTCCGAGTGGTGCCCGTTCGACGACGCGCCGAATCACCAGCAGGGGCAAGGGAAAACGGGCGACGCTGCCAACGGTGAGAGCGCGCTGCTGTCACGTCGAGAGACGGGCGGCGATGTAGCGGCGCACGTTATGGCGTTGTCGGCGATACAGATGAGTCGGCGATACAGAAAGAGTCGGCGTTGAGTCGGCGATACAGAAGAACAGACGGTTAACCGTGGGAGGTGATGACACCCTCGGGAAACGACTGGTCCTCCAACAGGAGATCCTCGTAGAAGGCGCCGAACCCACCGTCGGGATGGGCGATGGCGATCTCGAGCACCCACAGATTGGGGTTCGGACGGAAGCCCACGTCGGCCAACGCCCCGTCGTAGTGGGCGGAGTGGGGGTAATCGGAGAGGCGGTGCCCGGAAAGGTCGAGGTTCAGCTTCCAACCCATGTCGCCGGCCGCCTTCTCGGCGTAGTGGTACAGCTCCTCTCCGGTGATCTGCTCGTCGAACCAGACGCGCCGGACATCTTCCCAGATGGTCCGGACGTCGCCCTTGGCCCGGTGGTGATCGGGGTTGTCGCCGAAGACGAAGGTGTCGCCGGCGTCGCCCTCACAGTTCTGGAAGATCGGACCGATGTCGATGAAGAAGATGTCGTTCTCCTGGAGCACCACTCCCGGCTCCGAACGGGCCATGAAGTCCTTCGTCGTGTTGGAACCGCAGCGGACGATGATGTGGTGCCAGCCGCGGCGCATGCCGAGAGAGGTCAAGATGGTTCGGGCGACGTCCTTGGCCTCCTCCTCGGCCATGCCGACCTTCACCTTGTCGGCGATCAGGTGGACGGCGCGACGGGTCCGGGCCCGGACGTACAGGAGTTCGTCGATCGAGAACTGCGGGCCCGTCGCTTCGATGGTGTCGATGTCCATGGCCGTTTTCATGGGATGTCCTCCTCGCCGATCTTCCGGCCCTAGTGGATGTTCTGCATGTTGCGGGGGTCCTTGGCCGCCACCAGCAGGACTTCGGCGACGACGCCCTCCGCCCCCAGGCGGTGCGGCCGATCGGCGTCGAAGTGGGCGGACACGCCCGGCCCCAGGTGGTGCGTCTCGCCGTCGTACTCGAGGCGCAGGATCCCGTGGAGGACGTAGAGCCACTCCTCGCCCCGGTGGCGCGCCGGCGCCGTGACGGGGCGGTCGGGATCGACGGTGATGCGCAGGGCCTCCAGGGCCGTCGAGCCGGGGTAGCCGCTGCAGGAGGCGATGGCGAGGCCCCTCGACTCCCGCCGGGGGTCGCCGTCGGTGGAGATGGCCAGGGCGGTGCCCGACCGTTGCTCCCCCAGGAGGGCGCTGACGGGTGTGCCGAGGACGTCGGCCAGGGTGAGGAGGGCGGCGATCGAGGGTTGGCGTTCGGCCGACTCGAGCCGGGAGAGGTGCGCCTTGGAGAGTCCGGCCAGCTCGGCCGTCTGGTCCAGGGTGAGACCGGCGCACTCGCGCGCCGACCGGAGGCGCTCACCCATGGAGACGAGGACCGCTCCGGTGTCCGGGACCACATCCCCACCCTACGGGTCTGTTGTCTCTGAGACAACAGAAGTTGCCAGGGTTCACCGTCCCGAAACATTCACGGTCGGGGCGGCGGGACGGGGTCCGGGCGAGGAGGCCCGGAGGGCTACGCCGGGTCGGCCAGGCGCTGCCGGTCGTGGGCGACGACGAGGGCGGCGAACCGGGTCAGGACCCGGGTGCGGACCGGCTCGAGCACCGGCAGGAAGGCCCCGGTGTCGGTGCCGATCGCCTCGGGGGTGGTGCCCGCCGCCGCCGCGTCCGTCCCGAACGATTCCAGGAAGGCGGACACCGCCGAGTGGTCGATCTCCAGGTGGAATTGCAGTCCCCACGCCCGGGCACCGCTGCGGAAGGCCTGGCTCCGGTAGCGGGCGTTGGCGGCCAGGAGGGCGGCGGCCGGTGGCGGGTCGAAGGTGTCGCCGTGCCAGTGGAGGACGGAGAACCGGCGCGGCAGGCCCGCCAGGAGCGGGTCGTCGGCGGCCTGCCCGGTCAGCTCCACGGGGGCCCAGCCGATCTCGGGACCGGCCGCACCGGGATAGACCGTCCCTCCCCCGGCCAGGGCCAGGAGCTGCGCCCCGAGGCACACCCCGAGCGTGGGGAGGCCGACCCCGAGCGCCTCGGTGAGCAGGGCGATCTCGGCCCGGCGGGAGGGGAAACCCTCGTCGCTGACGGCGGACATGGGGCCGCCCATGACCACCATGCCGTCGAAGTCGGCCACGTCGGCCGGCAGCTCGGCGCCCCGGTGGACGGGCCGCACGTCCACCGCCACGCCGGCCTCCACCAACGCGTCACCGATGGCGTAGGGGCCCTCGGGCTCCACGTGCTGGACCACGAGGCAGGACGCCATGGGTCAGTCCGACGCCGCCCGTCCGACGAGGTCGGCCACCCCACCGAGGGCGCGGAGGAGGTCGTTCAGATGGGTGCACGACCGGATGCCGGTGAGGAGGTCGGGAACGGAGCGGGACAACTCGGCCAGCTCGCAGCCGACGAGGTCGCCGACGGCCAGGGCGGCGGCCGGGCATTCGGGGAAGGGGAGCACCCGGGGCTCGGCGGCGATGGCGCCGATCACGGACCCCGACCCCGACGCCGTCACCGCGTACTCGTGGAGGACCACCTCGACGCCCTCCTCCTCTCCCACCGTGTCGCGGAACATGGCCCAGATCGAGAAGCCCCCGGCGCCGTCCACGGCGACGTCCAGGCACCGGCGCCGGCGCATCCAGTCGCGGTCGAGGGGACCGGCGGCGTGCCAGGCCCAGGGGTCGGAGTCGTCGACGGGAGCGGGCGGGCAGTCCTGGATCGGCATCCCGTGGGAGGTCTCGATGGAGGCCACGGCCTCACCGCCCGCCCGCCAGCCCGAGCAGAGATCGGTCATCCGGCCGAGGAGGTCGGAGGGGATGAGGGTGGACGGGTCGTGGCCCTCGCGCCGGGCCAGCCGCATCCAGGCGTAGCCGGAGATGAGGGCGGCGGCGGGCATGTCGTCGAGGACCTGCCGGAGCAGCGACCCGGCCTCGGCGGCGGGGACGACCCCGTCCAGGTGGCGGCGGAACCCACCACCGGCGCGCGCCCCGATGAGGTCCTGCGCCCACGGCGCCGCCGGTGTCGTCTCCAGGGTGATCAGGTTCCGGGCCATGTCGAAGCCGGCCGCCACCGACGCCTCGGCCAGCACGGCGACGTCGTCACCACCGTCTCGACCGGTCCGCAGGTCGCGGGCCAGACCGGTCATGTCGAGCGAGGAGCTGAAGCCCCGGCGCGGGCCGATGTCGATCGACATGGTGCGACGGATCGATCCCGGAGCCCGGGGGACCACCGTCGCCAGGGGCTGGCGCAAGCTGACCGGTGTGCCGGGGGTCACGTGGCCACGCTACCCTTCCAGCCGCGTTCTCCGACGCTGGCGTCAGGTTCGGGGTCGGACCAGAACGGGACCGGAAAGTGGAGGGACAGGCACATGGCACGAAGGGTGGCGATCGTCGGCGCCTCGCTGTCCGACGTCGGCAGGGTGGACCACAAATCGGCGTTCGAGCTCCATCACCAGGCCACGTCCCGGGCCCTGGCCGACTCCGGGATCGACCGCCGCGAGGTGGACGGTTTCATGTCGCACGGGACGGGGGCCCTGCCCCCCATCGAGCTGGCCGAATACCTGGGTCTGGCCCCCCACATCGACTACATCGACTCCACCGGCGTGGGCGGCTCGTGCTGGGAGATGTTCCTCGAGCACGCCGTGGCCGCCATCGCCCAGGGCCAGATCGACACCGTCGTCCTGAGCTACGGCTCGACCTCGCGCGCCGACCTGAAACGGAAGATGCGGACGGCCAACCTCTTCTTCGGCAACAAGGGCCCGATCCAGTTCGACGCCCCCTTCGGCCACACCCTCATCGCCAAGCACGCCATGTCGGCCCGGCGACACATGGCCGAGTTCGGGACCACCATCGAGCAGCTGGCCGAGATCGCCGTCTCGGCCCGGTACAACGCCGGGTTCAACCCCGACGCCTACTACCGGGACCCGATCACCATCGAGGACGTCCAGTCCTCGAAGATGATCGCCGACCCGTTCACCAAACTGCACTGCTGCATCCGCTCCGACGGAGGCGGGGCCATCGTCCTCACCCACGAGGACCGCGCCCGCGACTGCGCCAGCACCCCGATCTGGGTGCTGGGCACCGGTGAGGCCATCTCGCACACGACCATGAGCGAGTGGTCCGACTTCACCGAGTCGCCCTGCGTGCGGTCGGGGAAGAAGGCCTTCGCCCAGGCCGGCGTCACCCCCGACGACATCGACGTGGTCGAGGTCTACGACTCGTTCACCCTGACCGTCCTCCTCACCCTCGAGGGCCTGGGCTTCTGCAAGAAGGGCGAGGGCGGGGCCTTCGTGGAGAACGGCCGCCTCCGGGTGGGGGGCCAGTTGCCCACCAACACCGACGGTGGCGGGCTCTCGTCGTGCCAGCCCGGCATGCGTGGGATCTTCCTCCTGGTCGAGGCGGTGAAGCAGCTGCGCGGCGAATGCGGGGAGCGACAGGTGGCCGATGCCGCACTGGCCTGCGTCAACGCCACCGGAGGTTGGATCTCCTCGACGGGGACGGCGATCCTCGGACGTGAGTAGGTCCCGGCGCGCCGGCGCCACGGCGATCGTCGCCACGGGGATGGGGCTGTTGCTGGCCTCGTGCTCGGGTGGCTCCGGCGCCACCGGCACCACCACCACGACGACCCGTCCCACCACCCCACCGGCGGTGGCCGGCGCCGTGCCCCCGATCCGGCACGTCTTTCTCATCGTCCTCGAGAACAAGTCGTATGCCGAGACGTGGGGACCGGACCCCGGGGCGCCCTATCTGGGGACCACCCTGCGGGCCAAGGGCAACCTGTTGACCCAGTACTACGCCACCTCGCACGACAGCCTGGGCAATTACATAGCCATGGTGAGCGGCCAGCCGGCCAACCCCGTCACCCAGGCCGACTGTGTGAGCGAGTACGAGGACGTCACGCCGCCCACGGTCACGAACGGGATCGCCACCGGCGTCGGATGCGTCTACCCGCCGGGCGTGGGGAACATCGGAACCCAGCTCGACGCGGCCGGACTGACGTGGAAGGGCTACATGGAGTCGATGGCCCGGCCGTGCCAGCACCCGGTGCTGGGCCAGGCCGATCCGAACGTCGTGGCCTCAGCCACCAGCCTCTATGCCACCCGGCACAACCCGTTCGTCTACTTCCAGGGCGTCACCGGCAGCGCCAGCTGTGCCGCCGACGACGTCCCTCTCACGCAACTGGTCCCCGACCTGGCCCGGTCGTCCACCACCCCCAACTTCTCCTTCATCACGCCCAACCTCTGCGACGACGGTCACGACGCCACCTGCGCGGCGGGGGGACCGGCCGGGTTCGCCGGCATCAACGCGTTCCTCGAGACCTGGGTGCCGAAGATCCTGGACGCGCCGGCGTTCCAGAAGAACGGGCTCCTGCTCATCACGTACGACGAAGCCGAGGCGAGCGGATCGCTGGAGGACGACACGGCCTGCTGCGACGAGCCTCCGAGCATCAGCGCGTCGGGGACGCAGACGGGGATGCCGGGAGTGGGCGGGCCGGGGGGCGGCCGGGTCGGCATGCTGGCCATCTCACCGTTCATCGCGCCCGGGTCGACGACGGCCACGCCCTACAACCACTTCTCCCTGTTGCGCAGCATCGAGGACATCTTCGGCCTCCCCCACCTCGGTGAGGCGGCGGCACCGGGCCTGGCGGCCTTCGGACCCGACGTGTACACGAGGGCGGGGGGCTGAGCCCTCCCGGGATCAGCCGTCCGCCGTGCGCCGCACGGGGCCGGCGAAACCGAGACGGCGCGTCGGCATGCCGGTGTCCGGTGACCCGGTGTCCGGCGCCGCTGCGTCGGGTGGCGACGATCCGTCGGCCGCCGTCGGGCAGAGCTCGGTCCACCCTCCTCCCGGTCCGCAGAGCCAGTGGACCGTCGGCCGGGTCGGCCGGCCCGAGACCATCAGGGCGCCGCAGCTGCAGGTGGCCACGTCCCAGGCGTGGCGCAGGGTGAGGACGTCGAGGCAGGTCTCGCAGCGCAGACGGCGCGGCCGGCGCCGGACCGGCCGGCGCCGGTCAGGCGTGGGCACCGGAGAGCTGGCGTCCGGCGCCGGCGTCGTCGCCGGAGCGAACAGCTCCGGCGCCCGGCGCGCACAGTCCGCGGGTGGGGGCGATGATCTCGTCGATGAGCCCGTACTCCTTGGCCTCGTCGGGCGTCATGAAGTAGTCCCGGTCGATGTCGCGTTCGACGCGGTCGACGGGCTGGCCGGAATGGAAGGCGATGATCTCGGCCATCCGCCTGGTGGTGGCCAGGACCTCCTTCAGGTGGATGGCCATGTCGCTCGGCGCCCCCCTGGTCCCGGCCGTGCCCTGGTGGATCATGATCTTCGAATTGGGCAGGGCGAACCGCTTGCCGGGGGCGCCCCCGGCCAGGATCATGGCGGCCGCCGACATCCCCATCCCGACACAGATGGTGGAGACGTCGCAGTGGACGTGCTGGATGACGTCGTAGATGGCCATCCCGGCGTAGGCCATCCCGCCGGGCGAGTTGATGTAGAGGGCAATGTCGCGCTCGGGGTCCTCGGCGTCCAGGTACAGGATCTCGGCCACCAGGAGATTGGCGATCTGGTCGTCGACCTCCTGGCCGAGGAAGACGATCCGCTCCTTCAGCAACAATGAGTAGATGTCGAACGAGCGGTCGCCCCGGGCCGTCTGGTCGATCACCACGGGGATCAAGGATTGGCTCAGCACACGGACCACCTCTCGTCGCCTGGACACCTCATCGCAGGTATCTCTTGTATGAGATACCATATATGACGTCATGAACGAACGTCGACACGAGCCGCGCCTGCCCGGGTTCGCCGAGATGGCGGCCCGGCGCCGGGCCCTGGCCGCCGAGCTGGTGGAACGGCGGATCTCGCTGGGGCTGTCGCAGACCGAGGTGGCGGCGCGGATGGGCACCTCGCAGTCGGCGGTGGCCCGTCTCGAGACGGGCCAGGTCGATGTGCGTCTCTCCACCCTGGAGCGCTATGCCGCCGCCGTCGACGACGTGATCGACTGGCATCTCGGGGGTGGGGGGGACTGAAGTGGCGAGCCAGCCCGCCTTCGGCGACCAGGTCCTCTCCTCGTTGTTCGCCCGCCGGATCATCTTCGTCCACGGCGACCTGACGAGCGAGAAGGCGTCGGAGACGGCGGCCGCCCTCCTCACCCTC